>JGI25914J50564_10000155_pt1 | contig 20906 bp, 20 predicted proteins | sample LauGreSuBDMM15SN_2_FD_50564 | JGI IMG/M metagenome (IMG submission 50564) | reverse complement strand
CCCAGCTATATTAACCCGTTTAGTTTATCGTGTTCTTCTTGACTGCTTTTTGTAGCATTGTGGTTACGATGTAATTTTTGAAAATGTTTGGTATGTGACACTCTACCATTTTTTGCACATTTCATAAAAATTCTTAAATACAATTTGCGTATTATCATAGTATTCTGGGTGAAACATAGATCCATATACTCTATTTTTTTCAAATTCAAAACCACAATCTAATTTTTTGTTGTTTACCATGATAGAAGCAAAAACACAAATATCTGTTTTTTTATTAGGAATTACAATATCTGAAAAACAATAACGAAAATTGGTTGTTGTCATGTTTTTAAGTAATGAGCATGTGGGATCATAGACACTAAAATCAATATCTTCGCAAATAAATTTTTTATTGTCTTTTAATGTACCTCCATATATAACGTTTAAAAACTGACAACCAAAACATATACCATAGACTGGAACATGCAATTTATTCAAATAATATATAATAAAAGAGAATTTCTCGAAATGTTCTTTTTTTGTCAATTTCAATGAACTTCCTGTAATAATGATTCCTTTTATTTTCTTTTCGATATCATCTATATTTTGAATTTTATTTACATCTTTGTAAGGTATTTTATATTTTTTTAATGTTTTTATTATTTTTGTTGTAAAAGACAATGGATCATCTTTTTTTGTAGAATTGTCTAAAATCAATAACATAGTGTTTTCTATATGTTATTGATAGATAAAATATATTTATTCGTGCAGAGTGAGAGAGAGAACCCCAGGGTTAATGATTGTTTTTTGTTTTGTTGGGTGTCGCTCTCTCTCTAAAAAACAACAAAAATTTGTAAAAAAGTTTTTTGAAAAATGAAAATTGGACATTTATTTTTGTCCATTTTTAAAAAAACAAAAAAACTTTTGTGAAAAACGTGTTTTGTGACCATAAATGAAAATTAAGCGGTGGTTACTAAAATTATAATTTCGATTTTGTTACGATAAAATTTCCAGAAAATGGTGCGTTTTTATTTAGCGTTTTTTTATGTTGCTATTTTATATAAATGTACGCAACCAAAAAAACTACAAAAAACGAAAAAAAATATATATGCGAAATATGTGACTTTGTTACGTGTAAAAAGACGGATTATACTAGACATATATTAACAGCAAAACATAAATTAGCAACAGATAGTGGCGGTTTAGCAACAAAAAACGAAAAAATACATAAAGTATTTGTTTGTGAAAAATGTAATAAAGAATATTATGATAGAACTGGTTTATGGAGACATTCTAAAAAATGTAACATAGACGATGAGAATCAAAATAACAATCAAAATAGTATTCAAACCAATAATGTCGTCAAAGAAAAATCAGATATATGCGACAAAGAACTTTTTATGACATTACTAAAACAAAATGCTGAATTATTAGAAATCATTAAGAATGGTACTAATCACATGCAAATTACCAACAACAATCAAACCAACTGCAATAACAAAACATTTAATCTGCAGGTTTTTCTGAACGAAACATGCAAAGATGCTATGAATTTGTCCGAGTTTATTGATAATATAAAATTACAACTATCTGATCTGGAAAGCATTGGAAAACTAGGATATGTTGAAGGTATTTCTAATATTATTATTAAATCACTCAATGCGTTGGATGTCGAGAAACGTCCAGTCCATTGTAGTGATGTAAAGAGAGAAATCATCTATGTGAAAGACGATGATGAATGGCAGAAAGAACAGGATGATAAAAAACGTCTTCGCAGTGTTATTAGTAGCGTTGTTTCGAAGAATTTAGGGTTGTTGCCGGAATTTCAAAAGAAATACCCGGATTATTTAAAGCCAGATTCCAAAAAATCAGATGAATACAATCAAATTATCATGGAAACCATGGGAGGCGTACCAGGAAATGGAGAGAAAAACAAGGAAAAAATCATTCGAAACATTGCGAAAAAAGTGGTTATTGATAAAATTGGATAGTTTAGATAAATTATTTCGAAATATCGCGAAAAAAATAAAAATCTAGGGATAATATATAAAGATGGCCACACCATTACCAATACCATTTCAACTACCACCACATCTAAAACATTCCAAACTAGTAGCTGTTTATTATACATACATGGATATCAATAATACCCCTCAAACAGGCAACACTACATTTTCAGTGGAAGCAACTGGAACCACACAATCTGATATAGAAAAGAATTTACATAGTACAATATCTGATACTTTAGCTAATATTGAAGAAACTATTGTTTATGACATTGTAAACCGTATAGTAGTAAATATAAATAAATCTTATCCTTTTTCAGTATATCCACTTATGGTAGAAAAACATGATTCAAGTATAGTTATTGGTTATCCTGATGCAACGAATACATATTATGATTGGTATACAATTAATTTTCCGATTCAATTTCCAATTCAATTTCCAACATTTCACAATCAGACTGTAATACTTAAGTCGTTTTGGTCACTTCCAGCTTTTCCTAAAATCAGTAAAATACTAATTTATTAGTTAATCATAAATATATAATCATTTTCACAATAATTCCCATGCGTAATTATTGTAAAAAACATAGCAAAAAATTATTCGAAAAAAAATATTTGCATATTATATAAAATGCCTACTTACGATCCAAATACAACATATATTATATACCCAACTACCATAGGACCTAGTTTTGAAGACGTATGTGGTAATATATATACTTTAGATTCAGCCTATCCTAGTTATACATATACAAACAGTGATTCGAAACTTATAAATGTTAGTTTTAATTTTCCTCCTTCTGATCCTAATAGTCCTGCTAATAGTAATCCACTAGCTGGTATGAATACAGTTATTTTAGGAACTAATTGTTCAAACATTAGTCAGTTTGCTTTCTATGATTGTTCATCACTAACAACAGTTACTATTCAACCTAGTGGTCTTACTAACATTAGTAATTACGCATTTTATGTATGTTCAAATTTGTCAAATATAAACATAGGTAATGGTGTTACTAGTATTGGGAATAGTGCATTTAGTGGATGTTCATCATTGACTTCCATAATAATCCCTTCTACTGTTAATAGTATTGGTGCTACTGCATTTCAATCATGTTCATCATTGTTTTCAGTAACAATCCCTAGTAGTGTTACTACTATTGGAATTAATGCCTTTCAATTATGTTCATCGTTAAAAAATGTATTGACAAATACAAAATCAAATACTAATTTAGTTTATACAAGTGGACCTACTGGTACAACTCCGTATGATGGGACAAATATATACTCTAGTTTTTTTGGCGGACCACCTATTACAGTTACTTTAACACCGTTTATATCAGGATTAAGTTCACCACTCGGTATTGCTATTAGTGGTAATAAATTATATGTAGTAAATACGAATATTAATGGTAATGTTGGTAGTGGAATAATTAGTACATACGATGCTAGTAGTGGAGTAGAAATTAGTGGTAATTTCATAACAGGATTAAGTTCACCACATGGTATTGCTATTAGTGGTAATAATTTATATGTAGTAAATACGAATATTAATGGTAATGTTGGTAGTGGAATAATTAGTACATACGATGCTAGTACTGGACTAGAAATTAGTGGTAATTTCATAACAGGATTAAGTTCACCACATGGTATTGCTATTAGTGGTAATAATTTATATGTAGTAAATACGAATATTAATGGTAATGGTAATGTTGGTACTGGAATAATTAGTACATACGATGCTACTACTGGACTAGAAATTAGTGGTAATTTCATAACAAGTTTAAACTCCTTGAATGGTATTGCAATTAATGGTAATAATTTATATACAACAAATCTCCAATACCAATCCCAATCGAATACATACAATGGAACAATTAGTACATACGATGCTACTACTGGACTAGAAATTAGTGGTAATTTCATAACAGGATTACACACAACATATGATATTGCTATTAGTGATAATAATTTATATGTAACAAATTGGAGTGATCCAGTAGTTGGTCAATACGATGCTACTACTGGTGCAATCGTTAATGCTAATTTTATACCAAAATTAAATACGTATACGACTGGAATTGCTATTAGTATTATTAATGATATTAAATATTTATATGTAGCATCGTTTAATAGTGCTGGTGGTATTGGATATATTTATCGATACATTATTTCTACTTCACCAGTAACACCAGTAATATCCCATGCTGCAAACTATAGTTTAGGTGTGTCTTATAAGGATACAAATGGAAACACAAAAACAGGTAGTTATTCTGGATCTTTAACTAGTACTTCAAACACGAATCGTGCAGATGCTTTAAAACACGGATTAAAATTAGCAATAACCGATATTGGAAATCAATTACATACGCTTTTACCTGCGCTTTTAAACAATAATAATACAAAAGTATACGATGGATCAACCAGACAACCAAATCTTAACGGTGCAACAATAACTCTTACTTATAATGTTAATGATCCAGGTGATCCATATTCCGACCCAAATCTAGGTGGAATTAGGTGGAAAAACTAAAATCAATCAAATACAACTGGATAATGTTGATATTATATTTTCACAAAAAAATAAAAATATAGGGATAATATATAAAATATGCCTCTGCCTGAATACGATCCTAATACAACATATCTTGTTTTTCAACCGAATGCTTTTGCGTACACTACTGGAAGTGCACCTAACACAGTTAGAGACGACAGTGGTTATCAAACTGGTAATATATACGAACTGGATAATAATTTTCCTTATGATAGTATATCTAATCCTTATTATACATATTCTAATAATGGCACACTTAATTATACTATTTATCCAACCGGTCAAACTGGCAATACTGGTGGGTTTCTTATTTCAGGTGGAGGTGGAAGCAATACTAATCCATGTTCCAATGTTTATCAAATAGTTTTCGGATCAAATGTTACAACTATTCCCGATTACGCTTTGCAAAAATGTACTTTTCTTACAACCCTTATATTCAATACTAGTGATAATTTTAAAATTATTGGTAAGTATGCGTTCTATAATATTTATAGTATAAAATCACTTACTATCCCTAATAGTGTCACCACTATTGGTGATTCTGCATTTTCTTACTGTAGTAATTTGAAAACAATCACCACAGGTAATGGTCTTACTAATATTAGTAATAATGCTTTTCAAAATATATCATCCACCATATTTTTAAATTGGTCTAGTGAATATGTAGCTAAATATTTTTATACTAACACTACTAATAATGGTGGTGTATATAATGTCGCATACAATCCAAAATATCCGCCAACATCAACACTAGGTGCAACATGTACATTGACATCGAGTGGTGTGGACCCTGATACTGGTACGGTTGTTACTGCTAGTTCTAGTGCAACTGCAACTACTAGTGGTAATAGACCTAAAGATGCTTTAAAAGCACTACTAGAAGATGTTACCAAAAAATTGCTATTGGAAGGAGCAGTCAATTTTTCAACAAGAAATAAAAATGCTACATACACACTTAGTATAACACTTGATAGTTAAACCTCCCACATCATTTTCACAATAATTCCCATGCGTAATTATTGTGAAACATAAATAAAAATAATTCGAAAAAAATAAAAATATAGGAATAATATATAAAGATGCTCCCAGCCGATATTGTTCTTTCTACCGCAAAAAAAATTGTTAAAAAACGAGTAACTGTTAAGTATGCATATGCTATTAATGGCGGTGATGTTGAAACAGGTAGCCTTAGTTTTGGAGTAAGTGCTACAGGAAATACACAAGCTGAAGCAGACACGAGTTCTTTTAATGAAATACAAGATAATATAGCTACTATTGAAGCAGTAATTGTCTATGAAATACTAACTACATGGATTAATATCACGAATACCAATTTAGAAGTTGTGTATGACTATCAAAATCCAACTCAACTAGTTATTAATTATCCTGGTGCTAATGGTACATTTGTTACCAACCCACTAGCTGTCTTAAATTTTCCTTTAGGTTATCCACAACAAATAACTTCAATGAATACTTCAATAAATGAAATTCCGAATATAACTATTGATTCATGTGCTGTTACTTCAATTCTTATTGAGTAAAAAATAATATCTGACTTTTTAAACCCTTGAAGAATTAAAAATAAATAACCCCCACATCATTTTCACAATAATTCCCATGCGTAATTATTGTGAAACATAAAACTCAGCTATATTAACCAATTAATTTATCGTCTTCTTCTTGATTGTTTCTTACTACTTTTGCCGTTACTGCGATTGTGCTTTGTACCGACCTTGACAAAACCGAATTTTCCCTTTCTTGTGCCATAACCAGCCTTTAATAGTCTCTTTTCCTTCTTGGCAGTTTCGTGTTTGGCCTTGGAGACAATACGTCCGTGTTTATTTTGCATTAGGTGATGCTTGCAAAGTTCACCACTTGTCTTGTACGCAGTACCGTGCCAAACTTCAGCGCGAGATCCCATTAATCTTTCATATGTCTTACCTTTAATAGCATAATGTCCATGTGCGTTTTTAGTATATCTTGTCATATCTATAAAATAGAAAAAGAAAATAAATTTTATATTTGCGGAAGGATTTTTATTTAACTGAAACAACTGAAACAACCGAAACAACCGAAACCTAAAATTTATTTCGAGGTGGAGCCCCACTTCCACCAGGTTGTCCTTCCGTTGTTCCTAAATAAGTAACTAATAATCCCCTGTTTGTATAATCATTACCAAAGTGAGTATTCTTACTGTTACCTAAACCATTTGTATTAATTACATTTGCAATTCGCATAGCATTAGATTGATTCGTGTTATTGACCAATAAATTTTTATTATGATTACCTGTTTCACATTTACTACTATTTAATCTAGAATTTGCACGCCCATAAAATCGAATGCAACTCTTTTCTCTCCCCTTTTCTTTACCATCATCATCATTATATGTATAACTGTTATAAATATAATTCGCAACATCAATGTTGGACATTGACATCATTGTCTAGTATATGTATATGTATATCTATATCTATAGATAGTTATATATTATACACGCCTTAAAAATTATATGTTTTATACACAATCATATAATTTTTTGGTCAAAATATCAATTTATTGTTGCATTTGATGCATAGGCATTTGTTGTGGTTGTCTCATAGGCATTCTCATATTGTTATTCATTGGTAAACCTACAGATCTTTTCCATACAAATTTATATGTAAAATGGAAAACAATGGCAAATACAATTGCATGGACTAAAGCAACAGTGTATTTGTTACCCTTTGGTGGTAATCTAAGAAGAACACTTGGTGTTAAGATGAAAAAAAGGACGGCAACGTAGATAGTAAAAAACCAATTCATGTTTTGTTAAACTGTTATTATATAATAGTATGATATTATTTTACTAAATACAATAAAATAAATAAAAAAGAAAATTGAAAAGAATTTTATTCATTCAGTAATATGTATATAGAAACATACATACAACAAATAACAAGCGTTAAATCCTACGATCATTTTAATAAATAGAATCAATCAAATAACAAACCGCCAAAACAACCGCAAACATGACAACAACATCTACAGATCTTTCACAAAAATACCAAAAAAAGACAGACAAACAACACATCTTAGATAATCCAGATACATATATTGGTTCTATTGAAGAAGTAGATACAGATGCATGGATTCTTTCTGAAACAAACGACAAAATCATTCAAAAAAATATTCGTTACATTCCCGGATTATACAAACTATTTGATGAAGGCATTGTAAATTGTCGTGATCATGTTATTCGCATGAAACAAGCCGTCACCAACAAAGCACCCAATGCAATCGAAGTATCCAACATTGATATTCAAATCGATGATGATGGAACAATAACCATGTTTAACGACGGTAATGGTATCGACGTAGAAAAACATCCAGAATATAATATTTGGATTCCTGAGATGATTTTCGGTCATTTACGTACATCTACTAATTATGATAAAACAGAAAAGAAAATCGTTGGTGGTAAAAATGGTTTCGGTTTTAAATTAGTATTAATTTGGTCTTCCATTGGTTCGATTGAAACAGTGGATCATGTCCGTGGATTAAAATATTGTCAAACATTTCGCAACAATCTCGATGAAATTTGCCCACCGGTTATTACTAAATGCAAAAATAAACCATATACAAAAATCACGTTCAAACCAGATTATCAACGTCTAGGGTTAGGTCTCAACAATACTAAAAACCTAGATCCTGACATGGTAGCCCTATTAAGGAAACGTGTTTATGACATTGCAGCAGTAACCGATAAAACAATGAAAATCAAATACAATTCGCAACCAATTCCAGTGAAAAATTTCCAACAATATATTGACATGTATATTGGAAGCAAACAAGATGCACCTCGTGTTTATGAAGAAAATGAAGCCAACGTCAGATGGGAATACGCAGTTGCGCTTTCACCAACGCATGAGTTTATCCAGGTTTCATTTGTCAATGGTATTTATACTTCAAAAGGAGGTAAACACGTCGAGTATATATTGAATCAAATCACACGTAAACTATGTGCGTTTATCGAAAAGAAGAAAAAAATCACAGTCAATCCAAATAGTATCAAAGAACAGCTCATCCTGTTTTTGAGATGCGACATTGAAAATCCGGCATTCGATAGTCAAACTAAGGATTTTATGAATACGCCATCCAGCAAATTCGGATCTTCCTGCACAGTAAGCGATAAATTCATTGAGAAAATCGCCAAGATGGGTGTTATGGATGCAGCATGCGCATTAACAGAAATCAAGGAAAACAAAGCAGCAAAAAAAACAGACGGTTCAAAAACAAAAACAATTCGTGGTATTCCGAAATTAATCGATGCGAACTGGGCAGGAACAGAAAAATCAGCACAATGTACAATTATATTGTGTGAGGGAGATTCAGCCAAAGCAGGTATTGTTTCTGGATTATCGTCGGAAGACAGAAATATTATCGGTGTTTATCCGATGAAGGGAAAAATCCTCAATGTTCGTGGAGAGAATACGAAGAAAATATCGGAGAACAAAGAAATCGCGGAAATAAAGAAAATCTTAGGATTAGAATCAGGACGCAAATACAAAAACATGGAAGACGTTCATAAAAATCTAAGATATGGCAAGGTGCTTTTTATGACAGATCAAGATGATGATGGATCTCATATCAAGGGATTGGGTATTAATATGTTCGAATGTGAATGGGGATCATTATTAGAAATTCCTGGTTTTATCGGTTTCATGAATACACCGATTTTAAAAGCGCGCAAAGGAAATCAAGAATTAGTATTTTATAACAATGGCGAATATGAGAGTTGGAAGATCGGGGGCCAGCAAACTGGAAGTCTAGACGGGTGGAAGATCAAATATTATAAAGGGTTAGGTACGAGTACAGGAAAAGAGTTCCGTGAGTATTTCGAGAAGAAGAAAATCGTTGGTTTCGAATTCTCGGACACTACGAGTTCAAATACAATCGATATGGTGTTTAACAAAAAGCGTTCAGATGATCGTAAAGAATGGTTGGAAAATTATGATCGCACAAGTTATCTGGACACAAGTAAATCACAAGTATCCTATGATGATTTTATCAACAAGGAACTGATCCACTTTTCAAAATATGATTGTGATCGTAGTATTCCGAATTTAATGGATGGTCTAAAAATCAGTTTAAGAAAAATATTATACTCGGCGTTTAAGAAGAAACTGAACACAGAAATAAAAGTAGCACAGTTTTCAGGTTATGTTTCTGAGCATTCCGGATATCATCATGGTGAGGCCAGTTTAAATGCTGCAATTGTAGGTATGGCGCAAAACTATGTGGGTTCAAACAACATAAATCTGTTAGTTCCTAGTGGTCAATTTGGAACACGTCTGCAAGGTGGTAAAGACAGTGCATCGGAAAGATATATATTCACATATTTAAATACAATCACACGTATGATTTATCGTGAAAATGACGATGCAATTCTAAAATATTTAGATGACGATGGGTTTTTAGTAGAACCCATATTTTATGCACCAATCATTCCAATGATTTTAGTGAATGGAACAAAGGGTATTGGTACAGGTTTTAGTACAGACATCATGTGTTATAATCCGGCTGAAATTATTCAATATTTAAAGAACAAACTCACCAATAGTACTACCCCACCCACACAAGAGTTCATTCCATATTATGAAGGGTTCAAAGGAACCATTATTAAAATACAGAGTGACGGAACCACGACACCCAACAATACAATAAGCCCCAAGTTTTTGATAAAGGGAAAATATGAAGTTGTAGGTCCAGATAAAATACGTATTACAGAATTACCAATTGGAACATGGACCGATGATTATAAAGAGTTTTTAGAATCATTGATAGATAGCGTTGATAAATCTGGCAAAAAAATAACGCCTATTATTAAAGATTATGACGACATGAGTAAAGACACAAGTGTCGAGTTTATTGTAACATTAACAAAAGGAAAACTCGCAGAGTTGGAAGCCGTGAAACATGATCATGGGTGCAACGGTATTGAGAAATCATTCAAACTTTATACAACGAATTCAACCTCGAATATGAATTTGTTTGATGCTAAAGACAAGTTGAAAAAATACACTCATGTTTCGGATATTATTGATGATTATTATATTACCAGACTGGAAATGTATCAGACAAGAAAGAGTTACATGATTGATGCTATCGAAAAACTATTGGTTGTTTTGTCGAATAAAACGCGTTATATCAAAGAAATATTGGATGACGTTATTGATTTAAGAAAGAAATCCAAGTCAGATGTAGTTAAAATGTTGACAGATCGAGGATATGTTTCACAAACACAAAACACCAACTCAGAAAATGGAGAGGAGGCATCTGGTAACACAAACACAAATGGATTTAATTATTTGATTAAGATGACGATGGATAGTGTAACTAGTGAGAATGTTGATAAACTAATGAAGGAATATCAAAGCAAACAAACAGAATTAGAAAATATCAAGAACAAAACAATTGAAACCATGTGGTTAGAAGAATTGAATGAATTGTTGGTGGAATACAATCAATACAAAGAGTCTCGTTCTAATAACATGGAGAGAAAGGACTCTGCAACAAACAAAACGGTTAAAAAGGTGAAAAAGGTTGTAAAACCAACAACAAACACCAAGCAAACCACACTAGAAATTGAATAAATTAAACAACTTATATTTTATAGAATGAATCACATAATAAATATATAGGAATGTAGACAGATATTTCAGTCATAATATGAAATGGAAAATTTTTAAAATTTTCCAAAATAAATTGACAATTAAAAATTTCAAAAATTTGAAAAAAAAGAACAATAGCACTAAACAAAATAATGTAAATAATTTTTTGTTTTATTTTTCCAGATAATAAAGGATAATAAAAAATCATGATTAAAAATAATATAATCAAAAATGTTATTATGTTGTAAATATGCGAAAATTTTTGACTAATGATATAAATATCAAATATATACAAAAATAATAATGCGTAAAATTGCCATGTAAGCAATTTCTTTTTAGTGATATGATTTAATAATAGTATAAAAAAGAACGTTGAAATTATAGCAGAAAAATGTGTTAATAAAAATTGTCCGTTATTAAGTAATTTGAAATGTAGAGCATGTGAAAATGTATGAAATATATTAAATATTAAAATGGATAATAAAAACAACCGTGAATATAAGTTGTTTGATTTTAGTAAATAAAATATAATAATACAACACAAGATCAAGTTAATTATAGTTGAAAATGGCTGTGCAAATCCATTTTTTTGTGGTATTTCACAACTATTAAATGGAAATGTATATTTGTTCATATAATATAGATATATTTTGTGTTATTCAAAAATATATCTATTCAAACCCCAAAAATTAAAACCATGGTTTCAATTCCAGCTGTTTATCTGCTAAAGTGGATAATACAGGATGAGCAATAGGAACAACCAATGTACTAGCATCATGTAAATATTTAACATATGCTCTTAATTCACTGTAAATTTGTTGCACACAGAAATTGATCACCATTTTGTTTAGTTCCACTATTTGTTGAGTGATATTGTTTGGTTGATTTGCAGAATGCTCTAAATATACACCACGCATTATGGTTTTTAAAGAATCACAATCTTGATTATCTATAATATATTGTCCATTGGTTTTATCATATATTCCTTTGCGAATTGCATTTTGAACTATTTCTAAATTTTCTCTCGAGAAGTAAGCATTACTTAATGTTGAATCTTCCCAAAGACCTTCAAGTGGATTTCTAAAAGTGGTACATTGATGTGCTGGTATTTTGTCATATAAATTAAATAAATTTTGAGTGTTTGGCGATTTAATGTCTACACGACCATTTGAATTAAAATAACAGCTTGAATCAGAATTCATATTTTTGTTATAGTATTTGTATAAGGTATATATAAATCGGTATATATAAATTGTATATATAAATTGTATATATTAAATGAAATTATAAAAATAAATCTTTATATTTATATAATACATATACATAAAATAAATTTAAACAAATATGGCTAGTTTTCAAACAATTGTTTTGACGATTGCAGTAATTATACTTGTAATTCTTTTAGTAGTTATTGGTTATTTGTTAGTTAAAAATCCTTCAGGTAATACATGGCCACCGATTGTAGGACAGTGTCCCGATTATTGGGTAGATCTTTCAGGAAATGGTGGAAATTGTGTTAACGTCCAATCTTTAGGAGATTGTAGTGGAAACGGCAACATAAATTGCCCTAATGCAATCAATAATACACCATCTACAGGAATGAATTTTAGTACTAGCTCATTCACAAATAGTCAAAACGGCTCATGCAATAAATATAATTGGGCAAGTACAAATGGTATAACATGGGATGGTGTTTGGCCCGATTTTCCAAATCCATGTTCATCAGGCTCTTCCGCATCAACTACCACAACACAGCAAACATCGTCTTAATATATAATGAAAAAATTTGCATCTGCAATATAATTTTATATTTTCGCATAAAATTATATTTTGTAATATATAGTGTATGTGTATGTGTATGTTCTCTCAACTACAATCTTTCCCTGATGAAATTATCCGAGACATATATGAATATATACCGTATGATGTGTTAACATGGTTATCAAAGACCAACTATGATAAATATCATACTACAACAATACAAAGACATATCAAAAAAACTGGCAAAAAACTGGATACTTTTTTTAGATATATAATTCGTTTGGACAACCATGTTGCATTGCAAGATATGTTGAATAATTCACAAATGATCAAGGGTTTAAATTCTCACAACCACAACTACAAAATAAAATATAAAAATAAAAAATATGCAAACCTCATAGACTTTTTATTATATTTATCAATAGAAAATGACAAACCATCTACGAAATGTAAAAACGTTCTAATTGAATATGTTAAAAAATAAACATAAAAATAAAATGTAACATATAGTAATATGCAAAATAAATTACAAAATAAATTACAAAGTAAATTAGAAAATAATAATTATATAGATAATATTAATAATATATTATCGAGAGAGACAATTGTATGTAAAATAAAAGAAATATTAACAAATTTTGAAAATAATAAATCTGATTTATTATTTAAAAAAGGAATCTATGTTTATGGGAATCCAGGTATAGGTAAAACTAAATTTGTAACTGACATTTTAAAAGATTTAAATTATGATATTATTACCTATAATGCAGGCGATGTAAGAAATAAATCAATAATAGAAACAATTACGAAAGACAACATGTCAGACAAAAGTATAATGTGTTTATTTCATAAAAAAATACAAAAAAAAGCGATTATTATGGATGAAATTGATGGCATGAACAATGGAGATAAAGGGGGTATAAATGCATTAATAAAACTCATACGGCCAAAAAAAACAAAGCGACAAAAGACTGAAGATACGACATTAATTCCTATCATTTGCATAGGAAATTATCATATAGACAAAAAAATAAATGAATTAATGAAAGTATGTAATGTATTTGAATTAAATAAACCGACCAATGAAGAAATAGAAACGATATGTAATAATATTATGCCGACAATAACAAAAAATATTAAAAATAAATTAGTTTATTATATACAAGGGGATCTACGTAAATTACACAACGTTTATAGTATATATTGTAAAAACGATAACATATTAAATGAATACGTAGTAGATAATATACTTAAATTAAAATCATACAATGAAGATACAAAATCGATAACAAATAATTTATTTAACAAAAATTACTCGATGAATGATCATTTGCATGTTATGAACGAAACAGATCGCACAATAGTCGCTTTATTATGGCATGAAAATATAATAGATCGATTAGAAAAATACAATATTAATAAGTCATTGCCTGTATACTTGAAAATATTAGACAATATTTGTTTTGCTGATTATATAGATAGAATTACATTTCAAAAACAAATATGGATATTTAATGAGATGAGTTCATTGATTAAAACATTTAATAACAATAACATATATCATGATTTTATAAATGAAGATAATTCTATGCTGACACATAATATCAGTACATCCGCAACTACAAGCAAAAAAAACAAAACTAACACCAAACTAAATAGCCAATCAAACGATACGACTATTCATGTAGAACCTATACATAATAATGTACGTTTTACAAAAGTATTGACAAAATATTCAACTGAATACAACAACTATAATTTTATTCATAATTTATGTCAACAATTAGGAATGGATAAAAAAGACCTGTTTGCTTTTTTTGTTAATTTTAAAAGTAAATATAATAATGATAATGAATGTTTTACTGAATTATTAAATTTATTTGAAAATTATGAAATAAATAAATTGGATATTCAAAGAATGTATCGTTATTTGGATAAATCATTTAAAGATTCTAATCTAGTTGATGAAGAAACTGCATGGGAAATGGATGAAGACATTGATGATATGGTATGATGATTATAAGCTACCAATCGTTTAGTAAACCACCAGCAAATATATCATAAGTTAATTCACTTTTATTTCTATTATCATTATTATATTGACTAATTTGATGAAAAATGTCTGAATCATATTCATGATATAATAGTGTATTTTTTTTCGACCCTTCTTCCAATCTTGTTTCGGTTCTCTCTTTTATGAGTTTCAACAATCGATCTAATAATTTTTTATTAGTGAAAAAACCATCTATTTTATTAATTAATAGTTTATGATTTATAAATTCTTCTATTGTATTATCATATCTCTGGTCATAACCATTTAGTTTTTTATATTTGTTGCTATTAGCGCTATTAATATTAATAAAACTATTAACATTATCATCTTCAATTGGTGGTGGCATTGATAAATTATCATCTCTATAATCTGCGTAGTCCGCGTAATCCATGTCATCTATAGTTGCAAATAATATACTACTACGGCTTTCTGATCTCGCTAGAGATTTATATTGTACTTGAGAATTTAATAATAAGATAACTACATTGAATAAATACATCATATGTGTGGTTTGGTGGTGTACTGTAATTGTAATTATATAATACAAAATTATTATATAATTTACACATATATTTATTGACATGAATAGTTTTATGTAGAAATAACATCTATATTAGGTGTTGCATTATCTTCTGATAACTGTAACTGCTGTTTCTTTTCAGCTATTTTACTATCAAAAAATATTTTTATTTTACCTTCTAAATAAGCAATCTTTTCTTTCAATATTGCATTTTCATTTAATAGTTGTTGTATAACAGTATGATTCTTATGTAATTGTTGCTGTATTTGTTGTTGTTGTTGCATTTGCTGTTGCTGTTGTATCATCATTTCCCGCTTTTTTGTAATCTCTTCCATTTGTCTTAATACATCGGGCTTATTTTCCGGTTTTCCCGGATGGTAGTTATCCAGGATTTTATCAATATCTTCCAAGAAAAACTGCTTGACAAAATTTTCTTTTACAAAATCATCTACTAATTTGCTACTCTCTTTTACATATGGATTTGGTAACTGATTCAATAGTATTTTTTTATCAAAAGAATTGTGAACATGAGAAAAAACAAGAATACTTTTCATTGGATCTAACTGAACAAATGGAACTGTATAATCTTTTAAAAATGCTTTTTCTTCAGCCAATGACGCTTGTTCATCATATTTGGTCATACTTAATAACTTGCGATGAAATGCAAATGTTGCAGCAGTAGCATGACTTGGTCCATATGGCCCAAATTGATACATTTTTTGTATATGTTTAAAAAAAATATACATTTCACTCGATCCAGCACATAATGCCTGTGGATTTTTAAGCAATGTTTCAACAGCATGACTAACTCTTTCTGGTGGATAGTAATCATCATCATCCATATAAACCAATATATCACCTCTTGATTTTTCGTGCATTAAATTTCTTTTTTTACCCAAAGTCATTTTTGTATCGTATGAAAAATATTTAATTTGAGGGATGTCAGATAACATATCACCAACTTTATCAGTTCCATCGTCTATGATAATCCACTCCATTCTATCTTTTGGATAAGTTTGATGATTAAAACATTCGATCATTATTGGAATAAAAGGACGTCTATTAAATGTGGGCGTACATATACTGACAAATGGTAATTGTTTTGATACAGTGGATTTGGGTGTGGATGTGGATGTGGGTGTGGATGTAGCTGGTGTTGGTGTTGGTGCAGAAGATTTCTTTTTATCATTTTTTGTTTTTTTCCCCATTTCAATTAAATATATATTGATATATCTATTTAATTTTATACTATTTGACACATATATTCTATTTTCATTATTTATTTGTATGATTTACACGATTTTACATAGGCATCACCATATTTTCACGTATTTTATTATTGAGAGCTTGCATTTTTTGTATTAAATTATCAGATTGTTGAACTTCGTTAAATAAACTATTACCACCGGATTGTCCGGATTGTTCTATTGTAGCCACTTTTACATGATTATCAAATTTTTGTATTTTACTAATTTGATTTGCGATATTTATTGCTAAATCTCCAGTATTAACTGATCCAGTTAAAGCCCATAATACAGTATCTGAAAATTTGAATTGTGTGCGTTTTTCTGCTTGAATATAATTATATGGTTGTGTGTCTTTTGTGCCAAAATCATTTACATTTGCAATTGGAATATTCATTAATGCTAATAAAACTATCACAACTGCAACAATAGCGGCGTTTCTCTCTGTAGTCCCTAAATAAGCTTTTGCGCCAATTATCACATAAATAGACATAATTATAAAAATCGGTGTTATCATATATCGCATTTTATTTGCATACAATGTCATGTACGTATAATTTTCGCCAACTTTACTACCTTCAACCACTTTCGCTATTATAAAACTAGCAGACAACAAGCAATATATTATTACAACTGGAAAAACCGCCATATTTCCCAATATTAAAAATGCACCAAATAAATTTACAATAAAAATCGTTTCGATTAATGTAAATAACCATGTAAAAGGCATAGACATCAATGTTATATAGACCCAATTTTGTGCAAAATTTGGCTTACTAAATTTTTCACCATTTTGTAATACTACTTGTGGTTTATTCAATTTCCATATCCACGTAAAAATACCTGCGAAAAATATGTAGAAGAAAACAATATTTGATAAAATAAAATTAACAGCAAACACAAATATTAGTAAATAACCTCCGAATAATACTAATACCCATTCGTAAAAACTATTGAAAAAAGAGAAAAACATATTAATCATCGTATAATTTAAACAAAATAAACTTTCAATCATGTAAATAAAATACATCGTTGTTCCTGTAATTGTAGGCGATTCATTGAATTCACGTAATGCGTTTAATAATGTAAATTGACTATTTATTTGTTTACTGTCATTTGCTGATTTATCCGGAATGTATAAATATTGAAACAATAATTTTGTACTGTAATCTTCACCATCCAATTTAAAAAAATTCACTTGTGTCATTATAGAATCTATAATTGGTGGTAAATCAGTATAAGGCGCTCCTCGAAAATCACTAGGTAAAAGATTTGCTTGGGCAACTTTACACGTCCATAATACATATACTCCTAAAAATGTTTGAATTAATACTGCTATTAATTTCAATCCAATATATTTTAAAAACTCACCATAACTTTGCGATTTTGTAGTAGCAGTAGTCTTAGGAGGTGGTCCAAAAAGAGAAATTTGTTTTAAAAAATTGGAGATTTTTGTTTTGAGTTTACTAAATTCTGCTTTATTTGATGCAGATGCATTTGTCATAATTTGGTTAAAATTTAAACTAGATAAAGCCCATGATAATAATTTATCTAATATTTTTCCTGTAAATGTAGCAATCACAATGATAATAATTAGTGCAATTATAGCTAATATACATGAAAATATCCAAAAACCACTTCCCATTATTTATTTTATATGTGTATGTGATAATATGTGATATAATATACTATAATAATATTATTCTCTATTTTACCTATAATTAGAAAAAATATATAGGTATATAAAATGGCAAAAAAAAACCAAACACCCAAATATTTCAATTTTTTATTGTTTTTATTGTGTTTTTTTATATTGTTTCTATTATTTAGATGGGTACATTTTTTGCTCAATAGAAATTATTTGCATGCCGGAACATATTTAGAACTATTCTCTTCATTATCTGACACATATAATACAAACACCGATACGGATTCCAATACATTTGTCAACAATAGTTATAAAGTAAATTATATACATAGTAATACCATTGATTTGCCTGCTATGTCAAAATATACATGTGATAATTGGTGTGGACCAAAATCGCAATGTTTATTATCACGTGAACAATGTTTTTCAGATGTAGACTGCAAAGGCTGTAAAGAACTAACAGCATTAAATAATTTTTATAAACCTACGTCAAGTGATCTTGGACAAAGTTATATGAATAAAAGCGTTGAAGACATACCAAAAGGTGCACCTGAAGATATTTTGTGTGGTATCCAAAATTGTAATAACAGTTTCGCTATGTTCGACAAACGTGATTAGTTCGCGTATAATACTCCACAATTACCACTGATAAATCGAATAACATTCAATCTTTCCTCAAAATAATATAAATTAAAATTATAATCATAAATTCTCCAGGTTGGTTTGTTAATACCGATAATATTACCTGTAATAGGATCACAAATAGTCAAAACTTGTGCTAAAGGATCTAATTGAGGAATTATAGTAGTAAATTCCAATTCTATTTTGTTGAATTTCGTCATATTAATTGCTCCAGATGGTTGTAATACATAGGGTGAAGTATTCAAACAATAATTATAACAATATAATCCATCTGGTGCATTTCCAGGTGTTCTCGTATATTTTTCAATATAATTGTAAACACCTGCGGGTTGCATATTCTCTCTATATTCACCATCAAAAAGAATTCCTAATGTAAGCAAAATCTCTTTAGCATTTTGAGAATTATAATCACCTGTAATCATCCAACCGGTCAATCTTCCGTCTGGATTTACACCTGGACCAATTAATACTGGTATTTTATTTCCACAAGAATCTAGTTGAAAAATAGGATAAATACCATTTGTAGGAGCTTGTATTAAATCGTATGGTAGATAGTTGTAAGGCCAATTGCTGTAATTGCTCCATTCATTTCTCAGATTGGCATCACTTCTTTGAAAATAAAACATTTGGCTTGCTACCATTCCCAATGAAGTTAATTCTACTCTGTTTGGACCGGTGACATTATAAAAAACAGATTCATAAACCTGTTTTATTAAATAATTTTGTTCATTTAAAGCGAAAATACGTGATTCATCATTTGATAAAAACCCATATGTACATATTAGATGTATATCCGCATTCCATTGTGTTCTAGTATCTATATAAGACGTAATACCAATATTAACATCTGGTGGTGGCTGTAAAAATCGATACAATTGCATATAATAATAATTAAAATTAGGAGATACATAAGGGAAATTATTTACCTGATCTAAAACATCACGAATTTGAAACATTTCATTTACAGGACGAAATGTAACATTAATATGTAATTCATTATATTGTAATGCAACCAATGGAAATGACATTTGATTGTTTAAACTAAACCATGAATTTATAGGAACATATAATATTGATCCGCGAATAGAAGGTTCTGCACCAGAAGGATTGTCTGTATGATATGCATTTGGATATGAATTGACACGTGACCCAGAATTAGCTGGATCATTTAATTCAGGTATATTTCCAATCATTTTATCAAATAATGCTTTTTTGTCAGTAGGAAAATCCCTTTGTACCATAGCTAATAAATACGATCCAGAGTATTCCTGCAATGTTTGATTACCACATGTAATTGATATTTTTTTTATCATCAATGCACCTAAATTTTGAATCCAACGAAATTCATATGGAGCCCAGCCACTATATCCTGTCGTACCTGTAAGATTTGATAAAACGGTATTATCTGTTGGTGGGAAAATTGGACTCCATATATTTGGTAAAGCAATAGAAATATAACTATCCATTAATAAATCACCATATCTAGGTATTTTAAATGTAAAATACGAATCCTCTGATAAACGCAGTGTTTTTGTACCATCGAAGTCGACTCTAAATTTTTGTAGACCGAAATTTGTATATTTAGCATATGTTGTTTTAAAAAATGTTTTAGATGGATTACCATTTAGAATAATATTTTGTTGACCCTCAGAAACTAAATTCATTAAACCGCCGGCCATGTTATTATAATATGTTTTTATTTATAGTATATTAGTTAGTTACTTAGTTACTTAGTTACTAGTTATATTAGTTACTACTTATATTAGTTAGTTATATTATTTGATTATATTTAATTGTTTATAATAGTAAATGTTTATAGTTCTATTATTGATATTTTAAATATAATAATAA
>JGI25914J50564_10000145_pt1 | contig 21248 bp, 16 predicted proteins | sample LauGreSuBDMM15SN_2_FD_50564 | JGI IMG/M metagenome (IMG submission 50564) | reverse complement strand
GAACAATTATTAAGAGTATCTGATGGCAAATGGTCTACAGGTAAAATTATGAGAGTTGTGAATACACTAGGAGACACATCAANATTAATTTCTNGGTCAATAGAAGGAGTAACTTCAAAGGCAACAGCTATAGTTGAAAATGAAGTNCGATANACATTAGACTCTATATCAGTTGTTGAATTTACATTAAATGAAGAATCTATAGAAGGAACTTTTGTTATAGGAGAAACAGTAAAAGGAACCGAAAAAGATGATGATGATATTTTTATTACAGGAGAAATTACTGGTATACCTATTGCAAAAAATATTATAGCTGATGGTGCTTTTGAAACTGTAAATGAACAAGCTGTTATAACAGGTGGAGGTTCAGGAGCTGTTGTGCAAATTAAATCTTTAAATTCAGGTTCTATACAAGGAGATATTATAGATCAAGGCGGTGTAAATTACAATGTAGGAGATGAATTAGTTTTTAATAATGCAAACACAAATGGTGGAGGTGCAGCAGGATTTATTGCCGTTGTAAATGGTGGTGTTTTAAACGAAGATGATTCAGGAGATCATATATTATTAGAAACAGATACACTATTAGGAGATACTTATGCCGGTTCTCAAATGATGCAGGAATCTGGTACAGGTGTAAAAGATGTAACAAAAATTTATTTATACAATAAAGGTTCAGGATATACTTCATTGCCTTCATGTACAATCTCATCACTAACAGGAACAGGCGCTTCAGTAAAATTATTTGGAGCAGATATAGGTAGAATAAAAGATTTAAGTATAATTGAATCTGGTATAAATCATCAATTAGCTCCTACGCCTCCAGTTTTAACATTTACAAAAAAAGTAATTCTTACACAAATTCTAGGCACTGGTTTTGTACCTGATGAAAATGTAAATATAACTGGTGGAATAACGGGAATAGTTAGAAGTTGGACTCCAAGTTTAGGATTATTAAGATTACGTAATGTAAGTTCTAATATTGTAGTAGGCGATGGAACAAAAACTGTTACAGGTGTTTTGTCAAATACACAAGGAACAATTAAAGTTTCAACTAATGCTTCGGCTACATTGACTGTTGGAGCTGTAGGAGATAATGAAGGAAGATTTGTAAATGAAGATGGATTTATTTCTGAAAATACAATCAAAATACAAGATAGTTTATACTATCAAGATTTTTCTTATGTAATTAAAGTAGGTCGTTCTATCGTAGATTGGCGAGATGATTTTAAAAAAACAATGCATACAGCAGGATTTTATTTAGCTGGACAAGTTAATATAGAAAGTGTGATAAATGCTCAAATATCAACACCTCTAACTGGTGCTATTTCCGGCGTAGTAGATGCTCCTTTATTTGCAATCATTAATACTTTATTCTCAACTGTATTTGGTAGACGTTTAGGAACAAATAGTGATGGAACAACATTAAGAGCTAATGCACAACTAGGAGTGTCTGCTGATTTTAACCAATCAACAGTATCTAATTTTAGTAATACAACAAGAGATGTAACGTTAAGTAGATTGCCTATCAATATTGCTTACACATCAAGACCTAGAGGAATATTTAATAACGTGAACATAGCTCAAGGATTTGTATATGCAGGACCAAGATATGGTACAATTAATAGAGAAGTAATTAGAACATTTGTACGACAACCAGGAACAAATTATTCGTTTGAAGAATTAAGTAAAAATGTAACATTCGGTACAAGATCATCTTTAGATGGCGTAGATAATACTTTAGCATTCACAGCTACTGATTTAGGTAGGTTTATGAAAACAAAATTAACAATACCTTGTGAAGTCTTTTTAATAACTCCTGACAATTCTTTTGATAACACTTTAACTTTCTTTGATAGTGATACTGAAACTTTTGATGATACAACACCTTAATATATGTATAAATATAAGAAAAGATTAATCAATGGCTAAACAAACTCTTAATTTAGGTTCTGTACAAAACGATGGAACAGGTACAAACTTACGTGCCGGCGGTACAATTATAAACGCTAACTTTAATGAAATTTATACGGCTCTTGGTAATGGTACCAATCTTATAATTCCTTCTTTTCTTACAAAATTTTCTGATGATACATCTACTCAAGCGACTATTAACTTAGGACAAACATTAAGAATTTTAGGTGGAACAGGAACAACATCTACAATATCAGGAAATACTTTAACGATAGATATTGATAATACTGTAGCCACACTTACAGGCGCTCAATCTTTTACAAATAAAAATATAAGCGGAACTTTAAATACAATATCAGCTATAGCTAATGGCTCTTTAACAAATTCAACCATTAGTGTAAGAGATGAATCTTCAACAGCAATTTCTATAGCATTAGGTGGAACTTTAAAAATTAGAGGAGGAGCAGGTGTAACAACTTTAGTTTCTGATGGAGATACTGTTAATATTAATTTAGATGGAGAAATTGTAACGGAAACTTCTTCAGATACTTTAACTAATAAAAGTATAAGTGGTTCTACAAACACACTATCAAATATTGCCAATTCTTCTTTAATAAATTCTTCTACAAAATTTGTAGATACAACATCTACAGTAGCTACTATACCTTTAGGACAAACATTAAAAATTTTAGGAAGTGGTGGTGTAACTTCAATCATTTCAGGCAATACACTTACTATTGGAGCAAGTTCTGTACCAAATGCTTCTTTAGCCAATTCAACAGTATTAATAGGTGGCAACACTATCACATTAGGTGCAGCTGCTACTACTTCTATTTCTAATCTTTCACTAACGGGAACAGGAGTAATTAATACTACAGGCAGTCAAAATAAAATAAGACAAAATTTTACAGGTTCAACTGCAACTTTAATAGCCAACGTAACATATAATCCAACAACTTACCAAGGAGCTTTTGCTGTACCAGACGGAACTGCTAAAGCATTTTTTGCTGACAGTGGTGGTTGGAATGAAATTGTTTCTGAAAACTCTAGTATTAATATATTATCAGATGTTGATACATCAACGAATGCTCCTTTATCTGGAATGGATTTAGTATGGAACAGTACAAGTGCTAAATTTGTACCAGGCGCAGGAGATTCTATTAAAACGGCCGCATTGATAGACGTAACAGTTTCAGGTTCAGCTTCATATCTATTCAACTCACATTATTCAGGAAACAATCCTACTTTATATTTTAAACCAGGACACACTTACGCTTTTAAATTAGATGTTACAGCATCACATCCTTTTCATTTACAAACAGTTGCTGGAGCATACAGTGCAGGTGATGCTTACTCAACAGGATTAACACATATAGCATTAACTGGTGCAGTAACAACTGGCTCTGCTGCTTTACTTAAAAATTCAGGTACTTTATATTACGAAGTTCCTTCTAATTTAAGCACAACAATATATTATGTATGTCAAAACCATTCAATGATGAATGGTAAAATAATTATAGGAAATATAACAGAAACGGCCACAGGAGATGGTACAACTACAACACTAACAATCAATAGTGGTAGAAATGTAAATGATTTACTAGTTTTTGTTAATGGTTCTTGTTTAAGACCAACAACAGATTATACTATATCAGGAACAACATTGACTTTCGCAACAGCACCAGCAGGTTCGGCAGCTATTATAGTAAGGTACTTATAAAAATGTCGTATAAATATAACAAAAGAAACTAAAAACTATGCCAGCAATTATAACAAATAAATTTAGAATCAACAACGCTGAACAATTTAGCGAGTCATTTTCAGAAGCATCACCAGAAACTTATTACCTAGGTATTGGTAGACCTCAATCGTGGGCTACACAAACAAGAGGCGATTTAAGAACAGATAATCAAGGCACAGATTCAGCAGCAATAACTCCTTCAGATAGTCCACAAGAAGAATTTTACACATTTAATGATTTATTAGCTATTAAAAAAATAGCAACTTCTGATATTGCTTTTGTAATACCACGAAGAAACTGGACTACAACTACAGTTTACGATTATTACAGACACGACTATGGCACAAGAATTACAGGAACAACTAATACACAAACTGCTTATAGTACAGCTACTACTTTATTTGATGCAAGTTTTTACGTTGTTACATCAGTAAGAAATGTTTATAAGTGTTTAGATAATAATAACAATGCACAATCAACAATTGAACCAACAGGTACTTCAACAGCTGTATTAACCACAGGAGATGGTTATAAGTGGAAATATATGTACACTTTATCTTCAACACAACAAGCTAATTTTTTATCTACAGATTACATGGCAGTAGAAACAAATTCTACAGTATCATCTGCTGCTGTTAACGGTTCTATAAATGTTGTAAAAATTAAATCAACAGGAACAGGTGGAACAAACGGAACATTTACAAATATACCTATAAGAGGAGATGGCACAAGCGGAACAGTAACAGTAGTTGTAGCATCAGGTATTATATCATCAGTAACAGTAACAAATGCAGGTACAAATTACACTTTTGGTTACATAAGAAATGCGGATATTGTTACAGCAGGATCAACAAATTTAATAAATTCAGAATTAGATGTTATTATATCACCAAAAGGTGGACATGGATTTAATGCCGTATCAGAACTAGGTGGTTTCTTTGTAATGTTAAATATAAGTTTAGAAGGAACAGAATCAGCAAGCACAGGCGATTTTACAGCAGAAAACGATTTTAGAAAAATAGTTTTAATAAGAAATCCTTTTTCAGGCGGTACTTTAGCCACAGCAAATACTTTGAGAGGTACAAAAGCAATTAGAATTGCAGCTTCTCCTACACCAGGAACTTTTTTAACTGATGAAACAATAACTCAAACATCAACTGGAGCTACAGGTAAAGTTGTTGAATGGGATTCAGCAAACAGAATTTTACATTACATACAAACAAGATTTAATAGTGAAGGTTTAGATTCTAATGGTAATTTAACAGCTTTTAGTGGCACAAATATAATTACAGGATCAACTTCATCTGCTACAGCTACTCCTAGTGCAGTAGCAAGTGAAACAGCGGATCAAATTACGTTTACAAATGGTTATAGAGGTGCAGAAGTAGATATACATAAAGGTGATGTTTTATATATTGAAAATAGAGCGCCAATAACAAGGGCCGCAGATCAGACGGAAAATATTAAATTAGTAATTGAGTTTTAAGGAGAAAAATGCCAAGTCCAACAGACTTTAATCTCTCGCCTCACTTTGATGATTTTAATGAAGATAAAAAATTTCATAGAATACTCTATAGACCAGGCGTTGCTGTTCAAGCAAGAGAATTAACTCAATCTCAAACAATATTACAAAATCAAGTTGAAAGATTTGGAGACCATGTTTTTGAAAAAAATGCAATGGTTATTCCAGGTGAAATAACTTTTGATATAAACTATTATGCTGTTAAATTAACAAGCTTTTCAGGAACAACAACTTTAGCGAATTTAAAAAATACTATTTTTACTGGCGTTACTTCAGGTGTAAGAGCAGATTGTGTTAATTCTGTAATCACTGATGGTGTAGACCCAAATACAATTTATGTAAAATACTTAGACTCAGGAACTTCTAAGACTTCAACAGCATTTACAGTAGGTGAAACTATTTCAGGTACAGCAACTATAAATGGAGTAGCAACAGCAGTTTCAGCAGTTGTATCAGGAGTTGCAACAGGTTCAGCGGCATCTATAGCAGAAGGAGTTTATTATATTAATGGATTTTTTGTTCAAGTAACTTCTCAAACTTTAATATTAGACAAGTACACGAATACGCCAAGTTATAGAGTAGGTGTTGATATAGTAGAAAGCATTATTACTTCAAATGATGATACATCTTTAAACGATAATGCAAATGGGTCATCAAACATAAATGCACCAGGTGCAAATAGATTCAAAATAAATTTAGTTCTTAGTAAGAGAGTAATAGCTTCAAATGCGGATAGTAATTTTGTTGAATTATTAAGATTAAAAAATGGTATAAGACAAAATCAAGTTCGTTCTACAAATTATTCAATACTAGAAGATACACTAGCAAGAAGAACGTTTGATGAATCAGGAGATTACTCCGTAAAAGACTTCGATTTAGATGTGAGAGAACATTTAATAAGTGGTAACAATAGAGGTATTTACAGTTCAGGTAATGGTGGACTTGAATCAAAACTAGCTGTAGGATTATCTCCAGGAAAAGCTTACGTAAGAGGTTTTGAAATAGAAACTATAGGTACTACTTTTTTAGATGTAAATAAAGCAAGAGATTTTGAAACTCAAAATGCATTTAATACTAGATTTGATGTAGAAAATTTTATCAATGTAACAAACGTATTTGGTACTCCCGATATTTCTTTTGTTTCAGGAGAAACAGAAGCATTTAAAAATGTAAATTTATATAACGGACTTACTATTGTAAGAGGTAGTGAAAGAGTATCTTTTGGAGTATCTGTTCCTAAAATTGGTAGAGCTAAAACAAGAGGCTTCCAATATGTTACGGGACCAGCTTCTGCAAATATATTTTCAAGTTCGGCATTAACAAGTGCAATATACCGACATTATCTATTCGATATAGAAATGTTTACACATATAGATACTTTAACAGGTGTTAGTTTTACTAACGGAGAAAAAGTTACAGGATCAGTTTCAGGTGCTACAGGTTTAATACAACAAGAAACATCAGTAAAAATTTCTCCAGTGTCTAGTATTTCAGTTGCCAGTCCAGGAGAAGTTTCTCTTTCAACACATTCGCTTAAAGAAGGTATGCAAATAACTTTAACAGGAGGAGTTTATTCTGTTAATTCTTCCGTTGTATCAACAGCTACTGTTTATACAGTTAAAAATCCTACAGCAAACACATTTCAATTATATGATGCATCAGGAGTAAATCCAGTAAACGTAACAAGTTATGTTTCTGCACCAACATTATCACATGGACTTGTAGTATTAGATGATGTTAAAGGAAATTTTATTGCAGGAGAAACACTTACAGGATCTACCTCAGGATTAACAGCTGTTATACAACAAGATAGATATGGATATAAAGGCAGTGAGTCTTTCGATTTATCTTCTGTAAAACAAATTGGTATGGCAGGATCTCCTACATTTACAGCTGATGCAGCTTTAGATAGCACATATGGCGATAATTATCCAGTATTTGGAAATTTATCAGTTGCAAATAGCGGTTCAACTGTTACAGGATTTGGTACATTATTTAATACAGAATTAAGAATTGGTGATAAAATTGAATTTACAACAGATGCAGGTGTTGTTATAGAAAGAACGATTGAATCTATAACATCTAATAATATTTTAGAATTATCATCTCCTGTTGGGGCTTCTGATGTTTCTACAAAAACAGTAGCAACAAGAAAAAGAGCAAAAATACAAGGGTCTAATAAAAATATTTCAATATTTAAATTACCATACAGTAATATTAAAACTTTAAAAACAACTTCAAACGCAGGTTTGACTGATACTAGTTTTAAAGTAAGAAGGCAATATGTAGTAACATTATCTTCAGGTTCGGCATCAATTACAGCAGGCACAAATGAAACTTTTAATTCTTTAGATGAAGGAGATTATACTGTTTCTGTTATGTCAGCCGCAGGCACTTCAGTAGTAGGTAACGTATTAAGTTTATCAGGTGCTGGTGTATTTACATTAGGTGGTTCTCCTACAGGCAAAACACTTACATTAAATTTTGGAGCTCCTTATTCAAGTACAAAGATAAAAATTTTAGCAACAGTAAATAGAACAAGTGCTGGATCAAAAACAAAAACATTAAATTTAGCTTCATCCGTTGCTATTTCTTCTCAGACAATAATACAATCTGGAGCAATAGGATTAGCAAAAGCAGATGTGTTTAAATTAAATGCAGTTTATATGTCAGCAAATTTTGCCACACCTGCAACAACTAGCGATACAAATATTACGTCAAGATTTGATTTAGATACAGGTCAAAGAGATAATTTTTACGATATAGGTAGTATTAAATTAAAAACTGGAGCTATTCAACCAATAGGCCAATTATTAATTAATTTTGATTATTTTTCTCATGGTGCAGGAGACTATTTTGATGTTGATTCTTATTCAGGCACTATAACTTATACAAATATTCCTTCATATACTTCTGATACTTCAGGTACACTTTTTGATTTAAGAGATTGTTTAGATTTTAGACCAAGAGTAGATGATACTTCTACTATTATAGGTTCTACAAATCATAAATTTTATAGTGGCACTGGTGCTTCAACTGTAGATCCAATAAAATTTAATTCTGATGTTTTAACGGATTTTGAATTTTACTTATCACGAATTGATAAAATATTTTTAGATAAAAATGGTAGTTTTAAAGTAGTAGAAGGAGCAAGCGCTTATCTTCCTAACGTGCCAAAAAATATTGATAATGCTATGCATCTTTATACTTTATTTTTAAATCCTTATACTATAGATGTAAAAGATTTGAAAATAAAACAAATAGATAATAAACGATATACTATGAGAGATATTGGCCGTTTAGAAAAAAGAATTGAGAACGTAGAATATTACACTCAATTGTCTTTACTAGAAACTCAAGCTCAATCTTTACAAATACAAGACGCAGAAGGATTTGATAGGTTTAAAAATGGATTTATCGTAGATAACTTTACAGGACACGGCATTGGTGATACTGGAAATGTTGACTATAAAGTTTCTATGGATATGTCAGGTGGTTTTGTAAGACCAATGTTTAATTCTGAATCAATACAATTAATTGAAGCAGATGACGATGGCACAACTATTATTCAATCAGATAGAACGGCAGCAAACTATCAAAAAACTGGAGATTTAATTACTTTACCATATTCAGAAGTGAGTATGATAGAACAATCATATGCAAGTAAATATGTAAATGTAAATCCTTTTAATATTTTTACATGGGCTGGTTCAGTTACACTTAATCCTCCAGGCGATGAATGGAAAGAAACAAATAGAGTTCCCGATTTATTAATAAATCAATCAGGTTCTTTTGATACAATGGTAGCTGGTTTAGGAAATCCTAACTTAGACAGTGTAGAAATAGACACTGTATGGAATGAATGGCAAGATTTTTGGCAAGGTACTCCGGTAGAAACTGTAGAACGAGGTGGTACTAGAGATGCAGGAGGAGGTGGAAGGAGACCTTGGGTAGCTGATGTTACAACAACTTCAACTCAAGCCGTTTCTCAAACAAGAACAGGTATTAGATCCGCTTTAGTTCCTCAAGTTGTAAGAACTTCTTTAGGTGATAGAGTATTAAATATAGCATTTATACCTTTCATAAGAAGTAGAACAATTACTTTTACTGCTACAAGAATGAAACCGAATACAAGAGTATATGCTTATTTTGATAACGTTGCTATTACTTCATATATTACTCCTACAGGTGGTTCTTTAGGTGGAAATATAGTTACAGATGCAAACGGTGCCGTAACAGGAACATTCGCTATACCTGATCCAACTAATGATAATAACCCTAGATGGAGAACAGGCCAAAGAGTATTCAGATTAACTAGTTCAGTTACAAATTCAACAACAGATGTTGAAACTTCTGCTGAAGCAGATTACATTGCTAGAGGCTCTTTAGAAACTGTACAAAATACAATTGTATCAACTAGAGAAGCACAACTAGTAAGACAAACAGTAAACGATACTAGAAATATTACAAGAGCATCAACAAGAACAACAACTGAAGTCGTGGGTTGGATTGACCCTATTGCTCAAACATTTTTAGTAGATGATGATGGCGGAGTTTTTGCAACTTCTGTTGATATATTCTTTCAATCTAAAGATGCTAATATTCCAGTTACATTACAAATAAGAGAAGTTGTAAATGGATATCCTTCAAGAACGATATTACCATTTAGTGAAGTTGTACTAAATCCAAGCTCTGTAAGTATAAGTGCTGACTCTACTGTAGCTACAAAATTTACTTTTCCATCTCCAGTTTATCTACAAGAAAAAACGGAATATTGCTTATGTTTATTATCAAATTGCGATAATTATAATGCTTGGGTGGCTAGAGTCGGAGATACACAAGTTGGTTCTGATAGAACAATATCTGCCAATCCTTATGCAGGAGTTTTCTTCAAATCTCAAAATGGTTCAACTTGGACTGCTGAACAAAATGAAGATTTAAAATTTAGAATAAGAAGAGCTGAATTCGAAAACGTAACTGGTGTTGTTACTTTAGTTAATGACGAATTACCTTTAAAAACTTTACCATTAAATTCTTTAAGAACTACAAGTGGTTCAGGAGTTATAAGAGTGTTCCATAGAAATCATGGTATGCATGGTGCAAATAATAACGTTACTATATCTGGCGTGCCTGCTGGTACGTATAACGGAATATTACATACACAAATAAACGGAACTTATACATTTATTTCAAATATAACTTTAGATAGTTATGATATTACAACAGCTGGAACAGCTACATCTACAGGAGATGTTGGAGGTTCAGTTATTAGAGCAACAGAAAATAGATTATTTGACGTAGCTTGTACTAACCTTGGAGTTTTAACGGTAGCTGGTACTTCAATATTTTATGATTTAAGAACAACTACGGGAAAATCTATACATGGTACGGAATCAGAATTTAGTTTACAAAGTGCAAATAAAGCAATTAATATAATTGCTTCTGATAATATATATTTTACAGAACCGAAAATGGTTGCAAGTTCTATAAATCAAACAAATGAAATGTCAGGTTCTAAATCTTTGTTTATAAATTTAACTTTAAATACTACAAATACAAAAGTATCTCCTGTATTAGATACTTCAAGAATCAGTATGGTTGCAATTCAAAATAGATTAAACGATCCAACAGTTGGAAATACACCTAATTTTATAAGTGATATAGCAAATACTGGTACATCAACAGCGGCCGTTTATTGTACTAAAACAACAACACTAGAAAATTCTTCTAGTGCATTGGATATAAGATTAACAGCAAACGTGCCAGCAACTTCAAAAATTAGAGTTTTTTACCGTGTATCAAGTTCAGCAGAAGTAAGGAACATAAACGAATTATCTTGGATTCCTTTTAATTCAGAAGGACAAGAAGATATTACTGTTACTCCTCCTGAAAGTACAAATGTATTTAAAGAATACAAATATTCAGCTAATAATTTATTAGAATTTTCAGCATTTCAATTAAAAGTAGTTTTAAAAGGAACTATTTCTTCTTATCCTCCAATTATAAGGGATTTAAGAGGAATAGCATTAGCGGTATAGTATGAAATTAAAAGTAATGGGACATGAAGATTTAATTAGAGATGTAAAATCAAATGCTATTGTTAATACAAACAAAAATGAATATCAATTATATATGAATAGAATTAAATCACGTGAACAACAAGGCGATCAAATAAGAAGTACAATAAAAGAAATAAATATTCTAAAACAAGAATTATTTGAAATAAAAGAATTATTAAAAGAGGTAATTAAAAAATAAACAATGGCTTTTACAATATTCAATACATCAGATACACTAGAACAATTAAGAGTTAAATTAAATAATTTAACACAAGTTGATTTTGGTGATCCTTCTATATTATCTACAGCCGGTATATCTGCTACATCTATATGTGGAGCTATGGTTGAGTTGGGTACTGCTGTTTATTCTTCCGTTGGTTTTGGTATTGAAGATTCTACTTCATCATTTCAAATTATTGCTCCTGGCGAAAAATTAAAAGTTTTTGGTGCATCAAATCAAATTAATGCCGTTGTATCAGCGGTTGATACTTTAACTGTAAGTTTAACTAATAGTGTTACGATTACAAATAATTTAACGGCCAATGGAACTTTACACAGATTAGGAACTATTGAATTTAGTGGCAGCACAATAAGATCAGTAGATTCTACTATATTAAATATAAACGATTCATTAAATGTTGTAGGTACAATAACATCTCCTAGTGTAGATACTACTACTTTAAATTTATTAACAAACGGTACAATTGTATTTGAAGGTTCATCTAATGATGCTTTTGAAACAATAATAACGGTGGCAAATCCAACAGTTGATAGAATAATAACAATACCCAATGTTACAGGTACTTTAATTACTTCAGGTGATACTTCAACTGTTACAGAAACTATGATAGGAACTAATCAAGTAACAAACACAAAAATAGTAAATGCTGCTATTACTGCAACAAAATTAAATAGCACCGTAACATTACAAATTCTCAATTCAGCTGGAACAGCGGTAAAAACTTTGTATGGAGCTGGTGCTTAATAACAGACTAGGATGTTGATATGGCAGTTAGAGTACCTTTATACAATTTATCTGGCGACTTAAAACAAATGAGCTCTGCTCAGATTAATGCTATAATTGACCAAATAATATATCAATATTCTTTAAATCCATCCGTTTTATTATCCGTAGTAGGTTCAGCCGGCAGTTTAGGTAATATAAGTGATACAAGATTGCAGGCAGGTGCAGCTTCAACAAGCACAACTGGTTTTGTTCCCGAAGCTACCACAGACGAACCAACAACTGTTACCGTAAATTTTAGTAGAGTAAACGAAACACGTACAACAGGTATCGTGCCTACAAGTGACGATTTTAAAACATGGCCTGTTTATTTAACATCTCAAAATCACGTGCAAGCTATGAATATACAAGATGTATTAGATACTTTTATATATCCAGCAATAACTTTGTTGACGGATGATTTAGTAACATATCAACAAGCAGGCACATTTTTTGTTTCAACTTTAACCTCGGAGGCCGGTGCAACATTAGTATCTGCAACACCTATATTTACAGACACAAGAGCAAATACTTCTTTATATTCTGCCGCTGAAATTCCAGAAGCCTTAGACCAACCAACTACTATAAATAGTTATTATTTACATAGAATTAATGGTGTAAATAATGCCTATGATGTTCCATTGTTTATTACAGGTGATAATAATTTAAGAGAATACAATAGTGCAACATTTGTAAGTTTGTTACAAGATTGGATTAGATATACAGCTGTTCAAAATACAGCAGGTTATAGTTTATCTTATAATATAAATGGTTCAGGTAATTCGAGAGGAACAGGTATGGCTAATACAATATTAAGTGGAGTAGGTAATTTTGCAACTTTACAAGTTGGTGCTGATGACTATAGGTCACAAGAATTTCCTGATGGAGCAGTTACAACAGCAAGTACATATTTTTTAAAGGTATTACAAGCATAATTAATTATGAATATAACTAAAGAGAATTTAATAACTGCCAGGTTTATAGATAGTGATAGAAAACTTATAGAATGTTTGTTAAAAAGTAATGAACAAACAATATCTCATATTTTAGAATTTAACATTAGTGGTTCTGAATATAAACATTTATTAACTTTGGTTACCCTTGAACAAATACACGCAAATACAGATTTGCACCTTGAAACACAAAAGAAAGCATTTAATAGTATTCTAAATAAAATTGTAGAAAAAAAAGGCGTAGAATTAAATGAAAATTTTTTTAAATTAATAAATGATTTTTTTGTTAACTATAACCCAGAAACATTAAGTGATAAGTTGTATAATTTTAAGGTAAATGCTTTTGAACAAGATTTAGTTAAAAATTCTATAGATGAAGAATTAAAATTAAAAATTAGAACAGCTACTACACCTTTTGAAGTATTGACAGCACTTTTAAGTATTAAGAATAAGATATAAAATAATTTTTCCACCAACCAGTCCAACCTTCTTCCATTAACATTCTTCTTTGATTGAACAAACAAATACTATACTCTTTATTTTCTTTTTCATATTCTTGATTTTGTATTGAATAACATACTTTATCATAAGTATCGTATTTTATATTTTCATATATGAACTGATCTATACCTCTATTATATTTTAACATATAATAGTTAGGATTTTCTATAAACTTATTGTATATGTGTGATACATCACCTGTCCAAGATATGATAGATGAATTTAAAGGTGTATGAAATTCTTTTCTCCACCATGCTTTTAATACTGTAAAGTCTTTTCTGATTAAATTGGGCACTGTATCTTTAATAACAATATCCAAATCAAAATAAAGATTTTCACCATCTTTGTAATCATTAAACATTTGCAATTTATTAAAAACGCCTTCAAATTTATTTTTTCGTATAACTTCAAAGCTATCATATTTTAAACCAGAGTATGTATCTATCATATGTTTTAAATTTTTAACATACCACTCAGAAAATTTATTACCAGTGTTAACACAAATTATTCTCATTGCCAATAATCCTTAATCCAATTGTCTGTACAGTCGTGTATGGTGTCGTTTAATTTAGCTCCAGCAAAATGCACAATTTTTAAAACACTATTAGGTTTATATAATATCATATGATCTTGATTAAATAGTTGCATATATTTTTGACTGTACATTAAATTTGCATCTTTATCATTCGTATATTTACAAATCCATTCTCCAGGCATGTGAGTAATTTTAATATTATTTTCAACACACGTATCTTCTACAAAATTTTGTTCACCATAATATTTAAAGTGTACAGTTCCATTATTGAAGTAATGTGTTTGCCATTTTTCAATACTTTTGGGGCTCTGGCTAAATTTGTCCCAAACACACTTCAATGAACCAGATTTAAATTTATACCAGCCACCATTTAGTTTTACAGTATTGCCTTTATTGGTATCTCCTATTTTCCACCATTTTTTATAAGATATTAATTCATTTTCATTTACAGGCCAATTAATCATTTCGTCTATATTATTTACTATAATCTGGTCAATATCTAACACTATAATTTCATCACCTGGCTTTTGATTACCAAACAAAGGACTAAAAAATTTTAACTTATGCCAATGTAATTTTATTTCTGAATTTTCTGGTAACTTTATTACTCGGTCGGCTTCTATTTCGTCTGTATCACTATAACATGTAAACTCAAATTGTCCACTATAGTATTTTTTTAAAGCTCTATATAAATTTGTAACGTATTTTGGTTCATATTTGCCTTTAAAATATACTGTAAAAATTTTAATCATTATGTAAAAATTACCATATGTCTATTGTATTTTTTTANGTCTANAGAACCTTTATAAANCAATTTTGTATAACTGTATTCAGATAAAAACTCATCAACGGTATTTTTACAGTTAATATGTTGACTAACCTTTTTATAGTTATTGGACTGTAAAACAACGATACTATCTTTTTTTTTGTTTATTAAAAACTTATTGATATTTTGTTGAGGAATATGTTCACACGAAGTGCATATAATAATATCATAGTCTTTACAATCAAAATCTATAATGTCTTTAACTTCAAAGTTAATATTTGATTTAGAATTAAATATTTCTCCTACATCTTTACATAGTGGATTTTTATCAAAAGAAGTGATAGTATTATCTGTTAATTTTCTTAAATCTAAACCTAATGTGCAATACCATCCAGCTGCAACACATATTTTAGGATTACTTTTTAAATTTATAACTGATTTTAGATTTTCTATTAACCATTTTTTACATTTTAATTGATTATCATTTACTGAATTTATTATATCTTTTACCGTATCTTGGTATAAAAACAAATCTTCAAACTTACGTAATTTTGATAGTTTCTTAATGGTTATCAATGCATTTTTTAATTTCATAAAGTATGGTATATTTATGCACGTAAAACCATTATAAATACATATATGGCATATCTAGTACAAAGAACCTATACAAGACCAAATACTAATGTGAAATTTTTTCAAGCTATGTATCCTGAAGATATTGTTACATCAAAACAAATTATTGTTAGATTTTTAGGAGAAGGAAAACTTTTGTCTGAATCATCATCCGTTTCAAATGATAAACTTACATACAGTTATTCTGCTTTATGGTCATCATTAACTGCTTATGAAGAATTTTTATCAGATTCTACATTACAGACTATATGGGAAAAAAGAAATACTTATAACATTGCTAATGGTATTGTGGGCACCATGTCTAAATCAATAACTTAATTATTTTAAATAAGTTCTATTCAACATGGAATGATTATGGTCAGTAGGACCCCAATCTCCGTCTGGATGAAACGCAATAATTTTCATACCTTTATTAAAAGTTTTAAATCTGTGTTTCTGCATCTTAGGTAAATAAAATACGGTCCCTTTTTTTAAACCTAATTGTTGTTCTTGTGTAGAATTACTAAAATAATCAGCTTGTCCTTCACCATCAATTACGACACCTAATCTATAACTAGGATGTATATGATATGTTTGTTCTATTTTTTCAGGAAAAAATAAATAGTTTAAAGAAGGATCGCCTAGTCTAGGAGGGTAAATTATTAAACTATCTGAGCATCCATCTATGTAAACTAAACGGCCCGTTTCTTCTAATGGCCCTCCAACTTGATTTTGTCCTTTAAAACCTAATCTCTCTATTAAACAAAAATTTGTTTTTCCAAAGTAATCTATATTAAAATAATCTGATCCAGGCAGTGCAGTAAAACAAAAATATTGTCCTACAGTGGCTACTAAATTTGCGGCTTGTACTGTTCCTTCAAAAACATAACCATAAAATGTTGAAGATACTGATAGTAATTTAAGATTGCCTCCATTTTGAACCTTAATGTTATGTATTTTGCCAGGATAGATGTCTTGCAATAAATCTAATGTCTTATTTTCTTCTACTGTTTTCATATACTTATTTATCAAACAAAACTGTTGTTATTCTCCCATATATCATTTGGATATTTTTCATTATGAAATTTAAAGCCAGAAGTAATAGCTTTGGTGCTGGGTGCCATTTTAATTATTTTTATAAGACTTCCTATTTTTAATTTTGTTTTTCTATATTCTTCATCTTTATGGTAATCGTTTATAATATCTTTAGCTATATATTTGTAACTTTCCCATGTGTCTTTAATTAGTTTATCTGGATTATTCATACACCAAAGTTGCATTTCAGGCGTATTAAAAAATGTAAAATAGTTTTCTTCAGGTTTAATAGTGTCTTGGAAACGTGTGCTTGTGTAGGAAAGAGTTCTAGCATAAACAGACTGCCATTTTAAGGTAAAATTTAACCACCAAAAATAATGATAGACTGTAGCAATTTCTATAGGTGCGGCTTTTATAACTACGTTTAAAGGTGTTATTATTTTATCTATAATAAGTTTGTCTGCATTATTTAATACTTTATCTTCAAAAACGCTGTGTGCAAATACATTAAAAATTTTTTCGTAAGTAGGGTATGAGAATAGGTAGTCTTTACCTTTTGTTTCTATAACTTTTTGGCATACAGCTGAACCAAACAATTGGTCACCACTTTCTCCACTTATAAGAATGTAATTTTTATGGCCTAAGTAATTGTAAAAATCATAACTACTTTCCAATATGCATTTTTTTAATATATGTTCTTTATAAAAAGATTTGTTTTCTAAAATACTTTCAATACTAAGTAAGACAACTACGTTTTCTTTTAATTCTTTAGGTGTTGCTATCTTCAATAAACTTACCATAATAAGAGTGCTATCTATACCTCCACTATACATTATAGCTAATTTTTTATTATTTTCTTTTGCTTTATTTAAAAGGTTACGAGCTCTTGATTGACATAATTCATCCAAATTTAAATTAACTTTTTTAAATTCGGGCATTTCACACTGCGGTAGTATTGATGTTTTTAAAGGAGTTTTAATATTTCTTGTTCTGTCTATAAATGCAAAGTTAGCTGCAAAAAATCCAAACATGTGCCTAAAAATTTCAAAACCAGGTTTAGATTTATATTCATCATATGATATTCCGTGTTTAACATGAAACATGTCTACACTATTGTACCATATCAAATTAGAGTTTTGCATAAACTATACTTTCAGCTTTGAACTGACTCACTATTGATTTTATTTTTGTAATATCACTGCAATCTTGTATGATTTTTTTAAATTTTATTCTTAATCTTTCTGTGTTTAATAAAAAGGATTTAAAAAACTTATGTTGTAATACTATTTCTTTTGATGCTGTTTGTAAATCTATATTCATAATTTTTGCATAATCTGATACAAAAGGCCAATTATTATCTTCGTCTGAATCAATATTCTTTTCAACTATTTCTTTTGCTTCTCTATATTTTAAATCATAAATTACATCTTGATAAACTATAGCATTTAATACTGTTCTTCTGTAGTGATTAATATTGCCGTTCATTGTATCTAAAGCGGCTCCTTTTTCTATCATTAAATTATAGTAGTAAAGTTCATTAAATGTAAATTCTTTTTCTTTCTTAACATAATTTTCTCTTTGACAGTAAAACAAATATGGTTCTAAACAGTTTATGTTTTGCGAATTATTTGTTTCGTCAAAGTTAATGGAGTGTCTAACAAAACAATTACTACTTACGTCTAATAATGAATTTATCGTTTCTGTCCATACAGAACAAACTACAACTCTATTATCTAAATGGCTTGCCAAAATATGAACGTTTGGCCCATTTTTTTTTATAATAGTTTTATATGCTATAGATGTATAGTTAATTTGTTTTTTAAATTCTTCTAAGGTCATAAATTGTTTGTTTCATATAATGGTTTAAATATTTCTAATGCATGTTCCCATGATTTAAAAGAATCAGGATGAAATCTAATACTAATAGCAAATCTTAATTTATTTTCAGAAGCATAACTTATGCTATGAGGTATATCCGTTCTAACTAATGTTGCTTTTTGATTATCTATTAATTTTTTTTCTAGTAAATCAAAGTGTTCAAAAGGATTATTGAAATACTTAGACCTACTTTCAAAATGAATTCCACTTAATTTTTGTAAAACAGGATCTTTTGTTTCTTCTTTACCTGGATATAATTCTTTAAGGTTTTTACTTTTCCACCAATGAAAATATTGAAAGCCTGTTTCTATTTCAGAATTGATACCACATACATAAGGTTTCCAAAAATTTGATTTTTCGTCAAAATATATATCACTGTGAAGTAATGAATCTGATAATCCTCTATTAGTTAATACTCTTTTATTTTCTTTAAATTTTTTAATCTTACCAAAAAGTATAATTGTATAAACCTTTAATGACAGTTTTTCAAATTGTTCTATTACAGAAGCATTTAAAACTTCCATAGGATTTTTAAATATATAATAGGAATCAAAGTCTGTTTTGTCTATAAACATATTTAAAATTTCATCATATTCATTTTTTTGTAAATTTGTACTATTACTATCTGAAAGGCTATTTGATAATTTTTTAAATAGCGTTATTGTTTTTTCATTCAATAGTGGCAATTTCAAATTTAAATATTGACTATGTTTCATTAGATTAGTTCGTTAGTAGTGTCTTTACGATAAGAACATGGATTAGTAATGAAAGGAGATAAGTTTTTAGGCATGTCAATTAATTCATTATTCATGTATTTAATAATATCAGTAACTTTACTCCAATACTCATATTCATATATACCATTAGTTTCTCTTAATTTTTTTCTAACAATTCTATCTAAACCATAAAGCAACTCAAAGCCTGTAGATTTTTGTCTTGTTATTAATTCAGGCCAATATTTTTTACATATATCAAATTTTGAGCTTAGACTACTTAATTTGTCTTTTATTTTATTGTTATGCAATTCTGTTGACTTTGGATCTGTTAACATAGACATCATTAATTCTGGTGTATATTGAAAAAAAGCAGGCACGGCTGGACGGTTTTGTTTAAATGCATATCTATACCAAGCGGCAAATTTTTCTCTTTCTACTAAAACCCAATCAACATTAGTGTAAATTCTGGCAGATTTATTCCATTGTTTTTGTTCAGCTATATCAACTCTAACTGTGTAATTATCACCACTTCCTAATATAGGCAGGCCATCTAATTTATTCATTAACCACATATGAGTTAATATTTGAGGGCTAACTGCTTTACTAATATCCGAGTACTGTAAATATTCTCCACTTTTCCAAAACTTTTCTACGTCTAATTTATGTATTATAGGAGTTATATTTAAATTATTACAAATAGATTTAGCGAATGAAACATCATAAGCATTTAAAAAATTATCAAATTCAATTATGTTTACATTAATAGGAACTTTTGTTTCTACAAAAGAGCGTAATACTATTTCACTGTCTATTCCTCCTGAAAAAAGTATATCTATTGGTAATCCATCTCTTTGTTCCCAAATAATAGATGCTGCTTTAACACATTCATCTCTAAAATTTAAATTAGTTCTTTGACAGCGTCCATATATAACTGACCAGTTATCCTCTATTGAGGTTTTGTCAACAAACCAGTTGCCGTTATATCCAAATTTAAAATGATTGTCTTTAGTATATTGATACATATTAGCTTATAAATTTAATTGTTTTTTTTATATAATTCCAACGTTGTGCGAAAATATGTTGTTCTTTATGAAACTTTAAAGGTGGAATGGTCTTTAATAATTTCCATCCTATAAGTTCATATCTTTTATCGCCAGGTGTTACAGCAACTATATGTGTCATATTATCTCCACTCCATTTATTATTGTTTATATAATTTAATTTATAGGTCCACAAAGAATTCCATATACCTTGTTTTCTAAAATCTTTATGTGTCCAAGAACATCTATGATATATTGTTAATTCATTTGTTTCATCACTTATATATTTTACCATAGCTATTGTACCAACTAATTTTTTATTGATGTAAGCACAAAAATATTTATGTTCTCCATTTTTAACATTATTAAGATACTGTTCAGGATTAAGCATTACGTCATCATCTTTTAGTAATGTTTCGTATTGCATTAAATTTTCTAAAGTTGTTTCTTCTATTTTTATCCTTTTTCCTACATATTTTTCTTCGTCTTTTAATTCTTTGTATTGTAGTGGAACAAAATCTTCTTTTAACAATCCTTTATCCTTATAATAATTATGCAATAACTCTGGTTTTAATACGGCCATTTTAATACTTAGTTTTGCATTTGCACCGTTGTTGCCGACCATATTTTTTTGATATTGATATATTGGTTGTTCACCTACATTATACATACTGTCTATAAACACATGGTATCTTCTAAATGCATAACAATTTTTATACCATTGTTCTTCTCTAAAGTTCCAACCTCTTGTTTCAGAAATCCAATACCATTGAAAGTAATTTTTTGTTTCAGCAAACTCTACACAATAATCAATACATTTAGCTAGTCCCATATATTCGACATTGTATAGATTGCTTAAACCTACACGCACAACCATATTACCAATATAATAAGAAGCCCTTGTACTATCAAAATATTGTGTTACTACTGATATTAAATTTTTATTATTGTCAAAAGCACCTAAACTTTGTCC
>JGI25914J50564_10000138_pt1 | contig 21511 bp, 21 predicted proteins | sample LauGreSuBDMM15SN_2_FD_50564 | JGI IMG/M metagenome (IMG submission 50564) | reverse complement strand
GCAGGAATCATCTGCGATCTTATAAAACTCTGCTTCTATCTCAGCTTGGGTTTGAGTAATAGTAGGCGTTGGAGTTGGGGTAGCAGTTGGTTCTGGCTCAGTTGAAGCACATCCTGCCAAAGCCAATAACAATCCAGTGATGGCTAGAGCCTTGAATGTAGTTGTTGTTCTCATTTGGGTCCCCGTTCTATTGATATAAAGAATACTGCCGAAGTATGTTTTTATATCTTTGCAGCTTGTCCGGGAACAAACACCAGCAACGCACAAACAGCAAAGATTCCCAAATAGACGTAGCCGAACTCTGCTCTCATAATGAATGCGAAGACAGACAGAACGGCTTGAAAGCCTACTGCCACATAGCCAACTACCTTAGGAACTTTTCTGACAGCAACAAGGTTAGACAGAACAACGCTGGCAAGTGTAAGAGCGAACATCGAAAGTACTACGACCATTAAGAAGGCAGCTAGAGATTCCATGTCTTGAGTCTAGGCTCTTGCACCGCCTTAGCATTAAGGACTTAAAGAGAGAAGCCCGGTCATTTCTGACCGGGCTTTCCACTTGCGTGGAGACTAGGGGGGTCGAACCCCTGACCCCCTGCTTGCAAAGCAGGTGCTCTACCAACTGAGCTAAGTCCCCATTCGGAAGGCCACTCTGATGAGTGAGTACTTCCTGGTGGGCCTAGGAGGACTTGAACCTCCGACCTCTTCATTATCAGTGAAGCGCTCTAACCACCTGAGCTATAGGCCCATAGAACGAAGTTAACCCTACCTGATTTGAGTGCTTGTCTCAAACTGAGGTTTAGTTATTTGTGAAACCCACTGAAACTCCGCCTGTGATACGGGCTACGATGTTGAAAATCGCTGCCCAAACTCCAGCCAGAATGGTTCCTACAAAGATCACGAAGAGAGCCATGCTTAGGGCGATTGCTAGAACTGGAGGCAATGTAACATCTAGCCCAATGTCCTTTAGCAAAGCGGTAGCACCTAAGGTGCTTAGAACGAAGTAAACCAATGTGATGGCTATCACTAGACCAATACCGATTGCGATGTTGATTACGAACCCAAAGCGAACTGCCGACCAGAAGCTGATCTTCACTAGCTTTAGGTTTACCGGCTTCACAGTGGATTCACTGCGTCTGACGTTGCGTGAAAAGATACTCATTTACTCTCCGCTCTCTTCTGAGACAACTTCAACACTAGAGGTGTCTGTGTCAGAACTGTCTAGATTTCTTTCGCTGTTCTTTGCTAATCCTAGGACTGAATCCTCTTCATCGAAACGGGCAAATACAACACCCATGGTGTCTCTACCTCTGGCAGGGACCTCACTAACGGCTGATCTCACGACTTTACCGCTAGAAAGCACTATAAGTACCTCATCATCTTCTTCAACGATTAGGGCACCGACTATGTCTCCACGGCGATCCTCTAGCTTGGCTACCTTGATTCCGATACCGCCTCGGTTCTGAAGTCGGTACTGATCAACAGAGGTTCTCTTGGCGAAGCCACCTTCGGTGACAACGAACACGAAGCCACGGTCAGTAATAACGTCAGCTGACAATAGGTGATCTCCCTTACGGAAGTGCATACCGATGTTTCCACTGGTGTCTCTACCCATTGGACGAAGTGACTCGTCGCTAGCTGAGAACCTGATCGACATTCCCTTGCTTGAAACAAGCAATAAATCATCGCTCTGGTTCACCAGCATTGCTGAAACAACTTCATCGTCTTCACGAAGCTTGATGGCAATCAAACCGCCTGAACGAGCAGTGTCATATGCCTCAAGGGAAGTCTTCTTAACAAGACCCGACTTAGTTGCAATGACTAAGAACTCTGCTTGTTGGTAATCGCGGATGTCTAGCACCTGAGCGATCTTCTCATCAGGTTGAAGAGCTAGAAGGTTAGCTGCGTGCTGACCCTTTGCATCTCTTCCTGCTTCTTGAACTTCATAAGCCTTGGTGCGATATACGCGACCCTTGTTTGTGAAGAAGAGTAAGTAGTGATGTGTTGTTGTGACAAAGAAGTGTTCAACAACATCATCTGCTCTAAGGCTCGCACCTTTCACACCCTTACCTCCGCGGTGTTGTGAACGGTAGTTATCACTCTTTGTTCTCTTGATGTATCCACCACGAGTAATGGTGATAACCATTTCCTCTTCTGGAATTAGATCAAGATCCGTAACGCCATCTTCACCTGGAAGAATTTGAGTTCTTCTGTCGTCGCCGTGACGCTTAACGACTTCTGCAAGTTCTTCACTAACGATAGTTCTCTGACGCTCTGGGTCAGCAATGATTGCCTTATATTCAACAATCAATGCTTCTAGCTCAGCAGCTTCATCAATAATCTTCTGTCGCTCTAGTGCTGCTAGTTGTCTTAGCTGCATGTTCAAGATTGCTCTTGCCTGNANTTCATCAATTGAAAGAAGTTTGATCAAACCATCTCGAGCATCTTCAGCTGTTGCGCTAGCTCTAATAAGTTTGATTACTTCATCAAGAGCATCAAGAGCCTTTAGGTAGCCGCGAAGAATGTGTGCTCGTTCTTCAGCTTTTCTTAGACGGAAAGTAGTTCGTCTAACGATTACTTCAATCTGGTGAGCAATCCAGTAGGTGATGAAACCATCAAGGCTCAAAGTTCTAGGAACACCATCAACAAGAGCCAACATGTTTGCGCTGAAGTTTTCTTGAAGAGGAGTGAACTTGTATAGGTTGTTTAGAACAACTTGAGCAACAGCGTCCTTCTTCAAAACAATTACTAAACGCTGACCAGTTCTACCTGAAGTCTCGTCACGAATATCTGCAATGCCAGTTAATCTTTGTTCCTTAACTAGTTCAGCAATCTTGAGTGCAAGGTTGTCTGGGTTAACTTGGTAAGGAAGTTCAGTAACTACTAGACAAGTTCTTCCCTGAAGTTCTTCAACATTTACGATTGCTCGCATTGTGATTGAACCGCGACCGGTTCTATATGCATCCTTGATTCCTTGAGATCCAAGAATGGTCGCTGCTGTTGGAAAGTCTGGACCCTTGATGCGTTGCATCAAAGCATTTAGTAGTTCTTCTTGTGAAGCACCTGGGTTAGCTAATGCCCACTGAGCACCTTCTGCAACTTCACGAAGGTTGTGTGGAGGAATGTTTGTTGCCATAGCAACAGCAATACCGATTGATCCATTGATTAGAAGGTTAGGAATTCGGCTAGGAAGAACTGTTGGTTCTTGAGTTCTACCGTCGTAGTTATCTTGAAAATCAACAGTCTCTTCATCAATGTCTCTAACCATTTCAAGAGCTAGAGGAGCCATGCGACACTCTGTGTATCGAGGAGCTGCTGCTCCGTCGTTACCTGGGGAACCGAAGTTACCTTGCCCGTTTACTAGCGGATAACGAAGGTTCCATTCCTGAACTAGACGTACCAAGGTGTCATAGATGGCACTGTCACCGTGCGGGTGATACTGGCCCATTACATCTCCAACTACACGAGAACACTTGGAGAACTGCTTGTCTGGGCGGTAGCCACCGTCATACATCGCGTAAATCACACGACGGTGAACAGGCTTTAGACCATCTCTAACATCTGGAAGAGCACGCCCTACGATAACGCTCATTGCATAGTCAAGGTATGACCTCTGCATTTCTACGTTTAGGTCAATTTGTTCGACTCTGTCGACGGTTGGTTCAATATTTTCAGTCATAATTTTTCTCTCGCTCTAGATATCTAGGAAGCGAACATCCTTTGCATTTTGTTGGATGAATGTTCTACGTAGTTCGACATCGTCTCCCATAAGTGTTGAGAAAATTTCATCAGCTCTAACTGCATCGTCCAGTGTTACCTGAAGAAGTGTTCTGCGAGCTGGATCCATGGTGGTTGCCCAAAGCTCGTCATAGTCCATCTCACCAAGACCCTTGTATCTCTGGATTGAGTTCTCTTTAGGAATACGTTTTCCGGCTGCTTGACCGGTTGCAAGTTTCTCATCACGTTCTGCATCTGTGTACACATATTCGTGTTCAGCATTAGACCACTTGATTCGATACAACGGTGGTTGAGCAAGATATACATATCCGTGCTCGATTAGAGGTCGCATGAATCTGTAAAGAAGTGTTAGAAGAAGCGTTCTAATGTGTTGACCATCAACATCAGCATCAGCCATCAATACACACTTGTGATAGCGGATCTTTGATACATCGAAGTCTTCACCAATTCCAGTTCCGAATGCTGTGATAAGTGCTTGGACTTCACTGTTACCTAGAGCTCTGTCTAGTCTTGCTTTTTCTACGTTCAAAACTTTTCCACGCAATGGCAAGATTGCCTGTGTCTCTGGATCTCTTCCACGCATTGCAGAACCACCCGCTGAGTCGCCCTCAACGATATAGATTTCGCTAAGACGAGGATCTCTTGAAGAACAGTCCCTAAGTTTTCCTGGCATACCGGTTGACTCAAGAAGTCCCTTACGACGAGTAGCTTCTCTTGCTTTACGTGCAGCTAGTCGAGCACTTGCAGCTTGAATTGCTTTACGACAAATTTCTTTAGCCATGGTTGGGTTTCTACCAAACCAGTCAGACAATTTATCGTTAGCGATCTTTTGCACAAAAGCTTTAACTTCGGTGTTACCCAGTTTGGTTTTTGTCTGACCTTCGAATTGTGGCTCAACAAGTTTGACGGAGATAACTGCGGTTAGACCTTCTCTAACATCGTCACCAGTTAAGTTCTCGTCTTTTTCTTTCAATAGAGATTTTTCACGTGCGTACTTGTTCAACAAAGAAGTAAGAGCTGTTCTGAAACCTTCTTCGTGTGTTCCACCCTCGTGAGTGTTAATTGTGTTGGCGTATGTGTGAACGCTTTCGTTGTAGCCGTTGGTCCACTGCATTGCCACTTCAAGTGACATCGACTTTCCAGCATTCTCTGATTCGAAAGCAATGATCTCGTCGTGAACTAGATCAACTTTTTTAGCTGAGTTCAAGTACTGAACGTAATCTTTAAGACCGTTCTCATACATGAACTTGTCGCTACGTTCGTTTCTCTCATCGTGAAGAGAAATACTTAGTCCCTTGTTTAGGAATGCCATCTGTTGGAATCTTGATCGAAGAGTTTCGTAATCGAATTCAACTGTTTCGAAGATTTCTGGGCTTGGTAGGAACTCAATTACTGTTCCTGTGAAGTCTGCTGCTTTTCCTTTAGCCAAAGGTGCAGTTGGAACACCGGCTAGATAGCTCTGGGTCCACATGAAACCATCACGAGCAACAATTACATTCAGCTGTGTAGAAAGAGCGTTAACAACTGAGGCACCAACACCGTGCAGCCCACCTGAAACTGCGTAACCGCCGCCACCAAATTTTCCACCTGCGTGAAGAACTGTCAGAACAACCTCAACAGCAGGCTTCTTCTCGACAGGGTGCATGTCTACTGGAATACCGCGACCATCGTCTGCAACCTTGATCCAGCCGCCTTTAGTGATGACAACGTCAATGTTCCTACAATGACCAGCTAGGGCCTCGTCGACAGCGTTATCCACGATTTCATAGACCAGGTGGTGGAGACCTCTAGGGCCAGTTGATCCGATGTACATGCCGGGGCGTTTACGCACCGCCTCTAGACCTTCTAGTACTTGAATATTCGAGGCATCGTAGCCTTTTGGAGAATCGGTCATATCGGGGTACAGCTCCTATTTCATCGAGTCAGGCCCTCACGACCGCGCCTTCAATAAAGCGACTTAAATCCGGGGTAACTAACCGTCTCATTCTACCCTCTAGGAGGGCTTAAAATGGGCCAAAAACGGGCATTGGGGAGCTCTTTTTAGCCTGTGGATAACTGGCTACAAGTCGCATTTTTACTAGGCAGGAGCTCTTAGGGGTTGTTATCCGAAGGTATCTCTCGGACCTCTGCCTTGAACAGTCCTAAAACCCCTCTTAAAGCTCGGTGCCTGAGGCCCAACAAAGCGTATTTCTTTGACCTCAAGATCAGGCAGACGCTCTGAAATCTTTGCCAATATCTCAGGTCCCATGAGCCTTAGCTGTGTCGCCCAAGCGGTGCTTTTGCATCTAACTGTGAGTATTCCCTTGGCAAGGTCCTCTGGGAAGCTGCTTTCGGCCACCCTGTCCCCAACCAGGTCTTTCCAGTTGGCAAAGAGCTCCCCTTCAGCAACCTTAGATTGCCAGCCAAAGCTCTGAATTAGTTCGTCCATTGTGTTGGCAATTGACTTAGGGTCCCTGCCGGAGTCGAAAGGTTTTGACCTTTGGCGTTGAGTTTTCTCACGCCTCTTTGTGTCTCTATCTTTCCTGCCCGTTATGGCAGCTCTCATTCGGTAGTAAAAATCAACAGCTACATCTGGCTTGTTTTCTTCAGTCATTTGCCACCAACGATCCGTCTCGGACATTGAATCGGGTAGCGCTCAGTTCACTCGGAACATCCTCTGCTACAGCCGCTGTAATAATCACCTGTTCATTATGCGATACGAGAGAGGCCAATCTAGACCTTCTTGTTGAATCAAGCTCAGCAAACACATCGTCCAGGATTAGGACTGGATCTCCCGCTCTTGCATCTTTGCGAATTAGATCCGCGCTAGCTAACTTCAAAGCAAGAGCGTAAGACCAGGATTCACCGTGACTGATGTATCCCTTTGCAGGTAAGGTTCCTAAAAGTAAAAGTAGATCGTCTCTATGAGGGCCAACGAGTGTGATTCCTCTTTCCATTTCTTTGCCCCGCACTTCAGCAAGTCGATCTTGGAATAGCTTTTTTATTTCTTGTCTATCGCCAGTGTTTAGAAAAGATTCTGAATCTGTTGATTCAACTTCGTTGGTTGAGAGTGAACTTTTTATTCGGATTGATGGATCATTTTTCTCATCGGCAATTGCTGCATAAGCTGCTTGAAGATATGGGGCTAGGCGAGCGGTGATGTCAAAACGGGCAGAGACAATCTCGCTACCGATTCGCACAAGAGATTGATCCCATGAATCAAGTGTGCTTAAACCAGATGCACTAGCACTCATGTTCCTGGCGCTTTTGAGAAGAGTGTTTCGCTGCTTAAGGACTCTTTCATAGTCGCTATAAACGCCAGCCATTCTTGGAGTTAGTTGAACAATAAGCTCGTCTATGAATGCTCGTCTGTTTGATGGATCTCTTTTGACTATGTCTAGATCTTCAGGGGAGAAGATGACTGCGTTTACGTATCCGAGAACATCTCTGATCCTTGGGGTTTCGCTTTTGTTTATTCTCGCCCTGTTACTACCTTCGGTGTTTAGCTCTAACTCAAGTAGGTTTTCTCGATCTTCAAATCTAGCTAGCAGTCGAATGATTGATTTTGTTTCACCTTGTTTGATTAGAGGTAGGTATCCACTAACTCGATGAGAACTTAAAGTTGCTGAGTAAAAAATTGCTTCAGCAAGATTTGTTTTTCCTTGGCCGTTTTTACCAACGAGTAAATTGATTCCTTGAGCAAGCGGTAACTCAACTGTCGAATAATTGCGAAAGTTTGAAAGAGTCAGATGCTTGACGTGCATCTAAAAACTAATCTGCTTTCTTAACCGCGTGACCACCAAATTGATTACGCAGAGCTGCAACAGCTTTCATCGCTGGTGAATCATCTTGACGGCTTGTGAAGCGAGCAAATAGTGAAGCTGTGATTGCTGGCATTGGAACAGCGTTTGCAATTCCTTCTTCAACAGTCCAACGACCTTCACCTGAGTCTTCAACGTAACCCTTGATCTTTGACAGAGATGGGTCCTCTTCAAGTGCAAGTACCAGAAGATCTAGTAGCCAGGAACGAACAACGGTTCCTCTTTGCCAGGCAGCAAAAGTTCCGTGAACATCCTTGATGATGTCCTTCTTTTCTAGAAGTTCATAGCCTTCAGCGAAAGCTTGCATCATTGCGTATTCAATACCGTTGTGGACCATCTTTGCGTAGTGACCAGCACCAACATCACCGACGTGAACAAAACCTTCAGCACGTTCTCCCTCTGGACGAAGTGCATCAAATATAGGCATAGCTTGTGCAACCAACTTCTCGTCGCCACCAACCATTAGGCCGTAACCATTTTGTAGACCCCAAACTCCACCTGAAACACCACAGTCAAGATATCCAATACCTGATTCTGCTACTTGAGCTGCGTGGCGAATGTCTTCACTGAAGCGAGAGTTTCCACCTTCAATAATTAGATCTCCTTGACCCATGTGCTTCTGCAGTTCATTGATTACATCATCAGTAGCTTTACCGTGAGGAACCATAACCCAAACAATCTTTGGTGATGGAAGAGCTGCGACTAGTTCTTCAATGCTTCCAACATCAGCAACATTGCGATCACGTGCGTAACCGGTTACTTCAATTCCTTTGTTGCGAAGACGGGTACGCATGTTGCCACCCATTTTTCCTAGGCCAATTAGTCCAATGTGCATTTGTTGCCTTTCGATGTTGATGCTTTATTTAGCGCTTGAGCATGTTCGGGTTTAGAAGGTACCGATATGTGTCAGGCGAAGCTGCATCTTTGGAGGTTTGGCTTGACATGATGATAGGTCCAGGACGAGACGGGTCTCTCTGGTTTTTGGTGAATTCGATTTTTACAAATTCGCTAGTGATCTGAGATAGACCATCATGGAATAACCAAGGCTTAAATCTCAAGCTAGTTGGGTTTCCATTAAGTGTTGCTTGAACAGATTCAGAAGCGTTGTTCTCTGAACTTGTTGAATCAAGGTTTACAGCACCTTCTTCGAATGCGTAACGAATAGTGTCTTCAGATTCATTAACAACAAGTTCAACACGACGAGTTGCATCAATTAGGTCTTGCTTGTTGATCACAACTGACTCTTCAAGGTTGGTTGGGAAGTACTGATCAATGTCAGGATAGTTTTCAATATTTAGAACAACTGTTGTAACAATTCTGTTCTTAGCTTGGAAAGCAACCATGCCACCATCTGGTGCAATCGAAATACTTACTTCACCTAGGTTTGAGAAAGTCTTTTCAATGTCTTGCATTGTCTTTGTAAGAACAACAGCTGATGTCTCATCAGGAACATCTTTACCTAGCCACTGAACCTGGCAGCGAGCAATCCTGTTTGGATCTGCAGCTGTGAAAGTTACTGAGGTTTGTGTCGCTCTCAATTGAATACCTTTTTGGAAAGGTCTTGTTGAATCTTTTGCTGAAGCAACAGAAACTCTTCTAATAGCAGAAATGAAAGCATCGCCATCAATAGTTCCGTTAACCGGTGGGATTGGAGGAAGAGTTGGGTACTGCTCGATTGGAAGTGTTGCTAATTCAAACTTAGAAGTGCCACAAGTTAGAACTGCTTTTGTGCCATCGATTACGAAAGTCACAGGCTGGTTTGGAAGACGACCAATGATCTCGTTTAGAAGACGACCTGAAACCAATGCAGTTCCTGATTGATCCACGTTTGCTACAACATCAGTCTGAGCTGATACGTCGTGGTCAAATACAGAGATTTGAAGGGAGTTTGCATCAGCAACCAATCTCATACCTGAGAGAACCTGGGAGGTTGGTTTTGACTGAAGCATGCGTGCTGCGAAAGCTACTGCTTCTGCGAGCACATCTCTGTTGACTTGGAACTTCACAGTTCACCTTTCGTGGGGATTACTTGGTTAATCTTGGCATAAAACTCACTCGCCATTGGTACAAAGCCCAACCCTAAGAGTTATGGGCTTTAAATTCTTTAACTCTTTAATCTTTAATAGTCTTATTAACACCTGTTGATAATGTGGAAAACTCTATGGAGACCATGAATTAGACCTGAACTACATCGTTGGAAGTTGTATACACATCTGGGGATAATTCTGTGAATAACTTCTTCAGTTGTGGAATCAAATTTCTTACCTAACAAGCTTGCTTGGGTTACTAACAGAAATATGGGGTTATTACACAGGTTATGAACAGGCGATGTTGAAAACTTATTACTTCAAACCAGACATGATATCGGTGACAAAGTTGTAGATAGATCTACGTTCCTTCATCAAATCACCGACCTTCTTGATGGCATACATAACCGTGGTGTGGTCTCTACCACCGAAAAGAGCTCCGATTTTTGGAAGAGACATACTTGTCTTCTCTCGGCATAAGTACATCGCAATCTGTCGCCCTGTAACAATTGCTTGAGATCTTGACTTACCAAATAACTCTTCTTGGGTGAGCTTGAAGTAACTGCAAACAGCTCTAACAATTTCCATTGGGGCAATGCTGTTGCCATCTTCACCAAGGGGTACAACATCCTTTAGAACAGCCTGGACCAATGGCATATCGATCTGGGTTCTGTTTAGTGCTGCGAAAGCAGTCACTCGGATTAGAGCACCTTCAAGTTCACGGATGTTTGAGGAAATACGAGCAGCCATGTAGTCCAAAATCTCATCGCTGACGCGGATCTTGTCGTTTTCGGCCTTTTTGCGAAGAATCGCGATTCTGGTCTCAAGTTCAGGAGCTTGAATATCGGTCATTAGACCCCACTCGAAGCGACTTCTCATACGCTCATCAAAACTGTTTAGAAGCTTAGGAGACACATCGCTAGTGATAACAACTTGCTTGCCCTGTTCGTGCAAAGCGTTGAAAGTGGCAAAGAAAGACTCCTGAGTCTCCTTCTTTCCTTGTAGGAACTGGATGTCGTCAATCAATAGAACGTCTACCTGGCGGTATTTTGATTGGAAATTGAAGCTGGTGTTGGTTTGGATCGCATTGATGAAGTCATTTGTGAAAACTTCACTGGATACATAGCGAACCTTCTTGGCTGGCCAGTATTGCTGTACGTAGTTACCAATGGCGTGCAATAGGTGAGTCTTACCAAGACCTGAGTTTCCGTAGATAAACAGCGGATTATATGCATTTGCTGGCACTTCAGCTACGGCAAAAGCTGCTGCGTGAGCGAATCTGTTTGAGCTTCCCTGGACGAAGCTCTCGAAGGTATAGCGCGGGTTCAACCTTGATGATCCATCGGTTGGTTGAGAGCTATCTGCGGAGGAGTAAACAGGAACTACTGTTTCTGGCTCTTCTTCTAGTTCGATGTCAGCCTGCTGATTTGCAGTAAATGCAAGAGTAAGTTCTGGGTTGACAACAATTCCGATGTTGGTAGGTGCCTCGTCTAGGCCAACTGTTGAGAGGGTTTCAAGCAGTGGCTGCTTGATTCTTTGCTCAATGATTCCCCTGGTCATTTCGTTAGCGACCTGTAAATAAAGTGTTTCACCTAAAACACCTTGGACCGAGATCAAATTGACGAAACCGAGTAGCTGGTTGGTGATGCGTTCGTCCTCTCTGAGTCTAGAGACGACGTCTTGCCACTGTTCAGTGGTAATACCAGTCATTTCGGCCATGGGTTTCTTTCAAAATTCAATGAATTACTGCTCGTCATGTAGTTTTCCACAACCGAGTCCACAGATATTAACACCTGTGGAGAACCTGTGCATAACTCTAACATTGTGTGTTTTTGAGTCTGTGGAAAAGTATCTCTAGTTATTCAACTGCCTAAGTGAATGAAATTGCAAATCGAAAGGGTAAATTTTTTGACTTAAATCCAAAATGTTATCAAAAACGCCCATTTTGATCTTTGGAAAATTTCGATTAATTCAATAAAAATTTTGAATATAACTTGACCCGAGCCCCAATATTGCCGTAAGTTTAACAGGTTGCTCGGCATTGGGTTCACCGGGCACCAGCTAACTTCACTTTCGACGTGAACCCACAAAAAGTTTTGGAGTAACACCTCATGAGCAAGCGTACTTTCCAACCTAACACCCGCCGCAGAGCAAAGACTCACGGCTTCCGTCTTCGCATGAAGACTCGTGCTGGCCGAGCTATCCTTGCTGCTCGTCGCCGCAAGGGCCGCACCGAACTGTCTGCGTAGTTTCTTCATGCTGGCTCGAGAGAACCGGCTTATAAGGGCCGAGGATTTTCGAACAACCATGAGATCTGGTCGCAAAGTAGTCGGCGACAGCATGGTTATTTATCTAAAAAGCGATACTCAATCCAATTCACCACGTTTTGGTTTTGTCGTATCTAAATCTGTGGGATCGGCCGTCGAAAGAAATCTCACGAAAAGAAGACTCAGATCAGCTGTTAGAAATACCTTGGGTGATTTTCAGAGAGGACAGACTCTGGTAGTCAGAGCTCTGCCTTCNATAAAGAGCAAGTCCTGGCAGGANCTTGANACNGAACTTAAGGCATGCGTGACAAATGCGGCTAAACAGGTCAATAAGTAAGAGTTGTTAATAAGGTAAACAGATGAAGACACTATTGGTAAACCTCTGGCTCTTGCCGAGAAATGCCTTTATTGCTTTCATCGTCGTTTGGAGAAAGATCATCTCTCCGCTGTATGGCGATGTTTGCCGTTTCTACCCTTCCTGCTCTGCTTACGGTTTAGGCTCTATACAGCAGCACGGTTTGGTAAAAGGTTCTGTTCTAACAACCTGGCGGATACTCAGATGCAACCCCTTTTCAAAAGGTGGGGTTGATGAAGTATCTCCAGGTCCTAAGTGGTTTGGGCTAAGCAAGCACGGGTTTGTGTTTGCTCAGCTAGCAACGGTTTCAATAGATAAGGATAAGTAAATGGATATATTCGCAATCATCCTCTGGCCTTTCAAGTGGGTCATCGAGGCGATTCTGGTGACCTTCCACAGCGTCTTGACCACTCTGGGTTTGCCAGAAGGCTCAGGAATAACTTGGGTTGCATCCATTGTCGGACTAGTTTTAGTCGTTAGAGCTGCCCTGATTCCACTATTCGTGAAGCAGATTAGATCCCAGAGATCTATGTACATTCTGCAGCCTGACCTTCAGAAGCTTCAGAAGAAGTACAAAGGAAAGACCGACAGAGACTCTCGCGAACGCATGGCTAAAGAGCAGATGGCCCTTTACAAGAAGCACGGCTCGAGCCCATTTGCCTCATGTCTCCCACTGTTGGCCCAAATGCCTGTTTTCTTCTCGCTTTTCACCACTCTTCAAGAAGCTCAAAACAAGAAGCCTGGAGTTGGTTTACTAACCCAAGAGCTTTCAGAATCCTTTGCCCGCTCAAAGTTCCTAGGAGCTAGCCTCTCTGAGACCTTCCTTACTGCAACCAGCACATCAGTCCAGATCATCGCAGCAATCATGATCGTGCTGATGACAGGTTCACAGTTCATCACCCAGAAGCAGATTATGGCTAAGAACCAGAACCCTGATGCCATGAATTCTCAGTTTGCTCAGACCCAGAAGATCATGCTTTACGCATTCCCAGTAATCTTCCTAATTTCAGGTATCTCATTCCCACTAGGTGTGCTTATTTACTGGCTAGTGTCCAACTTCTGGACCATGGGTCAGCAGTACTACGTCATCAAGCGCATGCCAACACCGGGCTCAATTGCCCACACCGAACGTCAAGCTAAATTGCTCAAAAAGGGCAAGATTGGCAGCGAAACCCCAGCGGAAGAAACTGAAGCCGCTCCACCAGTACAGCGTGTTCAGCCAGTTTCTAAGGCCAGAGCCAAGAAGAAGCCGAAGGGCAAGAAGTAGGACAAATGCCAGATCAGATTGAAGTACCAGAGAACCAAGAAGAAGTTTCTGAAGCTACTGAGGCAAAAACCTCAGTCAAGGATCTAGAAGAAGAAGGCGAAGTTGCTGCTGACTATCTAGAAGAGCTTCTAGACATTTTCGACCTTGATGGCGACATCAACATTGACGTTCGCCAGGGCAGAGCCTACTTGGAAGTCACTGCGGACGAAGAGAGCAACCTAAGACTTGTCTCCCACCCAGACACTGTTGAGGCTCTTCAGGAGCTAACTAGGATCGCTGTTCAGACCAAAACCCAGTCTTTCAGCCGCCTAATCATTGACATTGCTGGCTCAAGACAGGTTCGTTTGGATGCCTTGACCAGACTGGTAAACAAGGCAATTGACAAGGTAAAGGACACCAACGCCCCTGTTGCCCTCAAGCCAATGAGCTCTTACGACCGCAAGNTCTCTCACGATTTGATCGCCGAAGCTGGGCTAGTTTCTCAGTCNGAAGGCGAAGGNAAAGAACGCCACATTGTGGCAAAGCCTGCCGAATAGTTTCACGTGAAACATTCAGCCAGGGCTTAGGTCCTGGCTTTTTGTTTAGCCCACCAGATTGGAGTTTCTTATGACTAACCTTGACGAGAACATCGATTACACCCCAGAGGTTGAGCCTAAGGAAGCCCAAGAGGTCTTCGGTGAATACATAGGGCAAGCTAGACAGTATTTTGACCTCTTGGTTAGAGACGGGGATCTACTGGGGCTAATCGGTCCAAGAGAGCTGCCAAAACTCTGGTCAAGACACATTCTCAACTCTGCAGTCGTAGCAGACCTAATCGAAGACGGTCAGGTAGTTGCGGACGTAGGATCTGGAGCAGGCTTTCCCGGAATACCTATGGCAATCCTGAGACCAAAGGTCAAATTCGTCTTAATTGAGCCAATGGAAAGGCGAGCGAACTGGCTGGCGGATGTGGTTGTCCCGACACTAGGGCTTGAGAACGTCAAGGTCCTTAGGGGTAGAGCCGAAGAGGCTCCACTTAGAAATTACGATGTGACAACCGCTAGAGCTGTTTCAGCACTACCCAAGCTACTCAGAATGCTTGTCCCCTTGACTGCCCCTGGCGGACAGGTTTTGGCGATGAAGGGATCAAAAGCCCAAGACGAAATCGAGGAATCTAAGTCTTTGGCAAAGAAGCTGAAACTAGAGAGTTTCGAGATTGTCACAGTTGGGGAAAAACTTCTAATTGACCCCACAACCGTCGTTCGGGTTAGGCTACTCTAGTTAATTGGATAGGGAGATGTTTTGAGTCAAAACAGTAATGCGGATAACGCGTCTTTATCAATGGCTGAGAGCACAGCTGTGGCTCAAAGTCAGGTTGTCCGAGGTCTTGGATACCCTAACGGGAGAGAAGAAATAAGCCCTGAAGCGGTTGGCTGGCAGCCAATAACTGAAGAAATAACCACTATTGAGAAGCAGGTTTCACGTGAAACATCCCGATGAATTCGGCCTAGCAGGCGGCTTTAAAGACGCCCCGCTAGCCCAGGAGATCAGCGACAACACCAGACGTATGTCTAACGTGAGAAACTCAGTAGTCCCCCACCCAACATCAACTCGAATCATTACAGTTTCTAACCAAAAGGGTGGCGTAGGCAAGACAACCACTGCCGTCAACCTAGCTGTAGCACTTGCCGATAAAGGCATGGAAGTGCTTGTAATCGACCTAGACCCTCAGGGCAACGCTTCAACAGCACTGGGTATCGAGCACAGAATTGGCGTCAAGTCCATTTATGAGGTAATTACCCAGAACATGGACCTCGCCGAGGTAGTTCAAGTTAGCCCAGAGTCTCCACGTGTGAGATGTGTTCCAGCAACTATCGATCTAGCAACTGCTGAACTGGAGCTAGTTTCCCTTCTAGCCCGCGAACACAGGCTAAAAAACGCTTTAGCAGCCTACATTTCAACAAGCAATGTAAAGCCTGACTACGTTTTCATCGACTGCCCACCAAGCCTGGGCCTATTGACCGTGAACGCCTTCACAGCAGCCACAGAAGTTCTTATCCCAATTCAGTGTGAGTACTACGCCCTAGAAGGTCTGAGCCAGCTAAAGAGAAGCATTGACATGATTCGCGGGGCTCTAAACCCAAATCTTGCCCTCTCAACCATTCTTTTGACCATGTATGACTCAAGAACCAAGCTAAATCAGGCTGTGGTAGACGATGTACGCAATCACTTCCCTACTCAAACCCTGCAAACTCTTATTCCACGTCAGATCGGTGTCGCCGAGGCTCCTAGCTACGGCCAAACAGTAATCAATTACGATCGAAGTTCAAATGGAGCAATTTCTTACATGGAAGCGGCAATTGAGATAGCAAACAGAGGAGTAGGAAATGGCTGAGAAAAAAGGCGGACTGGGTAGAGGCATCGGTGCTCTAATTCCAGAGGTTTCGAATACTCAAGATCGCATGGAGCGACCAGCCGACGGCAATCCGATTAGCGTCTTCTTTGGTGGCTCAACTAATGCACCTGTTGACCTTGTACCTGTTCCAGGAGCCACATTTGGTTACCTCAACATTGCAGACATCACTCCAAACGCCAAACAGCCTAGAAGCAACTTCGATCCGGCTGATTTTGCTGAACTAGTAGGCAGCGTCCGCGAGTTCGGTGTTCTACAGCCGATCTCTGTTCGTTCACTTGGTAAACAAAACGGTGTTGACAAGTACGAACTAATCATGGGTGAACGTCGCTTGCGTGCTTCAAAAGAAGCCGGACTTACCCAGATTCCAGCAGTTATTCGTGAAACTGGCGATGAAAACATGCTTAGAGACGCTTTGTTGGAGAACCTCCACAGAAGCGACCTCAACGCAATCGAAGAAGCAAGCGCTTATCAGCAGCTTCTGGAAGAGTATGGCTGCACTCAGGATCAATTGGCAGAGAAACTTTCAAGATCTCGCCCGCAAATTACTAACACAATTCGTCTTCTAAGGCTCCCTACAGCTCTTCAGTCAAAGGTTGCAGCGGGTGTTTTGAGTGCAGGGCATGCCAGGGCCATTCTTTCTGTTGAAGATCCACAACGTATGACCGAATTGGCAGACAAAGTCATCAATCTTGGTCTTTCTGTCCGTGCAACTGAGGAATTAGTCAAGAAGCCAGGCAAGAAGGGCAGGATCAAGCNAGGTGGAAAGCAAGANGCACTAAAAACTTTGGCTGAGACTCTTTCTGACAAGCTAAACACTTCAGTTCGAATCAAATTGGGATTGAAAAAGGGAACTATTGAGATTGATTTCGCNAGCGTTGACGACATGAAGCGAATTTTGAACGAGCTGGGTCAAGATACCAAGTTCTAAATTATCCACAGGCAATTAAGCCAGTTATCCACAAGGTTTTCCACAGGCTTTTCCACCAAAAAATTCAGTTTACCTGTGGATAACTTTTTCTTATTTGGATGAAGCCAACTCCGAGGTTATTGTTTGAGCTAGTCGCTCAACGCCAACCCTGATGTTTTCCGGTGTTGGGTAGGAGTAGGAGATTCTCAGGAACTCTTGTCCGGTTCCATTGCCATAGAAAGCTGTTCCTGGTGTGTAGGCAACTAAATTCTCTACAGCTCTAGGCAACATTTTCTTAGAATCCACTCCAGCCGGCAGATCGACCCACAAATAGAACCCTCCACCAGGTTTAGTAGTGGTTAGTTCAGGTAGGAATTCATCCATTGCGGACAGGGCAGCATCTCTGCGAATTCGGTATTCATTTCTAAACACTGCAATCTGAGCTTTCCAGTCGTTCGTGCTCAGATATTCACTGATCATCATTTGAGAAAAGGCACTCGGACAGAGTACTGCTGATTCATTTGCTAGAACCAGCTTCTCTTTGATTGATGGTGGAGCTAGAACGTAACCAACTCTGAAACCTGGCACCAAAATCTTTGAAAAAGAACCGAGATAGATGACGACATCTTCATCGAGTGATCGCAGAGCGTCTGGAGCTTTTTCATCAAAGTAAAGAAGCCCATACACGTTGTCTTCTAAAACAAGAATGTGGTGTCTGCGACAGATTTCAAGAATCTGTGAACGTCTTTCAGCAGCAAGGGTTACTCCGCTTGGGTTTGCAAAGTTTGGAACTAGGTAGAGGAACTTAATATTTTTACCGGCAGCTTGAACGCGCTTAATAGTTGCTGATAAGGCTTCAGGAGAAATTCCATGGTTGTCTGTGTAGACATGTTCGATGTGAGCTTGTCTTGCTCTAAATACTCCAAGAGCTCCTACGTAGCTTGGGCCTTCTGCAAGAACAACATCACCTGGATCTAAAAACAATGATGAAACTAAATCCAAACCATGCTGCGAACCTGTTGTCACAACGATGTTGTCTGCGTCAGATTTGATGCCTTCAAGCGACATGATTTCTTGAATGTGTTCACGAAGAGTTGGGTCACCTTGCCCACCTGAATACTGCAATGCAGTAGCAGATCTATCTGCCATGAGAGATTGAAAACTCTCAATCATTCTCTCTTTAGGTAGAGCAGGAACGAATGGCATACCTCCCGCTAGAGACACCACTTCAGGTCTGGAGACGACAGCAAATAGGGCTCGAACTTCAGACGCAGACAATCCATTCGCTCTTGATGCGTATCTGTCAGACCATAAATCCTTAGCCATTTAAACCTTCTTAGTTAATCGTGAAACATTTTGGAGTTAAACGAAAAACGGCCAAGGCACATAGGCACCGTAGCCGTTTAACTTAGAACTAACTTAGTTGATGAATGAGCTCAAGTCTGCCAATAGAGCAGGCTTTGGCTTAGCACCGATGATTGACTTTACAACTTCCCCACCCTGGAACACCTGCATAGCTGGGATTGAAGTAATGCCATACTGCTGAGCCAGAGCAGGCTCTTCGTCAACGTTGACCTTAACGATTGTGATCTTGTCTCCGTGCTCACCAGCAATCTCATCAAGGATTGGTGAAACCATACGACAAGGTCCACACCATTCAGCCCAGAAATCTACTAGTACTGGTTTAGCTGATGAAAGGACATCTGCTTGGAAAGTTGCGGTGGTTACGTTTTTTGCTGCCATGATTGCTCCTTATTGTTTAAATCTATTTTAGGTTGCTTAGGTAATGTTCTGCGTCTAATGCTGCAACACAACCAGAACCTGCTGCTGTGATGGCTTGGCGATATGTTGGGTCAATAACATCTCCAGCTGCAAAGACTCCAGGCAAGCTTGTCTTTGATGATCGCCCATCAACTTCAATGAACTTCTCTGGAGTTAGGGTCACCTGGTTTTCGACCAACCAAACACGAGGGTCATTACCAATGGCAATGAATAGACCATCTAGATCAAGAGTGTTCTGAGTGCCATCGACCAAGTTGGTTGTCTTAATGCCGGTAAGTTTTCCTTCACCCAAAAGCTCACTAACTTCTGTGTTCCAGATAACTTCAATCTTTGGATTGTTGAGAGCACGTTCCTGCATGATCTTTGAAGCCTTGAATGAGTCACGACGGTGAATCAGGTAAACCTTGCTAGCGAATCTTGTTAGGAAGGTTGCTTCCTCCATTGCAGAGTCACCACCACCAACCACAGCAATTGTCTTTTCTCTNAAGAAGAAACCATCNCAAGTAGCACACCAAGATATNCCNTAACCGCTAAGTTCTTTTTCACGAGGCAAACCAAGTTCACGGTAGGCAGCACCTGTTGCAAGAATTACTGTCTTAGCTTCGAATGTCTTTCCGCCACCGGTTTTAACAATCTTTACTGGACCTTTTAGGTCAACTTCGATCACGTCATCAAGAAGCACTTCAGTTCCAAAGCGTTCAGCTTGAGCACGGAAAGCATCCATAAGCTCAGGTCCTTGCAAACCAGTAGGGAAGCCAGGGTAGTTCTCTACTTCGGTAGTCTTCATTAGCTCACCACCAGCTTCAACAGATGAAGCAATAAGTAGTGGATTCAATCCAGCACGTCCTGTGTAGATACCTGCTGTGTATCCAGCTGGACCAGATCCAATGATGATGACTTCGTGCAATTTATACTCCAGAACTTTAATGTGGGGGAAGCAAGTAAGGCTAGTTTANCTNGGCANTTTTTAGCGACGCAGCAGGCGAACTACTGGGGCTAGAAGAATGTCAACTTCTTTGACGCGAAGTAACTTTAGAACCAAAATGTAGACCGCACTGATCACCATTCCGATGGTTACACATGAAACAACAGAAGATAGAACGCTATCGACAGCGAAAGCCCCTGAAACAGTTCCACCCATAGCTTGAAGCATCCAGTAGCCAACCCCACCGGCTAGAAACGCTGCTCCAATGAACTTGGTGGTAGCAACAGCGAGACCACCTTCACCTAGCGCTCCATACTTTCTTCTGAACAAAGCAAAAGAGAGACCAGATTGAATCAAGATGCTTGCACTGGTAACAAGGGACAAACCAACAACAAGCCAAATGTCTTCAACGTAAAGCCAAACTAAAACAGATCCAGCGATATTTACTAGAACTTGAACAAGCGTGAAGATGAACGGAGTTCTTGTGTCTTCGAGAGCATAGAAAGCTCTTTGAATCATGAAGACAAAGCTGAATGGTAATAGACCGACAACCATTGCAATAACAACATTTCCAAGAGCAACAGCACCAGGTAGTTCACCAACGAAAACTCTTGAAACTGGATATGCCAGAACAATGAGTGCGGTTGTGGCTAGGACACTTATCATCGCAATAGTTCTTAATCCCTCAACAAGATCTTTCTTCAACTCATCAAAGTTTTTGTCCATTGCGTGCTCGGACATTCTGGTGAAGTAAGCAGTTGCTATTGAAACTGTTGCAACAGAGTGAGGAAGCATAAAGATAAGCCAGGCAATACTCATGGCTGCTACCGATGCAATTGCTACATTGCTATCAACAAGTTGATCTCGACCTTGAATAGAGCTAGATGCAACAGCTGTCTGAACTATGCCACCAATTTGAGTAACGATAAGCATGCCTAGAGTCCATGAAGCTGCTTTCATCGCAGGTCCGAGACCTACTCCACGCCAGGAGAAGTTGAACTTGAAAACAAGACCCATCTTCTTCCAGAACACCAAGAGGATAAGGGCTTGAGATGCAACACCTAGCGTTGCTGATCCTGCTAGCCAAGAGATCTGTTGCTGGGTCCAATCAGCAACACTTCGCTGACCGGTTGGGTCAAAACCAAACTGCCATACGAAAGCACCCATACCAATGATGGCAACAATGTTATTCAGCACAGGTGCCCACATATAAGGTCCGAACTTACTCTTGGCATTTAGTACTTCACCCAAGAGAGAGTAGAGACCATAGAAGAACAGTTGCGGTAAACACCAGTAAGCAAAGGCAGTTGCTAAAGCTAGTTGGTCTGCATCCCAACCACTTGTGTAGAGAGAAACAAGTAGTGGAGCACTAACCGTTGTTAGAACAGTTATGGAACCGAAGGTAACAATGGCAATTGTTAGTAACCGATCAATGTATGCATTGCCACCATCCAGGTGTGTTCTAGCTCTGACAATCTGAGGAACTAGAACTGCATTCAGAACACCACCGACAATGATCGCGTAGACGTTATTCGGGAGTTGGTTGGCAACTCCAAAAGCATCGGCAGCATTGGTTGTAACACCAATTGTTGCGGCTAAAAGAATTGCACGAAGAATACCTAAGAATCTAGACATGACTGTTCCGCTAGCCATGATCAGTGATGAACGTAGGATGCTCATTCGGAAACCTCTGATTTACTTCGTCTAGCCATTCTCAAAACACCGAGGCCTAGCAAGATGGCAATGATTGATCCGAAGACAACGATGATCACCACTTCAATATCAGGATTCACAGTTAGCTTCATTGAAACTGTTTGGCCAATTCTGATGTCAGTAAAAGTTGTCAACCAAACGTTTAGTTTGTATTCGCCACCAGAGAGAATGCTGATTGGAATCAAAGCATCTTTTCTTGAGTTAGCTGGGATTGTTAGTGTCACAAACTTTTCAGCGCTAACTGCAGGATCAGGAGAAGAAGTGTGAACACGAACTTTTACTTGACGGTCATAGTTGTTTTGAACAGACACTGGGATCTTTGACTCACGTGAAACT
>JGI25914J50564_10000136_pt1 | contig 21613 bp, 21 predicted proteins | sample LauGreSuBDMM15SN_2_FD_50564 | JGI IMG/M metagenome (IMG submission 50564) | reverse complement strand
CGATAGTTACAGCAATTGCAGTTCCTACATTGGCAGAAGTAAAGGTTGCTGTTGGCGTTCCTGAAACTGAGAATGATTCACTATTTACTAAACCTGAATAAGCCGCAGTTGCGGTATTCAAAGTTGCCGCTGTCGTTCCATCATAAGATTTATTATTAGCGGTAACTCCTGTTATGGTTAAGCCTTTTGCTGAAACTGTATTTCCAGAAGCTGCAGTTGTAATATTTACAGAAGTTAATCCCGTTGAACTTAAAACAATGTTGAGGTCGTTGTAAGTTGCTACAGTGGCTGTAGCCGCTAAACGTATTCTCAACGATCCGCTAGCTGAACCACTAAATTGGGCGAAAGTTGCTGTAGCGCCATAAGTAGTTCCATCTGGGGACACTTCAAATCCTGTTGGGGCAGTAGCCACTAAATCAGCAGTCAACCCTACACCAGAAACTGAAAATGTTTGCGGAGTTGAAAAAGTACCATAAGTAGTAGTGAAGGCAGTTGCAGTAGCAGCACCTGTGATTGTAGGAGTAAGAAGCGTTAACACACCTGTTGAAGCGTTAAAACTAGCCGTTTGACCTGAAGCAAGACCTGTAAGTGTTCCTAATGTCGCAGTGCTTGATAATGCACCTGTTAAAATAGTGTAATTACCATCTGCAGGTGTAGCTGCAAATGCAACACTCACACCTGATGTGGTTATTGTAGCAGTATAAGTTACGGTTGAAGTTCTTGTAATTATTAAGCTTCCTGCAGTAACTGAAGTTGCCCCTGTATAAGTATTAGGACTAGTAAAGGTTAGTGTTCCAGACCCTGATTTGATTAATCCTCCTGCCCCAGCTATCGTACTAGATAAAGTGGAAAGTGTACCAGCACCATAGGTAGTATTGGTAGATTGATCAACGGTAAGTGATTTTCCTGATGCAATTGTTATTACTTGCGTCTGTGTTCCAGTAATAGCTGCAAAGGCACTAGATAAAGCACTAACGGTTTGGTTTTCATTTAAATTTAAAGCAATATTGCTGGTACTTGCTTGAGACATTGTTAATGCACCAGTACCCATTTTTGATCCAGCATTAACAGTAAGTGAACCATTACGTATTGTAGTACCACCTGTTAAAGTGTTACCAGCATTAGACAAAATTAAATTACCACTTTGATGCTTGATTAAAGTTCCTGAACCAGAAACTACTCCAGATAGCGTTAATATACCAGCAGTACCAGTGGCGTCAATTCTAGTATCTGCATTGATTGCAGTAGTGCCTTGCCAAACAACCGCAGCGTCCGTTAAAATTTCTAAGGAAGGAGAGGAGGTTTGATTTGGAGTGAAGGTTAAAGATTGAGTAGTACCACCATGTGTACCAGCAATGTTAAGTAGAAGTCTACCTCCATTATTTACCGCAACGGCACTAGTGGTCGGCAATGCACCCAAGGCATCGATTCGTAATCTACCAGTGGAAGAACCATTTACAGTTGTAGTACCACTGTAAGTATTCACACCACTTAATCGTAAATCACCAGTATTAGTTGCGTTGAGCGTTAAATTTTTTCCAGCGCCAGAAATTATTGATGAAATGGTTAAGTTACCAGTTCCTTCAACACTAATAACATTATCTGTTGCATTGCCAAGAGCTAAGCCTAAAGCACCCGTACTAGAATTGTTTGGTTTAATTTCAAATAAGAAATTAGACGCATTTCTTAAAATTACATTTGGAGTGGAATTGATAATACCTCCTGTCAAAGTTAATGTTCCTGCTGTAGCACCTTGACTTCCAACGCTTAATGCTTTGGTTCTCAAACTTGTAACTTCTATTCCTAAAATAGAAGGTGTACAATTTGAAAAAGTAATTCCAGCTGTAGTTGCAGTACCTGCATCATTAAATTGAGCAACTTGCGTAGCTGTAGGTAATGCTCCAGTGCTCCAGTTAGCAGCTGTACACCAGGTGCCTGATGTGCCCGTGTTTGTCCAAGGATTAACGGTTGAATTCGGAATATTCGGAGTCACAGCATTAGAATTACCACTTGCTGATGAAGAGCCAATAATATTACTTGCGGTAACTGAAAAAGTATAAACTGTTCCGTTTGTTAAACCAGTAATAGTAATTGGCGAGGCAGTTCCCGTTCCGATAAATCCTCCCGGATTTGAAGTTACTGTATATCCTGTAATTGCGCTACCTCCTGTAGAAGTTGAGGCAGTAAAAGTGACAGTTGCTTGCGTGTCGCCACCTGTTGCAGTGCCAATAGTTGGAACGCTAGGAGCAGTGCCAATAATTGTTCCTGTTAAACCCGTTGGCTGGGTCAATGTATAATATCCCGCTGTTGTTCCAGTTAAAACACAATTAGCAGTAACTGTGATTCCAGTTCCTGCATCAGCACTTGCAAAAGCAGATGTACCAGAATTAAAAGCTACATCGTCACTTCCAAATATTGTTCCAAGCGTACCAGTTACAGTAGCAGCAGTACTTGCATCATAGTTTTTTGTAGTAATAGCAGCTCCAGCAATCGTTAATGTTTTTGCTGCAATGGTATAAACAAGGATAGCATTTCCATTTCCTCCCGCATTTGTTGCAGAAATGGTTACGTTATAATTACCGGGTAACGCTGTTGGCGTTCCTGTGATTTCACCGTTGGCTGTATTGATAGATAACCCAGCTGGCAATCCAGTAGCATTATAAGATGTCGGACTTTCAGAAGCAGTAATCGTATAGGTTGAAGCCACTGTGCCATAAACTGCTGATGCAGTTAATGAACTAGAAATAACAGGTGTTGCCGAATCAGTAATATCTGCTGTTAATCCGGTTGGTTGTGTTAAAGTATAATTGCCAGCACCAGCACCACTAATAGAATAGCCAGTTACTGTTACAGCAATTCCTGTTCCTGCGGCACTAGATGCAAAAGTTGCAACTGGCGCTCCACCCAAAGTAACCACATCACTGTTCACTACACCCACTAAAGCGGCAGTACCACTTAATGTTGCGTTTGTGTTTCCGTCTAAAACTTTATTGTTAGCAATTATTCCTGAAATGGTAAGCGCTTTTGCAGTAACTGTACTCGATACTGTAGCGACATTAACGCTGGTTGCACTTGTACTTGACAATACAATATTCCCACTGTAAGGAGAACCAGCAACTGTAGCTGTTGAAGATAATCTGACATAGACTGTTGTAGAGGCTATTGTTCCAGTTCCTGAAACGGTTACCGTTGAAGCATAACCTGAGCCAGAAGCCAAAGACACTTGATATCCCGTTGGTGGAGTCACTAAAATTCCTGCTGTCATATTTGCACCAGAAACACTGAAAGAAGTTGGCGAAGCAGAAGCTGTGCCGTAAGTGGTGTTAACTGCTAATAAAGTACCCGATGTTGAAATTACTGGGGTTGCAGCTGTTCCTGTTAGTTTAACGTCATCTATTCTCATGGCTGTAGTTCCCGTTTTTACGAACCGCAATTTTAAAGTGCTTATTTGTGCACCAACAGGTAGTGATAATGTTTTAGATAAATACCATCCACTTCCTGCATTTGCCGCTTCGTTAAATAATGCAGCGGAAGTATTAGCGACGGTTATCCATGATGTTCCATCCCAATAATCTACTGAAAAAGTTGCATGCAAAGTTGCTGAATCTTTTCGGTATCCAAACTGAAGGTTTAAGGTATTATAACTACTTGCATTAATTGATTCAATTGAAAACCCATAAGTACCCGAAGTTGATGTAAAAAAAACGTTCCCACCTCCCGATGCGCCAGAATAAGTACTAGACGCGCTTGAAGTCCTTAAATCACCCGGGTTTGTTTGTGCACCATTTGAATAGGTAAGCGTTCCTTTGTTTTGAAAAGTTGCAGGTGCTGTTCCAGTTGCATATGCCGTAATTGCAGTTGTTCCAGTAGGTGTCCCCATATTTTCTGAAAATATAGTAGTCTGTCCTACAACATTTCCAACCACCAATAATAAAATTGGAATCAGTAGCATTTTCATTTTAATTATCAGTCTTTCAGCAAACGATAATTGATTTGTAATTTTCTTCATAGCGTATTTATTACATTTTAGATTTAAAATAACTTGGCAAAAATAAAGTTTAAACTACCATCAACAAAAGAAAAGTTGTTACCATATTGTTAAGGATGAGCAAAGAATTGTTGCAACAGCGAATTGAATGCTTTATAAAGTCCCTATTTACAGCAATTCCGAAAAAATAGAGGTTTTTTTTGTAAAAAATATTTTTGTTAATAAATAATTATTTTTTTCTTCTCAAAAACAATTTTATAACAGTTAGGAACGATTTTCGACTGGTCAAGAATGATTTTCTATCGGTCAAGAATGATTTTCTATCGGTCAAGAATGATTTTCGACTGGTCAAGAATGATTTTCTATCGGTCAAGAATGATTTACGCAGTTGCAAAAACTATTTACGCAGTTGCAAAAATGATTTACGCAGGTGCAGAAATGATTTACGCAGGTGCAAAAATGATTTACGCAGTTGCAAAAATGATTTACGCAGTTGCAAAAACTATTTACGCAGGTGCAAAAACTATTTACGCAGTTGCAAAAATGATTTGAGAAGTGGAATTATTGCCAGATTGGCCGGAGTTGAGAAAGTGATTGGTGAAAAAAAACAAGTAAGAAAAAAAACACACCTTGTTTTTATAAAAAAAGCGAGCTAATTTCAGGGATGATTTTAGCCCGCTCTATTTTTTTATCGCTTAAATTTTAATTGATAGACTTCGTCTAGGTCTTTGTCTGAACTAATATTTACATTCAAGTCGGTCACAAAACCAGAGTTTAAACCATAAGCCCAACCGTGAAGCGTGAGTTCTTGCCCATTTTTCCATGCCGATTGAACAATGGAAGTTTTGGCTAAATCGTACACTTGTTCTTTTACATTTATTTCTACAAAAGTGTTAAAACGTTCGGTTTCATCTTCAATTGCATCTAGGTATTCATTGTGCAAACGGTACACATCTTTAATATGGCGGATCCAATTGTCGATAATGCCAATCGAATCGTTGCCCATCGCNGCTTTTACGCCGCCACAGCCATANTGCCCNCAAACCAAAACGTGTTTTACTTTTAAAACACTCACGGCATAATCTAAAACNCTCAACATGTTCATGTCAGAATGAACAACCATGTTNGCAATGTTTCTGTGTACAAAAACTTCACCTGGTTTAGCCCCAATAATTTCGTTTGCTGGCACACGACTATCAGAACAACCTATCCACAAAAGTGGTGGCGTTTGTCCTTTGGCTAAATCTTGAAAATAATTAGGGTCTTTTTCTAATGAACTTTCAACCCATACTTTATTGTTGTCTAATATTTTTTTATAAAAATCTTCCATTGTTTGTTTTATTATTTCGGTTTAAAATTATTATTTAAATTCATACAAAAAAGAAATTACTCAAAAATTTCTTTTTGGATTAGTTTTCTTTTAGCAACATCGTAGTAACTTTCAAAAGTTACATGATTTGATTGCAAGCTGTTATCGGTCAAATCGTAAGCATCTTTAAATCCTTTCAGCTTTACCTTGATGTTTTTGTCTTTAGCTTGTACATTTTTAAATTCTTTGATCAAATCTAAAACATCATGGGCAATGTAAACGGTATCTTGCGCATTGATAATTACTTTTGAATCATTTGGAATTGCTGCTAATGTAGTTTTGATGGCCGCTTTATTTAAAAATGAAACTTCTTGTGCCAAGTCGATATGAATAACATCACCATCAATATAATTATCTTTACGGAAATGATAGGCTCGTTTCATATTTCCTTTTAAAATAAAAACCACACTAATGATTAACCCCAGCAAAACACCTTTTAACAAATCTGTAAAAACCACNGCGACTAATGTTGCAATAAAAGGAACAAATTGGTATTTTCCTTTTTCCCAAAAATGAACAAAAGTGGCTGGTTTTGCTAATTTATAGCCAACCAATAACAGAACAGCTGCCAAAGTTGCCAAAGGAATTTTATTTAAAAGTACGGGTACCGAAAGCACAGCNACNAAAAGTAAAACACCATGAATNATTGTCGAAAGTTTAGATTTTGCTCCAGCATTGTTGTTGGCAGAAGTCCTTACAACCACAGAAGTCATTGGCAAACCACCAAGCAATGCGCTGATTAAATTACCAAGTCCTTGTGCTTTTAGTTCTACATTGGTGTCTGTAAATCTTTTTTGTGCATCCATTCGATCGGCAGCCTCAATACAGAGCAGTGTTTCAATCGAAGCTACAACTGCAATAGTGGCACCTACAACCCAAACTTTCGGGTTTGTGATTTGAGAAAAATTAGGTGTTACAACAAAGTTTTTGAAGTCTTCCAACGTTTGTGGCACAGGCAAATTAACTAAATGTTCTGGTAAAATGGCTAAGAAACTGCTGGTAGAAATAAAAAACTGATTTAGCACCACTCCCACTACAACAGCAACCAATGCGCCAGGAATTAACTTGAATTTTTTAAGAAAACCAATTTTATCCCAAGCAATTAATATAGTCAAAGAAACAATAGTAATTACTATTGATCCAAGTTGAACATGATTAAAAATGGAAAAGATTTCAGAAATTGAATTCAAACCATCATTTTGCATGAACGCTTCATCTCCCTCAAAATCTTTATCAAAACCAACGGCGTGCGGAATTTGTTTCAAGATGATAATTATTCCAATTCCCGCTAACATTCCCTCGATAACATTGGTTGGAAAATAGTTAGAAATACTTCCCGCTTTGATAAATCCTAAAATCAATTGGATTAAACCGGCGATAAAAACTGCCAATAAAAAGATGTCAAAAGCACCCAAATCTGTGATTGCAATCAACACAATAGCAGTTAATCCTGCGGCTGGGCCAGATACGCTTAGGTGTGATTTACTTAAAAAACCGACAACGATTCCTCCCACGATTCCAGAAATTATCCCAGATAGCGGCGGTGCGCCAGATGCCAAAGAAATGCCTAAACACAACGGAAGTGCTACCAAAAAAACCACTAATCCAGAGGCAAAATCAGCATTAAAATAACTAAAAAGATTTGTTTTTTTTACCATGATACATAATACAATAATGTTAATTTCCTTAGTGATAAGGATTGAATTTAAAAACTATGAATTGTATTATAAATCGGGTGGAGGAGAGAATACAGAAGAAAAAAAGTAATCGTGTTTGAATCTATTATCAAAAGCAATTAGCGCGATTGAATGGGAAGAGAAATTAAAGCAATCAATTTTTGCAATTGAAAGAGGAACACTAAGGAATTTTATTTCTTGTTTGTTTTCTTCTTCTTCTAAATCAAAATAAAACGCAATTTTTTCCTTTCCTTCAACGACACTCAAGACAGAGGGTGTTAAAAGAAAAATAAAAAAGAAAAACGTAAAGATTTTAACAAAAAAATTCATGCGACAAATTTATAATTTGCAAACATAAATAAAAGTTTTAATTAATTTTTTAAAATAAGTTTAACAAATAAACAACAAGTCAAATTGATTGTTTTTATATTTGTACGACAAAAAATGATATAATGACAATCACACAACTTCAATACGTTTTGGCGGTCGCTGAAAACAAAAATTTTACTTTAGCTGCCGAAAAATGCTTTGTGACCCAGCCTACTTTGAGTATGCAAATTCAAAAAATTGAAGAAGAACTGAATGTTTTGATTTTTGACAGGACTAAAAAACCTATTCAGCTCACCGAAATTGGTCAAAAAATTGTCAATCAAGCAAAAAATATTGTCAACGAAGCAGACAGGATTAAAGACATTGTTGAACAACAAAAAGGTTTTATCGGTGGAGAGTTTAGATTGGGAATTATTCCAACGATAATGCCAACGCTTTTGCCTATGTTTTTGAATAATTTCATCAAAAAATACCCAAAAGTAAAATTGATAATTGAAGAGCTGAACACCGACGAAATTATCGTTCAACTCAAAAATGGCCATTTAGATGCCGCCATCGCTTCAACACCATTACAAGAAGAAAAGCTGAAAGAAATTGTGCTTTATTTTGAGCCTTTTGTCGCTTATATTCCAACAAATCATTCCATTGCAAACAAAGATGAAATTGAAATTTCCGACTTGAATATTGATGAAATATTATTGCTTCAAGACGGACATTGTTTTCGAGATGGCATTTTGAATTTATGTAAAATGGGTGGAATTCCAAACAATAATCATTTTCAGTTAGAAAGTGGAAGCTTTGAAACCTTAATCAAATTAGCAGATGAAGGTTTGGGAATGACGCTTTTGCCTTACTTACATACTTTAGATTTAAAAGAAAATGACCGCAAGAAGTTACGTCATTTTAAAGAACCAAAACCCGCACGTGAGGTAAGTTTGATTTTTCCTAAAACGCAACTCAAGATCCATATTATTGATGCTTTGCGCAATACCATCGCTGGCGTAGTGAAAGGAGCAATAGTTTTTCAAAATGTTCAAATCATTAGTCCTTTGAACAAGAAAACTTAATCTTTTCTTCTCTAAAATTCTGAAAACTGCTATTTAAAACTGAACACTGCGACTGACCACTGCGACTGAACATTGCGACTGAATACTGCGACTAAAAACTAGTACCATCTTTTTTTATTCTGTTTCGATGCGTCGGATTTTCTTGATTTATGTGCGCCACCACTTCTATTGGAGTTTTTTGGTGGATTTGAAGGTGCAGCATTATCCGGAGCGCCTTCGTGCCATTTATAAGGATGTTCGGTGACTGTTTCTACGTCTACTTTTATCAGTTTTTGGATGTCTTTCCAATAACCATGCTCGTCTTTGCTGCAGAATGAAATCGCAATTCCACCATTTCCTGCTCGACCAGTTCTTCCAATGCGGTGAACGTAGGTTTCAGGGATGTTGGGTAAATCAAAATTAATCACGACTGGCAATTGGTCGATATCGATTCCTCGCGCAGCGATGTCGGTAGCCACTAAAACGCCCACTTCTTTATTTTTAAAGGCATCTAAAACCCTTTGACGGGCATTTTGCGATTTATCCCCATGAATGGCNTCGGCAGCAATTCCGTTTTTACGCAAAGCTTTAACCACATTGTCTGCGCCATGTTTGGTTCTTGAAAAAACCAAAACATCAGATAAATTATCATTTTTTATCAANTGATANAAAAGATTTCTTTTTTCTGTTTTATCAACAAAATAGACTTTCTGTTCCACATTTTCTGCNGTTGAAGAAACAGGTGAAACCGAAACGGTTTCAGGATTTTTAAGAAACATTTCTGCCAATTCTCTGATGGCGATTGGCATCGTAGCAGAAAACAATAAAGTTTGACGATTGTTTGGTGTTAGTTTGACGATTTTTTTTACATCATTCACAAATCCCATGTCTAGCATTTGGTCTGCTTCGTCTAAAACCAGCGTGTGCAAATGGTCTAAATCTATAAACCCTTGTTTGTGTAAATCGAGTAATCTTCCGGGAGTAGCAATCAAAATGTCAACACCTTTTCTCAAAGTATCTACCTGCGGCACTTGCGAAACGCCACCAAAAATGGTCAACTGAGTTAGATTGGTGTATTTTCCATATTGATCAAAATTTTGACCAATTTGAACAGCAAGTTCTCTTGTAGGAGTTACGACAAGGCAACGAATTTCTTTCGCTTTTTTTGATGAACCGACAATGCGGTGCAATTGGTGAATAATTGGGATTGCGAAAGCTGCGGTTTTTCCTGTTCCCGTTTGTGCGCAACCAATAAGGTCGCTGCCTTTCAAAACCAAAGGAATAGCTTGTTGCTGTATAGGAGTTGGCTCTAAATAGCCTAATTCAAAAACTGCTTTTTGGATACTTTTAGAAAGTGATAAATCTTCAAATAACATATAAATAATGTTTTATGCGCTTAAAATTAGGCACATATAATGGGCAAAGATAGGTTTAAATTTTTTGATTTTAATTTATGGTTATTTCGCCAACTCCTCTTTGTAATTGGCTTTAATGAAATCGGTAACCAAGTAGCCAATTAATTTTCCGATAAGGTGGTTGTTTTTTTCTTCACCTAAGTCAGGAGCGCCTTCGCAAATGTGCAAATAAGAAGCATTGCTATTTTGAGCAAAATAACTCACGAACAGTCTTAGTTCTTCTACAGAATAACCGCTCATGGTCATGGCGCTACTCGCGATATTAGGCAATGCATCTAAATCTATTTCGATGCCAAAAGGATCATTTTTTATAAAATTCAAGGCTTGAAAAAGTTCTTGGTCAAAGTTTTTTTGCTTGCGAATGTTTACTTCATCNTAAGTATTGTAACGAACGCGGTCNTCAATTTTTTTTATAATATCTAGAACACTTTTAGAAGTGTAGCTTTCATGAAGTCCGAAAATAAAATATTTTTTAAGAAAACCCTCTTCAAAAGCATACGAAAATCCGTTGCCAGAATGTCTTCCTTCTAAGATTCTAAAATCGGAATGTGCATCAAAATTAATTGCGTTTATTGGTTTTCCTTTTGCTAGGGCAGTTCCTTTTATGTTGCCATAAGCATTGTTATGACCGCCGCCAATTACGATTGGAATTTTGCCCGCTGTTACGATAGTACAAATGATATGGGCAACTTCTTTGTCTATTTTCTGAACCAATTTGCTCAATTTTACACGGTCTTCAGTAACGTTGAAATCTAAATCTTTGACTTCTTCCATTTCTTGTTTAACATCCAAAGTCCCTAAAATCAAAAGCCTACTTCCTTTGCAAAAACGATTGTGTTGGATGTTGGCGATACTTTTTATAGTACTTTCCCAAGCTGATGCTGCACCCGGGCGACCATAATTGGCCCGAATTCCAATGTCTTCTGGAATGCCAAACAACACATAGGGTGCCTCGCAAGTCGATAAAAAATGTTCAACATTACTATCTTTAGGAATTGTGAACATTTTTTCACCAAATTTAATTTCGCCACTCCTAAAATTAGTTATTTTTGCAAGGTCAGAAAGTGTAAAAGGGTTTAGTTTTTCCATTAGAAAATTAAATTTCCACAAAAATAATATAAAACTATAAACTTTCGTTAATTATGTGCTCGGGCACCGTTAAATTTTTAAATTTGTTTGTTAAATTATTTTATCCCTATAATTAGTTAAATTAAAATTTTATATACATGGAAAATCAAAAAAGCAATTCGAGTTTGAAAGCAGTTGTTGTAGTGCTAGCCCTTTTATTGTTAGGAAGTTTAGCCTACATTTTCAAGATGACGAAAGATGCGAAGGCAGTCGACACTGAATTGTTGACCGTAAAATCTGAAAAAGACAATGTTTTAGATTCTCTTGCAATTCTAAAGACTACTTATGATAAAGCCATCGAGGATAAAACAGCACTTTCAGACGATTTGATTGCAGAACGTGAAAAAGTAATCAATTTAATTTCTGATTTAAAAAAATCTAAAGGAGATGCTGCCTCATTAAGAAAATATAGAGCGCAATTTGTTGCANTACAATCAAAAATGAAGTCGCTAGTTGCAGAAAATGAAAATCTTCAAAAAGCAAACGAGACTTTAACTGTAGANCGTGATAGTACAATTGTAGTTTTAGGACAGCAAAAGAAATTCAATGATACATTGGTGGTTCAAAATGAAAATTTGGCAAAAACGGTTGAAAAAGCTGCGAAATTGGTAGTGATGAACTTGAGAACCCAAGCCATCAAGCAAAGAAGTTCAGGTAAACAAATTGATACCGACAAAGCAAGTAGTGCCGATAAATTGAAAGTTTGTTTTTCTATCGCAGCAAATGTTGTTGCAAAATCAGGAGACAAAACCTATTTTGTTCAAATAATTGACGGCAATAATAATGTTTTAGGGGACAAACAAACCGAAAATTTTGGAGAAACTGCGCTAACCTACAGTTTTACAACGAAAGTAAGCTATGACGGAAAATCAGTTGATGTTTGTGAATTTTTAGACGGAAAAGGCAAGGACTTCAAAAAGGGATCTTATTTTGTAAATATATTTGACAAAAGTGATTTGGTTTCTAAAACAAGTTTCAGTTTAAGATAATTTTTTAAGGTTATTATTTTGAAAAGAGTTCGGATTTATTCGGACTCTTTTTTTGTTTTCCAAGGGCAAATAGTTCTTAATTAACGCAATACAACAGCTGGTTTTCAACAAAAATATTGTAACTTTTTTAAGTAAATATGTAAATTACTTGGCAGTAGATTCCTCAACTTAGCACTTTAATTTTAAGTCATTTAAAAACTATATTATGAATTTAAAAAGGATGTTCGGCGCCATTTTAACGCTTTTAGGCATTGGTGGATTGATTTACACCGCAGTAGTTTTTTCTACAACTAACGGTAGTAATCGAGATGTCAAATCTCTGATTATTTATGGTGTCTTAGGAGTTGTATTTTTTATTTCGGGAATTGGATTGGTCAAAACAACCAAAGATGAGTCATAAGTATATTTGTCATTAATTCTTGTTTTTGGATTTGATTTATTTAATGTTAGTCAGATTGCTTTTCTCAAGATGTTGAATTATTTTTCTCTCAGCACCAAACTTAAATCCTCCTCTTAAAGGATTTTTTTGGTTAAAACAATTACCTTTGTTTGATAAATATTGTACAATAAAAAAAATATAATGCCAAGAGTTTTAGCAATTGATTACGGCGCAAAGCGAACAGGAATAGCAGTTACCGACGAGATGAAAATCATCGCTTCGGGATTAACAACCATTCCGACAGCCGATTTGTTTGGTTTCTTAAAACAATATTTTACTACAGAAAAAGTGGAACGAGTGCTTGTTGGCGAACCAAAACAAATGAATGGTCAGCCCTCTGAAAGTGCCGAAATGATCGAAAAATTTATTGAAAAATTCGGACAAACATTTCCTTTAATTCCATTGGAAAAAGTAGATGAACGGTTTACCTCAAAAATGGCTTTCCAAACTATGATTGACAGCGGTTTGAAGAAAAAGCAACGCCAAAACAAAGCTTTAATTGATGAAATTGCAGCGACAATTTTACTACAAGATTATTTATCTAGAAAATTTTAATTCGACCAATCTACTTTTTAAAATTTAACAAATTTTTGTTTAATGATTTCGCAATATAATTAAACAAAGCAATATCTTTACGGCAAATTTAAAATCATTTTGTAATGGCAACAACAAAGAAAGTTAAAGAAGAAAAAACACTTTTAGATGAAGATAAAATCATCGGTTTTTATATGAATGATGTTTTAGAAAACAATCACAATACAAAAAATGTGTACGTGTTTTGTAAAAACAATCATATTGAAGAAGCTGATTTTTATAGTTTTTATGGCTCTTTAGATGCAGTAAAAGAATCCATTTGGGTGAAGTTTTTCGAAAATGCCGTTACAACAATTGAAAAAGACGAAAATTATTTTTCCTATACCGACAAAAATAAGCTGCTAACTTTATATTTCACCATGTTTGAGATTTTAACCTTAAACAGGAGCTACGTTGTTTTTTCTTTAGAAGAAAATAAAGAAGGGATGAAAAATTTAAAACAGCTAAAACAATTGCGCAACCGCTTTAAGGATTTTGCTTTAGATATAATGCAAACCAGCACTTCAGAAAACGACAATAAAGTGTCTAAAATAACCCAACCAATTTTTTCTGAAGGCGNTTGGATTCAATTTTTGTTTATTTTGAAGTTTTGGTTAGATGACAGATCAAAAGGNTTTGAAAAAACAGACATCATTATCGAGAANTCTGTCAATACNGTTGTAGATTTATTAGACACAAAACCTTTAGAGAGTTTATTTGATTTAGGGAAATTTTTGTGGAAAGAAAGTAAAATGCGATAATTTATTATTCAAAAAAAAGACTTTGCATTTCTCAAAAAATGCTAAATAAATGAAAACATTAGACAAAATTCCAACNACAAAAATCGAACGTGCCGGACAATTGGTAAAAACAGGTTTTAAAGTTGGAGGAAATTATGTTGCGTATTATGGTGAAAAGATGATTAATCCATCTTTGACCAAAGAAAAATTAAACGAAAATAATGCTGAAGACATATATGATGGCCTGAAGAATTTAAAGGGAAGCGCATTAAAAGTAGCGCAAATGTTGAGCATGGACAAAAATATTATGCCCAAAGCTTATGTTGAAAAATTTTCTTTGGCACAATTTTCAGTTCCACCATTGTCTGCGCCTTTGGTTAGAAAAACTTTTAAAAAATACTTGGGAGAATATCCTGAAGCAATATACGATTCGTTTACGCCAGACTCTGTAAATGCTGCCAGTATCGGTCAGGTACATAAAGCAACCAAAGACGGGAAAAATCTTGCTGTGAAAATCCAATATCCTGGCGTAGCGGAAAGTATCAGTTCAGATTTAGCAATCGTAAAACCGTTTGCTATTAAAATGTTCAACCTTCAAGGCAAAGATTCTGAAAGGTATTTCAAAGAAGTTGAGCTTAAATTGCTCGAAGAAACCGATTACGAATTAGAAATCGAACAAGGAATCGCCATTTCACAAGCGTGTGTAAATATTCCAAATTTGAAATTTCCAAAATATTATCCTGAACTTTCTTCTAAAAAAACCATTACGATGGATTGGATGGAAGGGGAGCATTTGTCTGAATTTACCGCGCACAACGCCGATAGAAAAGAAGGAGACAAATTGGGTCAAGCGCTATGGGATTTCTATATGTTTCAAATGCATGGTTTGCGACAAGTTCACGCAGATCCGCATCCCGGAAATTTCTTGATTGATAAAGAGAGAAATCTAATAGCAATTGATTTTGGTTGCATAAAAAAGGTTCCTGATTCTTTTTATTTTCCCTATTTTGAATTGTCGGTGCCAGACATTATTGATAATCCGGTTTTGTTTTCCGAAAAAATGTACCAATTAGAAATTTTGCGCAAAGATGATTCTCCGCAAGAAATTGCTTTTTTCACAGAATTATTTCACGGTCTTTTATCGTTGTTTACAAAACCATTTCACGGAGCATTTTTTGATTTCTCTGATGATGATTTTTTCGAGCAAATTGCTGAATTAGGTGAAAAGTTGACCAAAGATTCGCAACTCAAAAAAATGAATGGCAACCGTGGTTCGGAACATTTTATTTATATCAATAGAACGTTTTTTGGTTTATATAATTTACTTCATGATTTAAAAGCCAGGGTTGATACAAATAACTACAAGAAATTTATGGATTAAGCGGAGGTAATTCGCAGTCGTAAANGTGTGAATTATCCCCGATTGTATGGAAAATCCTTTTCTAGCATTCAAAGCTAGAAAAGATTTGGAAGGAAAGCGGGANTGAATTTGATTTGAAAATTAGTGTTGTGATTCAAAAAATCAATACAAAGTCAATTCACCTAAAATTTCTTCGGATAGAAAAGGAGCTCCAGGATATTTGCCAGAATAGTCCAGATTTAGCCAAATTTGTCCGCGTTCGTCGATGTGGTAATTGATTTTTTTGTTGTTACTTTCCTTTTTAAAAAGCACTTCTTTGATGAGGTAATGGATGGATTCAAAATCGCTTTTGGTGCCAATTAAAATCTCCGGATAAAGATGATTTCCTGTATTTATGATGCGCGGAGTTCCGCCAATTGCCCGAACACAAGCAGCCATTAAAATGGCATGGTCGTCGCAATCCCCTGAAAAATGTTGAACCGATTCGCTCGCCCTGGCAATATATTCTTGCCCTTTTGGGTCGTTAACGTAATTCCAGCGTTCATTGATTTCTTTAAAAACCGCTAGACATTGTATTTTTGTTCGGAATTGACGAAACCCTTTTATATCTCTGAAATTTTTGACCGTCGCAGAAAGTGCAAAATTTCTAACCCTTGGGTTGTCGAAATCTACGGACTCCAGTATTTTATTTTTGTTTGGAAATGGCAGTAATTTGGAAATAAAAATATCTTGCGGATTTGGGTCTTCTGCCATAGAATACATCATCGAGCGATAATTTTCTGCCACAGTTGAGAAACCATAATTTCCAAAAATACTTCCGTAAACTAGAGCGATTAAATACAGAAAAATACAAACTATCAGAATCGTTCTTAAAGCCCTTAAAACTAATTGATTGAATGCTAAAATTGCTAGAAAAAGCAATATCCTGTCGAATGAAAAATACCAATTTGGATCAATAATATTTTGGTGCAAAATGATGAAAATTGGAATGGTAATAAGAAAATTTAAAGCAAAAATGATAACATGATCCCAAGGTTTTTTTACTTGAAGTTTGTCTTTGAGAAGCTTATAATCGATACTTTTTAAATTTATCATTTTGACCGAAAAAAAGTGCTACAGTTTGTTGTAAACGATTTCGGCAAAAGTACCTTTTTTATCAATAATTTTCAGGTCAAAGAGTTGATTTTGAATTTTGTTTAACGTTTCTGGAGATAAATTGTTTTGTGACCATTCGGTTAACGACAACCATTCTTGAATATCTTCTGTTTTTTGATTGAAATGATCCGCCAAGACAGTAGCAATATTTTTGATGGATTTGAATACTAAGGTTTGAAGATTTATAATTTCAAGTATTTTTGAAATGGTTTCAAAGTCATTTTTCAAGACTTCCTCACGAACAGTAATCACAAAACAAGGCCAAGGCGTTGGGCATTCGCCTATTTTTCTAAAAATACCTTTATCGACGAGTGGTTTGGTCATGAATTTTTCCCACATAAAATAGTCAGACCCGCCATTGGTCAAACTTTCGACTGCGCCATCAATGGTATTTACAATTTCAAAGGGAAGATCTTCACTGTTCCAATTTTGATTTTTTGCATTCACAAAAGCCATCAATTGCGAGCCAGAACCCAAACGAGAAATGGCTATTTTTTTATTTTTCAACTGCGAAACCGACTGGAATTCAGATTTTGCATCCACATGAATTCCCCAAATTAGAGGACTTTCAACATAAATTTGAACAATTTTAGAGGGATTTCCGGCATTGATGTCTTTGACTATTCCTTCGGTTAAAATTACAGCAATGTCGGTTTCACCATCGCGCAACATTTGACACATTTTGCCTGTTCCTTCTGGAATGTTGGTCCATTGTAAATCGATATTTTCTTTTTTAAAATCATCTTGTTCGATTGCTATTTGCCAAGGAAAATTAAAATGTTCTGGAACGCCAACTATTTTTATTGTTTTCATTATTTGAAAAAAGATTTAAATACTATAGACGAAATTTTGTTTTTTTTACTTACTGCTAAAATTGAACACTGAAAACTGCCTACTGAGCATTATTTTCCATTTGCCACCATTTCCAAAGAACGCCGTCTTTGTCTAAATAATCTTCCATAAAATGCATACCTACTTTTTGCAAAACATAGTTCGAAGCACCGTTTTCAGCGTGAGTGTACGCATTCATTTTTTCGATTTTCATTTTATTAAATCCGTAATCTAACCAAGCAATCGAAGCTTCGGTCGCATAGCCTTTGTTCCAGTATTTTTCATCTAATCGATAACCGTAATCATAGAAATTAGAATTTCCATTTTCAATGTGGTCGTTCACAAATTTTATGCCTGTCCAACCAATGAACTCTTTAGTTTCTTTTAGAACAGTAGCAAAACGGCCAATATTATTTTCTTTATATTGCTTATGTACATACTCAATAGTCTTTATGCTTTCGTCAATGCTTTTTTCTGGCGTTTGCCATAAGTACTTGTGAACTTCTGGATTTTTGTTTAATTCAAATAAATACTCAGCGTCAGACAATTCTAATGGACGAAGGATTAAACGTTTGGTTTCGAGGATTAGGTTCATTATAAATTGATTAAACCGTTAATAAAATATAATACCAAGATGAATATAATAATAATTTCTATTGTAAAAATTTGCACATATTTGATTTGTTTAATTTGCATAAAATAATCAACCAACCATAAAATTAAACTTATTAAAATTAGCAAAAAACGAAGAATATTAATTTCATATATCGATGCAATCATATCGACAATACGAGGTATGAAAATTATTACTGAGAATACATTAAAAGGTGTATATTTATAATTCATTCTTATCCAAATTTTAAAATTAGATTTGCGAAATTGAATATACATAAAATCAACAATCGTTAATTACTAATCTAAACTCAACTTATCCAAAGTATAAGCTATTAATTCATCAACGGCCTTATATGGATCATCACTAAAAGTTCCAGTAGCGCGATTGGCGATGATCGCATTTAACGACAAGCACTCATGTCCGAGTAACTTTCCGAGGCCATAAATTGCTGCTGTTTCCATTTCTAGGTTGGTAATTTTAGTATTTTCAAATTCAAAATTATCCATTTTACCATTTAGGTTTTCATCTTGGATGTTCAAACGCAAAACCCTTCCTTGTGGTCCATAAAAACCGCCGGCGGTAGCGGTAATTCCTTTGTGCATCCTATCGCTTTCAATTATTTTTTCTAATTTTTCTGAACACGAAATGACATAAGGTTTTCCTTTTTTTAAATCCCAATCGGTATGTTTTACAAAAGCATCTTCGATTGCAACATTAGAAATTGCATCAACCAAATAGGAGCGGAGCATATTATCCAATCCCAATCCGAATTTTGACATCACAAAACTATCACAAGAAATATCAGCTTGCAGAGCACCCGAAGTGCCAATTCTAATGATATTCAGCGAAGTTAAAGTTGCTTTTGGCTCCCTAGTTACTAAATTGATGTTGACCAAAGCATCCAATTCGTTCATTACGATATCAATGTTGTCTGGACCAATTCCGGTAGACATTACAGTGATTCGTTTGCCTTTAAATATACCAGTTTGGGTTTTAAATTCTCTTTTTTGAGTTGAATATTCAATAGAATCAAAAAATTGAGTTATTTTTTCGACTCTATTTTGATCTCCGACAAAGATAATATCGTTGGCTATATGTTCTGGTTTCAGATTTAAGTGGTAAACACTTCCGTCTGGGTTCAATATTAATTCTGAAGATGCGATCATAAATGATTTTTTAATTTATTTAAACACTAAGCACACAAAGATTTTCACAATGTTAACAAAGTTTTATTTTAGAAATTTTTAATTTTTAATTCGTAATTTTTAATTTATTTATCCCCCAACTCTTTTGGTTTTAAATCCTTTTTCTTTTAAAATCTCCATGATTTTATCACGATAATTCCCTTGAATGATGATGGCATCATCTTTAAAAGTGCCGCCAACACTCAGTTTTGTTTTGATTTCCTTTGCAAGAATTTTAAAATCTTCGTCGGAGCCTTCATAGCCTTCAATAATGGTAGTTGGTTTTCCTTTTCTCTTTTCAAATTTACAAATCATAGGTTCTTTTTGAACGTACAATTCATGCTCAATTTCTTGAATTGGTTCTTCGGGAGTTGCTTCGTGGTTTGGGAAAAGGTTTTTTAGTTGGTCTTGTAAATCCATATTTTTAGATTTTTGAAGTTATTCTTTTTCAGAAACACAGATTTGAGAAATTAAAGAAATTAATATTTATTGTGTTTTTTAAATTCATTTGTGAAAATTTTTCGTTTAAATTGCGGATCTTTTCCAAAATTCAACAAAAGACCCACTTCACAATCAGTTGCTTTTAAGTAGTTTAAAAGTTGACATTCGTGTGCTTCTACCAGATATTCTACACATTTTAATTCGATGATAACTGAATTATTTACTATTATGTCAGGAAAATAGTCGCCAACTATTTGTTTTTTATAAAATACATTGATCTTTTTTTGACTTTCAACTTGATAACCTCTTGATTTTAGCTCTATCAACATTGCGTTTTGATATACTTTTTCCAAAAAACCATATCCTAATTCGTTATATATATCATAGTATATTCCAATCAATGCTTTAGTTAAATGTTGGTGTGGAAAAATCTTCATAACGATAATTTACAATTTACTCGACTTGGTTGCTACTGTAAAGTTATTTTAACACAGATTAGAGAAATCTATATAATCTTTGAAATTTCTTCAATCCCTCGTCCTTCTTTTAATTTCTTTTAACACAGATCAGAGAAATCGATATAATCTATAAAATTTCTTCAATTTCTTCAATCCCTGGTCCTTCTTTTAATTTCTATTAACACAGATTAGAGAGATCTATATAATCTTTGAAATTTCTCTAATTTCTTCAATCCTGCGTCGTTCTTTAAATTTCTTATAACGCAGATTAGAGAAATCTATATAATCTTTGAAATTTCTCTAATTTCTTCAATCTGCGTTCATACTTAAGAAGTTAAAATAAAGGTCTAATTTAAATCAAAAAGACATCAAGAAAACCCTCGATGTCTTTCTTATTATTTGTACTAATCTACTTTTTTATCAAACCCAAATCCACCAATCTTTCATACAAAAATTCACCTGCAGAAATATCGTCATATTTTTTTGGATTGTCANCATCGATGCAATTTTCTAATACATCCAAACGCATATCACTCACAGGGTGCATAAAAAACGGAATAGAATAACGCGAAGTTCCCCATAACTCTCTCGGTGGATTAACCACTTGATGAATGGTAGATTTCAGTTTGTTATTCGTGTGTCTCGACAGCATGTCACCTACGTTAATCACCAATTCGTCTGGTTGTGCCATCGCATCAATCCATTCGCCATCGTGGTTTTGCACTTGCAAACCTTTTCCTTGCGCACCCATCAAAAGGGTAATCAAGTTGATGTCGCCATGCGCCGCAGCACGAATCGCGTTTTCTGGCTCAGATGTAATTGGCGGATAGTGAATCGGGCGCAAAATCGAGTTGCCTTCTTTGCCATAATTGTCAAAATAAAACTCGTCTAAACCCAAATGNAAAGCCAAAGCGCGAAGCACATAAATGCCCGTTTTTTCTANCATTTGATAAGCTTCTTTACCCACTTCGTTAAACCTTGGAAGCTCTTTTACTTCAACATTATCTGGATATTCACTAGCGTATTTAGAACCTTTATCCACATATTGACCAAAATGCCAAAATTCTTTCAAATCGCCTTCCTTTTTGCCTTTTGCATGTTCTTTTCCAAACGAAACATAACCTCGTTGACCACCAATACCTGGAATTTCGTAGCTGTATTTTGTTTCCAGCGGCAGGGCGAAGAAGTTCCTAATTTCTCCATACAATTCACCCACCAACTGATCATCCAAAAAATGACCTTTCAATGCTACAAAACCAATTTCTTCAAAAGCTTTTCCGATTTCATTTACAAATTTTTGTTTACGTGCCGGGTCATCCGACAGGAAATCACGCAAGTCAACACTAGGAATGTTTTGCATACTTAAAATATTTTGTTAATAACTTCATTAAGTGTTATTCTTAATGAAAACAAATGTAACTATATTTTTTTATTCTAATTTTTAAAACTTATCAACATTTCTATTTTCCTTTTTCGAAGCTATTTCCAGCTTTCCGTTACAAGTCCTCACAAAACCAGCTATTTTTCTAATCATAAAAAGAGCTTCCGGTGGTCGCTTTTTTATTTCAAGAAAAATCAGCCGTTTTTGCTCCGGGCTTTCCACTGCAATCTGGGCTAGGGCATCAGTTGTTCAAGAACTTTTGTTTTCGTAATTTTCAATTGTAAATCGACAACATTTAAAGTATTTTTGCAAAATGAACTATTTCAATCTTCATACACACAAGGCAACAAATCAACCCGATGTTTTGGAATTGGTTAATCAATATCCCAAAGAATGCGACGTTGCAATTCCTTTTTATTCTATCGGAATTCATCCTTGGCACATTGACGAAAATAGTATTGAATTAGAATTGGCAATCATTTCTAATCAACTTC
>JGI25914J50564_10000129_pt1 | contig 21951 bp, 19 predicted proteins | sample LauGreSuBDMM15SN_2_FD_50564 | JGI IMG/M metagenome (IMG submission 50564) | reverse complement strand
ATGACCCCGTCGCCCAATGGCGCACGCGCTTGTTGAATGCTTTTAACGGTATGGCCTTGGCTGCGCTGGCTTACTAAAGTCGTTTAAAGCGATGGCCTGATTGATGCGCCCTTAGGCGTCATTCGTTATTTTGGGGACTATGCAATGATGTATTGCACAGAAATCTCTTTGATGTAGTAAATTCAAAGTTAAGCAGTACAGATTGTCAAAAAGACAACGCAGTTTAAAACAGAGAGACAAACATGCAGATAAGCGTGATGGTGTGTCGTTGGGTAGCAACCGCAATGGTGCTGCTTGGGTCAGGTGGGGTCTTATCTCAAGAGATCCAGCGAGGCGGAACCTTATCGTACGGAATCGTGGCAGAACCACCCTCATACGATTGCCACGCGATGCAAACATTTGCAGTCATCCAGCGCGTGGGGCCGCACTATTCGACGTTGCTAAAGTATGAACCGCACAACTATCCAAAAGTTGTTGGGGACCTAGCAGAATCTTGGTCGACCTCGCCAGATGCGATGACCTACACTTTTATTCTCAGGCCAAACGTTAAGTTTCACGATGGCACGCTGTTGACTTCTGAGGATGTGAAGGCCACGTACGCCAGAATTATGTCGCCGCCCGCTGGGGTGGTTTCTGCGCGCAGAGATCTTTTTGAGACCGTCGCAAGTGTTGAGACTCCAGACCCTAGAACCATTGTTTTTAAAATGAAACGGGTTGACTCTTCGATCGTGGAAAGCGGGTTTGCCTCACCGTGGAACTGTATTTATAGTGCAGCGAAACTCAAACTCGACCCGAGTTTTCCGACTCGCAACGTCATGGGCACTGGCCCTTTCAAATTCGTTGAGCATGTCGCGGGCTCTCACTGGGTTGGCGCGAAATTTGACGATTATTTCGTAAAGGGTAAGCCTTATCTTGATGGTTTTCGCGCCATTACTTTGGGTACGTCTGCCATGTTGAATGCGATGGAAGGTGAGCATATTCTGGCCGAGTTTCGCGGTTTTGCACCACCCGAGCGCGATCGTCTGGTGCGAACCATGGGCGATAAGGTCAAAGTCTATGAAAGCGATTGGTTGTTTCATATGTTGATGAGTGTCAACACCAAGAAGAAGCCTTTTGATGATGAGCGCGTTCGCCGCGCGTTGTCTTTAGCGATTGATCGCTGGGGTGCTTCAACCGCCTTGCGTAAAGTGTCGTCGCTTGGGCCCGTCGGCGGTGTGTTAATGCCAGGCGGAAAATGGGCGGCGACTGAGGCTGAAGTCGTTCAGTGGCCGGGCTTTGGTAAAAATATCGAGGCCAATCGCGCCGAGGCGCGTCGATTGCTAAAAGAGGCGGGCGTCGAGAATCTGACCTTCACCTTGAGTAATCGCAATATCGCGCCGTTTGTGACGGTTGGGATTTATATGATTGATCAATGGCGTCAGATTGGTGTCAAGGTTCAGCATAAACAGCATGAAACTGCAGGTTGGTTTGCTGCAAGAAGTAGTGGAGATTTTGATATCTTGGTCGATTCGTTTGTCGATGTGAGTACAGATCCTACAACGGGTTTGTCAAAGTACTTGTCAGCCGCGCGAGGTAGCCAAGTCGCGACGTTTGCAGTCGACCCGACGCTTGACTCTTTGTTTGATCAACAAGGCCGAGAGCTCGACCCCGTGAAGCGCCGTCAACTTGTGCGCGAGTTTGAAGCCCGAGCGATGGCCCAAGCGTATGCCGTGCCCTTTCTGCACATGAGTCGTAACGTCGTGCTAAGCAGTCGCGTCCAGGGCTGGACGATATCTCCGTCTCAGATGATCTACCAAGATCTGGGCGATCTGTGGCTGAGTCCAGCCAAAAAATGACGTCAAAGCGCTGCACTGACTTATTGTCGGTACGCGACTTGTCGGTTGAGTTTCGTACCGAGCGTGGTGCCATCGAGGCGGTACGAAATGTCAGTTGGGCGATTGCGCCAGGCGAGATGCTGGCAATCGTGGGTGAGTCTGGCAGCGGCAAATCTGTGAGTGCGTTGGCCATCATGGGCTTGTTGGCCAAACCCGCTGGCCGCATTTCAAATGGCCAGATCGTTTTCGATGGTCAGACATTGACGGGCATGGCTGAGCGAGACTTACGCGCTTTGCGTGGCCGCGATATTGCGATGATCTTCCAAGAGCCGATGAGTAGCCTGAATCCGATCCTGACGATTGGACGACAGATCATGGAACCATTACGGTTGCACTTAAAAATGAGTGTCGAACAGGCGCACGCACGAGCGATCGAGTTATTGACGCTTGTGGGCATCTCAGATCCAGAGCAGCGCTTAAAACAGTATCCGCATAATTTTTCTGGCGGCATGCGACAGCGCGTCATGATTGCGATTGGCCTGTCCTGTAATCCTAAACTACTGATTGCGGATGAACCGACTACGGCACTTGATGTGACCATTCAGGCTCAGATTTTAGAGTTGATGAAATCTCTGACTGAACGCTTGGGTATTGCGCTCGTGTTGATTACGCATAACCTCGGCATTGTTGCCCGTTATGCGCAACGGGTCGTTGTCATGTACGCTGGGTCTGCCGTTGAACAAGGAACAGCAACGCAGATATTCGCTAATTCACGCCACCCCTACACAAGAGGCCTGCTGCGTTCAGTGCCCCGCTTAGATTTACCTCGCGCGCGACAACTTGAGACGATTGAGGGTCAACCGCCTGATATGCGTCAATTAGGTGTTGGCTGTGCCTTTGCCCCACGTTGCGCTTATCGAACAGCGGTCTGTGCGGTGGCGCCGCAACTCATCGCGCTGCCAGAGGGACGTTTTTCTGCCTGTCATCACGAAGACCAGCTGTTGGCGCCTGTTAGCGCTAGCGTGGCTGCACGAGAGGGGGCTCGGTCAGACCTTGTTGGCGCGGATTCAAATGGTGACGGGATTACCGCCTTATTAACGGTAGATTCTTTAACTAAGCACTTTAAGGTGAAAGCGGGTATGTTTAGCCAGCCCGCGGTTGTGCGAGCAGTTCAGGATGTCTCTTTTTCAATTCAAGCGGGTCGCACCCTGGGCCTGGTCGGTGAATCTGGCTGTGGCAAAACAACGATTGGACGCATGATTTTGCAGTTAGAGCAATTGAGTGCGGGTAGGGTGCTGTTTGAAGACGAAGACTTGGCGCTCGCGTCTGGAGCTCAGATACAAGCGTTGCGCACACAGATTCAAGTAATCTTTCAAGACCCGTATAGTTCGCTTAACCCAAGAATTAAAGTGGGCGATCTGATAGCCGAACCGCTAAAAGTTTACAAAAAAACCACCACGCCTCAAGCAACCCGAGAGCGTGTTGACCAGTTGCTCGTACAAGTGGGTCTCTTACCTGAGATGGCGCAACGCTATGCACATCAACTATCTGGTGGGCAACGTCAGCGGGTCGGCATCGCACGTGCCCTCGCATTTGAGCCTAAATTGATTGTGTGTGACGAGCCCGTTTCTGCCCTTGATGTATCTATCCAAGGCCAGATCATTAATTTGCTTGATGAGCTTCAGCGTGAAAAAAATATTGCGTATTTATTTATTGCGCATGATCTGGCAGTCGTCAGACATTTGGCTCATCGAGTCGTAGTCATGTACCTAGGGCGCGTCATGGAGGTTGCTGACCGTGATGACCTTTACGGTAACGCTTTACATCCTTACACGATGTCTTTACTTGAGGCGGTGCCCGTTCCTGATCCGACTCTCGAACGTCAGCGTTTGCGCAAAACGATTGCCGGTGAAATTCCTTCGCCCTTGCGACGCGTGGCGGGCTGCGTGTTTCATACGCGTTGTCCACGCGCAAGCGCCGAGTGTCAAGAAAACATCCCTGAATTGCGTGAAATCAGACCCGGGCATTTTGCAGCCTGTATCAAACTTTAGGCGAGCAAAGACATGGGCTCTTATCTTCTGAAACGTTTGTTGTTAGTGATTCCGACCCTACTCGGGGTAGCGGTGCTGGTATTTTTTATGTTGCGTGTGGTGCCGGGTGATGTCATCGAATTGAAATTACGAGGGGATGGCGGAAACGTATCGGCACAGGTCGTGGCAGAAGAACGTGAACGCTTAGGTTTGAATCGACCTCTCTACGTTCAGCTTGGTTATTGGCTAAAAGGTCTTGTCACTCTAGATTTTGGCATTTCGTATTGGACCAATCGCCCGGTTGTAGAAGAAATCGGTATTCGTGTCGGCTTGACCTTGCAAGTTGCCATCATGTCGGCGGTGATTGCGGTGTTCTTTGCGATTCCCTTGGGCGTGCTTGCGGGGTTATATCGCAATTCTTGGATTGATTATTGTTTGCGCGTGGTGACCATTGCTGGCTTAGCCGTACCGTCGTTTTGGTTAGGGATGATGATCGTCTTAGGCTTGTTATCGCTCTTTTCATGGTCACCTCCGGTGACCTATACGCCATTCTATGTCGACCCGATTGCAAACATGTCTCAACTGATATGGCCGGCACTTGCCGTAGGCTATCGTTATTCAGCCGTTGTGGCTCGATTGGTGCGCTCGTCGGTGATTGAGGTGATGTCTGAGGACTACATTCGTACGGCTCGCGCAAAAGGTTTGTTTGAGCGCACTGTGGTCATTCGTCATGCACTGGGTAACGCGCTGTTGCCAGCCCTCACGGTGGTCGGTTTAGAGTTCGCTTTTTTGCTTGGTGGGCTTGTGGTGACCGAGCAGGTGTTTAACTTAAACGGCATCGGTCGGTTGTTTGTCGATGCTGTGGCGCATCATGATTTCAATCTACTTCAAGCGTTAGTGATGTTGATTGCCGTGATGTTCATTACTATCAATTTGCTGGTGGATTTACTGTATGGTGTCTTAGATCCTCGGATTTTGTACAAGTGAGGCGCAAAAAATGAATAGCATGATGCGCTTTGCAAAAACGCAGCCTTTAGGGGCTGTGGGTTTTTTAATTATTTTGCTGATACTGATTGCCGCCTGTGCACCACAATGGCTGGCGCCCTATGATCCGGTTGAGATAGATTTTTCGGCCATGTTGACTGGGCCGAGTGCGTCGCACTGGTTGGGCGCAGACCAATTTGGGCGTGATATTTTTTCGCGTCTGATATATGGCGCTCGCACCGCGCTCTCAATTGGCTTTTGGTCGTCATTTTTAGGCTGTACCCTAGGTGCTGCAATTGGAGTCGCCTCTGCATACTTTGGCGGTAAAACAGATTTACTGGTGCAACGGTTGATTGATATTTTGTTGTCGTTTCCAGTGATCGTGTTGGCCGTGGTGGTGGTGGCGATGTTAAGTTCTAAGGTCGTCGCGGGAGTTGATCTGAATTTAATTTTAGCGATTGCGTTGCCGATTGTTCCGAGGGCTGCACGGGTGGTGCGTGCTGCCACATTGTCGGTTCGCGAAATGCTTTATGTGGATGCCGCTCGGGCTGCGGGTTATTCAAATTGGCGAATCATGTTTGTTCACATTGCACCCAATGTGACCGCGCCGTATCTAATTGTTTTAACCTCATATATTGCCCAGGCAATTTTGCTTGAGGCCTCGTTGTCGTTTTTAGGGCTTGGCGTGACCGAGCCGACAGCGGCTTGGGGTTTGATGTTATCGGGTAGTGCAACAGACTTTTATCGCGAGGCGCCTTGGATGATTGTTTTTCCGGGGTTGGCCATTTCTCTTTCAGTGTTTGCTTTCAATTTGTTTGGCGATTCGTTGCGCGATTGGTTTGATCCAAAATTTAGAGGTTAATTAAAGTATGACTCCCTTTTCGTCCGATGCAGCGTGCCCCCTTGACGGCTTAGTTGTTCTAGACTTGACTCGCTTGGTGGCAGGAAACATGTTAAGCCTACAGCTTGCAGATTTTGGCGCTGAGGTGATCAAAATCGAGCAGCCTGGTAAGGGGGATCCTTTACGCGATTGGCGGATAAAAGGTTTTAGCGTGCACTGGAAAGTGTATGGTCGTAACAAAAAGAGCCTAACGCTTGATTTGCGTGCGAATGAAGGCAAAGAGTTGCTGCTAAAGCTTGTTGAACAGGCCGATGTGTTCATTGAAAACTTCAGGCCAGGTACGTTAGAAACGATGGGCTTTGGACCAGATGTCCTCTTAAAAAGAAATGCAGGGATTGTGGTGGTACGCATTTCAGGGTGGGGGCAAGACGGTCCATATCGTTTGCGGCCAGGGTTTGGAACACTTGTTGAAGGGGTGTCGGGCTTTGCCGCTAAAAATGGTTTTGAAGATCGCGAACCGGTGTTGCCACCCTTAGCGATGGCCGACATGATTACCGGTTTGTATGGATCGTTTGCTGTCATGACAGCGCTTAGACATCGGGATCAAACCGGTCGTGGCCAGGTGATTGACCTGCCCCTGCTTGATCCAATGTACTCGGTGTTAGGCCCTTCGGCAGCTGTGTATAAGTTGACTCAAAAGATCGACCCACGCATGGGAAGCCGCTCAAATACTGCTGGCCCCCGTAATGTATTTCCGACCAAAGACGGACGCTGGATTTCGATGTCGGCGTCGATGCAAGTCATGGTGACTCGCTTGTATACCGCCTTGGGTGTGCCTGAAATGTTGACCGATCCGCGCTTTCGTACCAATGCAGATCGCGTCGCCCATGCAGATGAGGCTGAGGCGCCAATTCGGGCCTTTATCTCAACACATACGCTTGAAGAGGGGATGGCCTTTTTTGAAAAAAATGAGATCACTGCCGCACCCGTGTATTCAGTCGATCAATTCATTAAAGATCCGCATGTGATTGCTCGGCAAATTGTGGTCGATATGCCTGATAAAGAGATGGGCTCGGTTCCAATGCATGCCGTTGTGCCGCGCTTATCAGACTCGCCCGGGGCGATTCGTCGACCCGCACCTGAACTTGGCGAGCATACGGCCGAGTTACTCGGAAGGATTGGTGTCGATGCTCAAATGCAATTGAGCTTAAAAGAACGAAAGATCATTTAAAGGCGACAGTCATGACGGCAAATAAAAACTCAAGGCGCTCCTGGTTGATTGTGCCGGCTGATCAGGCTGATGCGTTGACGTCAGTTCAACCGCAAGGTGCTGACGTGATCGTGCTTGATCTTGAGTACTCCGTACCTCCAAAAAACAAAGAAAGCGCACGTGCCGGCCTAAGCGCCCAGATTGCGCAGCTCGCTGCAGCTTCCGCACAAGTGTTTGTGCGTGTCGATCGAGCAACCCGTTGGGCAGATGTGCGGGCCGCGATCGGCCGTGGCTTGACCGGTATTGTGTTGCCATCCCCCGAAGAACCCGCTGATATCGTAGAAATCGACGCCTTAATCACTGAGCTTGAAAAAGCACGCGGCGTTGAAGTCGGCTCAACCGAAATTGTCTTAATGCTTGAGTCTGCAAAAAGCTTTTGGAATGCCGATACCTTAGGCCGAGCCAGTAGCCGAATTACAGCGATGGGTGTGGGTCGGATTGATTTGTCGATGATGCTGGGCGCGGTGCCGCAAAACGAATTTCGCTTGTATCGGTTTTTAATGACTCGCACACTCGTGGCAGCACGTATGTTGGGCAAGCAACCCCTTGGGGCTTTTTGGCGACCAGGTTCGCGCGGTGGGTTGGCTTCAGTGGCTGATACGCTTCGTGCAGCGCGTGAGGCAAGGCTCTTGGGCTTTAGCGGCTGTGTGTGTGCAGTAGCCGAGCAAGTCGAACCTGTTCATGTTGGTTTTGTCTAAGTTACTGAACTTAGAAACCTAAATTTTTGCGCATTATTTCTCTGGATACCTCGCGATGCCACCTTATATTCGTCGTTCATTAATCGCGCTTTCGATTGATGATCCCAAACTAGCAGATAAAGCCTTTGATTCTTGGGCAGACGCTATTGTGCTGGACATTGTGAAAGATTCTGCGCAAGACTGGCAGCAGACGCTGAAGGCTCAGATGCCCGCCGCGATTACAGCGGCCTCTCGCGGGGGGGCTGAGGTTTTTGTTCGCTTGAATGCGCAGACAGCGTATGCCGAGCTTGAGGCGACCGTCTTTGTAGGTTTGACGGGCGTGGTATTCGTTGGGGTGGCTGAGGCATCCGAGCTTTCACTTGCCTGTGCAAAGATTGATGAACTTGAACGCGAAAGAGGAATCCCTCAAGGCACGCTTGAGGTTGATCTTGAAATCACCACAGCCCAAGGGGTCTGGAATTCACTAGAAATCGCGCGTGCAAGTTCAAGACTAGGCACAATGGCGATTAACGAACAAGTTCTTTATCAAAATCTCGATATTCCTTTTGAAGACACACTTGAGGTCGAGCCCATTGAGTTCATTAAAGGTCAGCTCATCACCGTGGCGACCGCGGTGAATGGACAGGCGCAAGGCATGAGTTATCCGCTGTGCATCACGCAAAAAGAGGCCGATGAAGCAACGCTAAAGAAAGCGATTCTTCGCGCTCGCGACACTGGTTTTAAGGGCGCACTGTGCGCCTATCCCTCGTGGGTCAAACACTGCAATGAGGGCTTTCGGCCAAGCGCCGATGAAGTCGAGTACTACAAAGAGGTTCGCACGGTGTTTGCCGAGGGCTTAAAGCGCGGCTTAGCCTCTGTGCCACTCAACGGCAAAATGATTGATGTACCGGTTGACTTGCGTGCTGAGGTGTATCTTGAGTGGGCCGATCGAGTTGCTTTGCGCGATCAACAAAAAATTCGAGCGCATCAACCGGTACAAGCTGTTACCTAAACAAACTCGACATGACGCAAACTGAATATTACGCAAACTAGAGATTACGCAAACTTGATATTACGTAAACGCGAGATTACGCAAACCCGATATTACTTATTGATGCTTTCGATACAGGCTTAGCCGAAGTTAAACACTAGCAGCCTGTCCGCTGAAATCTACAGAAGACCTGACTCAGGAAAAAACACCATGGCGCACAGAGTGGCACGTTGCACGATGTTTGTAACCCCAACCAATCCGCGGTTTATCGATAAAGCGTGGACACGAGGCGGCGACGCTTATATTTTAGACATCGAAGATTCGATCCCCTTGGCTGAGAAAGCTCGTTGTCGTGGCTTGATTCGTGAATCCATTGCAAAGGCTAACAAAGGCGGCGCGAGCATTTATGTTCGTATCAACAAACCATTTGTGGATGCTGATTTACCTTGCTCAGTGTGGCCCGGTGTGGATCGCATCATGTTGCCTAAGGTTGATACCGCAGCCGAAATGCAATACGCGCATGATTTGATCACCCAACTTGAAAAGGATCACGGCGTGCCAATGGGGTATATCGAACTATCTCCAATGATCGAAACTGCCTTGGGTGTCGTGAATATTTATGAGATTCTTACCGCCACGCCCAGAAAAATCTGGTCAATGGGTGGCGGTACGGGCTATGACATGGCCGTGAACCTGGGCATTGAGATGTTCGTAGACTTTGATCAGTACGCATACACCTCGTCTTATGTGGCATTAGCCGCAATGAGCCTCGGGATTGAATCTTCTGGAGGGGTTTTTGTACACAATCCAACAGGCCGAGTCGATCAACGCGATCACGCTGTTCAAGAGGCTGAAATCTTGCACGCGGCTGGCGTGCGTCAGATCACAGCGCTTCACCCAAATTTTATCGAGCCCTTATGCACCGGGCTTGCCCCCGCTGCGGATGAAATGTCATGGGCGCAGGTCGTTTTAGAGACGTATCAAGAACTTACGCTGGCGGGTGAATCGGTGACAACCGTCAATGGGAAAGTGGTCGATTGTTATGAGCACGAGCTTGCCGTTAAAACCCTTGAATGGGGCAAGGCGTGCGCAACAAAAGACCGGTTTAAAGAAAAAGCACTGGCTCGGTCTAATGCGTTGTTAGCAACTGCTTCTTAGACAAGGGTGCGTCGTCCTCGCCAAACACAGTTGTATTAAACTTAACCGTTAACAATTCGGTTGCGCAGTCGCCTTGCAGCTGAGTCAAGGGCCTATTTGGCACAAATTACCTGGAGACTTCAATGATTCAAAAGACAATAATTTCAGCCTGTGCGCTGATGCTCAGTATGTTCGCGTTGCCTGCGTCACACGCCGCAGACCCGTTTCCGGTCAAACCGATACAAGTGGTCATTCCGTTTGCGCCAGGCGATACCGACAACATGTTGCGACCCTTTCTTGACAAGATGGGCGAGTTTTTAGGGCAGTCGGTCATCATGACTTACAAGGCGGGTGCAGGTGGTGGCATTGGGGCAGGGTCGGTTGCATCGAGCCCGCCCGATGGTTACACGCTTGTCGGTACCTCGCAAGGGTCGATTGTGGTCGTGCCAACTTTTAATAATGCGATTAAGTATTCAACCGAGTCGTTTGCGCCCATCGCATCGATCTCTGAGGGTGGTTTTATTCTGGTCGTGAAGGCAGATTCGCAATGGAAAACCATGCAAGAGCTGATCGAATACTCCAAAAAGAATCCTAAAAAAATCAACTACACGACCTCTGGTGCGATGGGTGTCACGCACTTGGTGGCCGAGATTTTTGCGAATGAGGCAGGTATTCAATGGACGCATATTCCTGAGAAAGGCAGCGGCCCAGCCGTCACCGCTTTGCTGGGTGGACACGTTCAATTATCTTCTGCAGCAATTGGCCCTGCGTTGGCTCACGTGCGTGCAGGCACTTTGCGGGCGCTCGCGGTGTTTGGTGATAAGCGTTTGAAAGCGTTTCCCGATGTGCCAACTTTAAAAGAGCTTGGCTACAAAGTTGAAGCCCGCGCGTTGTACGGTATTTTGGCGCCCAAAGATACACCTAAAGCAGTCGTCGATGCGATTTTTTTAGCAGCTAAAAAAGCGGGTGAAAAATATCAGATGCAGATTAGCGACAGCTTGAGTGCGATGGGCGCACAGCCCGCTTTGCTGGATCCCAAAGAGTATGCCGCGTATGTGGCCGATCAAAAGGCGATGTTTACGAAGGCAAAACAAACACTTAAGTTAAGCGAGTAAATAAGCTTAACGAACCTGCGGCTCACACTTGAATTAATCAGGCAATATGCGAGCTGACTTGCCTGCGAGTTTTCCGGTGTGGCCGCTTGCAGCAACACTCGCCACACAAAGCTTGGCCACCATGGCTGCTTATTCATTTCCGGTTGTGGCCCCTGTGATTGCAAAAGATCTTCAGGTGCCAGGCACGTTAGTCGGTTTCTTTATTTCTACCGTCTACGGTGTTGGCATTATTTCGTCGTTGCTGTCGCCGCGCTTTATTCGTCGTTATGGTGCAGTGCGAGTGAGCCAGCTCGTACTGATCGCTACGCTCGCGATGTTGTTAGCTTGTTCGTTAGGCAGTGTGCTTTCAGTGGTCATTGGCGCCGCGCTACTTGGCTTGGCGTACGGTGCGACGGCACCCTCAAGCACCCATTTACTTGTACCGCGTACTCCCCCTGGGGTCATTAATCTGGTGCTGTCGATTCGGCAGATTGGCGTGCCTCTAGGTGGCGTGTTGGCAGGTCTAGTGATGGCGCCGTTGACCTTGCATCTGGGGTGGCAGTTAGCATTGTTGTGTCAGACCATACCGGTGATGCTCGCCCTGCTATTACTGCAAATCCCTCGCGAACGTTGGGACAGCGATCGTGATCCTGCAACCGAGGTGTTTGCTAAGGGCGTACTGTCTCCGGTAAAGATATTGGATGAAAGCAGTGCAATCAGGTCTCTTGCGTTTGCTAGCTTTGTCTATAGCGGTGTGCAGCTCTGTTTCATTTCATTTTTGACAGTTCATCTGACAACCAAAACCAGTTTTGATTTGGTGCAAGCGGGGCAGGCACTTGCCGTCTATCAACTCTCTGCTGTGTGTACCCGACCGCTCTGGGGGTGGTTGGCCGATACCTGTGTGACGGCGCGACAACTTCTCATTGTGCAGGGTTTGATAATGTGTGTGGCGGCAGTGCTCGCGGGCCAGTTTGCCGAGAGTTGGTCGCAGCCTTTCGTTCTAATCGTCTGTGCGGTGGCTGGCGCGACAGCAAGTGGGTTTACAGGCTTAGCGTATGCAGAATGGGCGCGCTTGGGCGGTGCGAAACGAACTGAGGCGACTGGCTTAGGTTCGGGCATCATGTTTGCCGGCGTGATGATTATGCCTTCAATCTTCTCTGTCACGGTGACATTTTTTGATGACTATGGCATTGCGTACGGCTGCGTCGGTGCTTTGGCGGCGCTATCAGGATTACTGCTGTTTGCTTCTAGGCGTTCGAGTTAAAGCGCTATTGCCACTCACCCCTAAACCCCCACCTAAACTCTTCATCCCGGAAAAACGTTGAAGGGTTAGACGGGTGGCCAGCGGTTGTGCGCCTCTTTCGCACAGATAGCGACAGAAGCGTGGTCAACTGAATTGTGGCTTATTGGTCGCGAACGTTTGCGTCTTTAATGATTTTGCCCCAGTGTGCCAGATCTTTTTTAACGAGCCCATCCATCTGTGCAGGTGTCATTGGCATCATGTCATAGCCATCCACGTTAATGCCTTTAATCACCGCTGGGTCTTTCATCACTTCGTTAAACGCGGGCACGAGCTTAGCCATGACTTCAGCAGGCAGTCCTTTAGGCCCGACGATGCTAAACCAGATCGTGGCATCAAAGCCTTTGTAACCTGACTCGTCGAGGGTTGGCACATTAGGCAACATCACACTGCGTTTGAGAGACGTGACCGCCAGTGCCTTGAGGGTGCCGGCTTCGATCTGGGTGGCCGCTGCACCTAACGACGAGAATAAAAAGGGTACGTGCCCGCCCAAGACTTCAACCACGGCCGGGTTGCCGCCCTTGTAAGGTACGTGAGTGATGCCAAGGTTTTCAAGCTTGTTCAATTGCTCGCCTGCTAAGTGACCGACGCCACCAATCCCTGAGGTGCCATAGCTCCATTTTGAAGGATCTTTTTTGGCCAACGCGATCAAGCCTTTAATATCTTTAGCCGCCGAATCTGGGCGCACCACAATGGCGGTGCCGCCGCCCGCAATCATGGCGATATTGGTAAAGTCTTTAAGTGGATCGTAGGCAAGCTTGCGCATGTTTGGCAGGATCACCATGGGACCTGAGTCGGTAATATGCAAGGTATAGCCGTCAGGGTCAGCCTTAGACGTGATGTCAAGCGCGATCGAGGCGCCCGCACCGGGGCGGTATTCCATAATAAATGGTTGACCGATGATTTTAGATGTGCGCTCGGCGATGGGGCGAATCAGTTTGTCGGCCGCGCCGCCTGCCGTATAACCGATGATCATTTTGATTGGTTTGTTCGGGTATTGCGCTTGGGCGCCAGACGATAACGCCAACAGGCCGAGCACCGCAATTGCGGGTGCGATGAGTTTTTTCAAACCGCTTGATATTATTTTCATAAGTGTCCTTTGGAAATTTCGTTTTTTTCATGCAGGATATGATCCTGCAAGTTGGGTAATATTGCGAAATGGTATTGCGAAAAATTAAGCTTCAGAAAATACTTGCTCAGGTTTGACCATGCCTTTGACTTCAACGGCATTGCCCGACGGGTCTAACACTAAAAACACATGCTGCTCGCGCGGTGTACCTATAAAGATATGGTCAGGCTCCATGGCGAAAGGCGTGTTGGCTGCACGTAAGGCAGCTAGCATTTTCTGGTAGACCGTACTTTCAACGATCACTCCAAAATGCCTTAAAGGATAAGGATTTTTTCCGATATTGACCGACTTGTGCGAGGCCTCGAGTGGCGACAGTTGTGCCACAAGATGGTGACCATAAAAATCAATGTCAGCGCGATCTGCAATCACGCGCGTCACACGGCAACCTAGCAGGTCTTGATAAAACGACACAGAGGCAGCGATATCGCTGACTGGGATCGAAAGGTGAAGTGTGGCCTTGGTCATGAAAGCTATCCAAAATCATAATCACTCAAGCATAATGCAATATTGATCACCCAAGGCGCTTAAGCTCAGTATGCAGCCCCAGGATCTAGAAAAATTAGTGACTTGGAAGATGCCCTTTGGTAAGCATCAGGGCAAGCTGTTGGCCGACTTGCCAGGCAATTACCTGAACTGGTTTGCGCGTGAGGGATTTCCCGAGGGCGAGATCGGGCGCCTGTTGCAGCTAATGCAAGAAATTGACCACAACGGCTTAAAAGATATTCTGGCGCCCCTCCGTGTGGGCGGCAGATTGTCCAATTAGTTCGAAGCCGCAAAAAGCTTGTCATATGCCGCCAGTAAATTGCTATGCATGGGGCTACCTTGCATATCAACGCCCAAGGTATCCAAGCCAAAAAAGCGCTCGTCGCCCGAGATCAACGCCTGGGCTTGGCGCAAGGTCTCTGCTCCAAACATCAAACTTAATGAATGCAGATAAGGCTCAGCGTCTTCAAGATTAAGTACCGTTTCAACGCACCGATAGACCAAGCGACGCGCCGGGTTCATTTGTTTGTAGTGATGAATCCAGTCGCAACCTTCAAGGGCGGCATCGACGTCGTTGACCGCAAGTGCCAACAAGGTTTTTAATTCACCAATGCGTAGTTCTTTCCAGGTTGAACCGTTGGGAGTCGCTAAACCTAAAATCTCCCACAAGGGGCGCTCGTCGTTTAAGTTCAAGGTTTGTAAGTCTGCCAGTAACTCGGTGCACTCATCGTCACTTAAGTCATGCAGCCTCACCAACTGCGGGCGAATTTGGTTGCCGATGCTGTTGTTCTCCCAGTCAAGATCGCCCACGGGGTAAATCTCTGACATACCTGGCACCAAGATACGACACGCGTAGGCACCTTGTTCAGAAAAGTCTGAAATATAAAGTTCAAAGCCCTCGGCGTGTACGGCATCGCACAACCATTGATAGTCTTGCTCGGTGGTGGTGCTGAAGTTCCAGTCGACAAAGTCGTAGTCGGGCTCATCGCCCATAAAATNCCACGAAATTACCCCACTTGAATCCACAAAGTGAATTTCAAGGTTAGACACCGCGGTGATCTCATCCATATCAAAGCCGGGTTCAGGAAAATTTTCTAGCGCGTCAAGTGCTCGACCTTGCAGTAACTCGGTTAACGCGCGTTCAAGCGCGATTTCAAAACGGGGATGTGCGCCGAAGCTGGCAAAGACGCCCTGGTCTTTTGGATGGATGAGGGTGACGTTCATGACGGGGTACTTGCCACCTAAGGAAGCGTCTTTGACCAAGATGCCGAAGCCAGCGTCGCGCAGCCCTTTGATGCCGGCTTGGATGCCGGGGTAGCGCGCAATCACTGCGTCAGGGACTTCAGGCAGGCACAGGCCTTCAGCGATAATTCGGTACTTAATGTGGCGCTCAAAGATTTCAGATAAGGCTTGCGCGCGCGCTTCGTTTGGAGTGTTGCCGGCGGCCATGCCGTTGCTGACGTACAGGTTGCCGATGATGTTGACCGGAAACCAGGTCAGTGCGCCATCGCTTAGGCGTGTATAGGGCAGGGCGCAAATGCCGCGATCGACGTTGCCCGAGTTTAAATCGACTAGCACTTCGCTATCGATATCACTGTCGGGGTTATAAAACGCTTGCAAGGTTGGGTTAAGAAGCTCTTTGGGCCAGGCGCCATCTTCGGTCGGGGCAAACCAGCGCTCTTGCGGGTAATGCACAAAGCTTTTGTTGGCGCGGGTTTCGCCCAAATGAAAGTGCGTCCAAAAGTAATGGGTGCCCAAGCGTTCAAAAAACTCACCCAAGGCACTGGCACGCGCGGCAAGCATGGTGGCGCCTTTGCCGTTGGCAAACAGCATGGGGCAGTCTTGGTCTTTGACATGCACCGACCAGATCGCTTCAACCGGGTTGAGCCAAGACGACTCATCGAGCCGAAAGCCGCGCGCAGCAAGTTTTGCTTGCATGGTGGCGATGGTGGATTCGAGTGAGACGTCTTTGCCGGGGATAAAGCTTTCGGTTTGCATGGGATCTTGCCAAAAAGAGGTGAGGGTGGAGAATAACCGACCAAGCCCTGAATCGGGGTGGTTTTGACCCCTTTGGCCAAAGGCATACAATTACGGCATTGCACAATAATAATAAGACTAACTATTTTTCAGGAATCCCTATGAGTGAGTTGAGCTACTGGCTAATTCGTTGCGACAATCAGATGTTGACCGCGAAGGACACAAGCGATGGGCATGTGTTTCCGAGAGGCTATGCCGCCGATTTCGGCAACCCTGAAAATTCGCTTTTTGTTGGTCATTGGCAGGGCATCCCTTGCCGCACGATTGAGGTCAGTGAGATCCCGGCTCACATTGAAGGTGAGTTGCGCCCCGTGCGTAGCTTGCACGCCTTAGCGGGTGCAGAGTTGTTTGCCTTGGCTGGACGCGCGACGCAATTAATCGATTGGCAAAAAAATCACCGGTTTTGTGGCCACTGCGGTACTCCAACGGTAGCTAAAAAGACCGAATTCTCGATGGATTGCCCAGCCTGTAAGCTTTCGGTGTACCCACGTATCTCACCCGCTGTGATGGTGCTCATCGAGCGCGGTAATGATTTATTGCTAGCCCGCAGCCCACATTTCAAACCAGGCATGTTTAGTGCGTTGGCCGGTTTTGTTGAGCCAGGCGAAACCCTCGAGCAGTGCGCGGTACGCGAGGTACGCGAAGAGGTTGGCCTCGAAATCACCAATTTGCGCTACTTCACCAGCCAGCCATGGCCGTTTCCTAACTCACTGATGGTGGCGTATTTTGCTGACTATGCGGGTGGCGAAATCACCCCTTGTCCAAACGAAATCGAAGACGCTGGCTGGTTTGCTCGCGATGATTTGCCGCTCGTGCCAGATCCGGTCAGTATCGCGCGCCAGTTGATCGATGCCGCGGTGCGGGCGGGGTAATGATGTTATCCGCGAGTGTGCCAGCGCCAGCCTCAATCAATGCAGCGTGCGCAGGCACATCGCCTTCACCGCTCAGCTAGGTCTCTAGACAGGCCAGGTCGGTCAGAGGTGCGAGTGCATCGGTTGCCCCGCGATCTCCATTTCGGTGACCAAGACGCATCCGCTTTCAGATTCAGTGATATACAGGTGTCGATTTTGTGGGCCGCCGTAGGCGACATTGGTGGTGTGACCCTGTTGGCATGAGTCAATACGCCAGATCGGTTGCCCTAAGGGCGAGAACACCCACACAATGCCCGCGCCTGCATGCGCAACAACAAGGTTGCCCGCTTGATCAACGGCCATCCCGTCAGGTCCAGAGGCGCCAGACATTTGTACGAAAATCCCGGGTCTGACCAAGCTTGTGCCGTCAGGCAACAAGTTGGCACGCCACACACAGTTACCACGTGTTGCCGCCACATAAAGTGTTTTTTCGTTTGGGCTCATCACGATGCCGTTTGGGCTTGGTACGTTATCCAACAAGCGAACGGTGTGACCAGAGGCATCGCGTCGATACACCCGCCCACTAGGATCTTGAATCGAACTTTGCCCTTGATCGGTGAAATAGATATCGCCATTGCGTGCGATATACAAATCGTTTAGCCCTTTAAAGTTTTCGGTCATATAGCGTTGGGCTAAGGTCGACACACTGCCGCGTTCTGGATCAAGCAATAACAGTCCACATTTATGGTCTGCAATAAAGATCCGACCATCTTGATGAATTTTCAAACCGTTGGGTTCGCCATCCCATTCGGCAACTACATCAATATCACCCGAAGGCTTCACTTTAAACACGCGACCAAAGGCGATATCCACCAAATACAGATTGCCAGCCTTGTCGAACGCGGGGCCCTCGATAAAACAATCGGTGTGAGGGCTGCTTTTGCCCGCCGCCACGCGCTCGGCACTGATTTGACCAGGGCGACGATATTTGTCGGGTATACGGGCAAAGACTTCAGTTTTTTTGACGGGTGGGGCGGGATACATGTCTGGTCGACCTTGTTCATTTGTTGTACTGTTTGGGCTTCATCGCGAACCTTAGTATCGTTGCGCTGGCAAAACCCAAGGATCGAACGGCGCATCCTTCGGCGAGGTTCAGAGACTGTTTTTACCATGGTCGCCGCGCTATTTTCTGTTAAGAGGTGTTGTTTTGGGATATTCCTTGGCTAAGGTATTGTCTGCGATTGAAGGCTTGGCAAGGCGAAGCGAGTCTGGCATTCGACGATTGCTCCGTGGTGCGCTAATGGGCCTGGTCTTTTGTTTGACTGCCGCTTTTGCACTTCCGGCGGCGGCGCAGCAAATTGCCTTGCCGGTCGAAGTCATTTTTATCCCCAAAAAAATACCGCTGTGGACCCTTGAGTTAGAGACAACCGTTTACAAGCCACCGGGCCCTGGGCCTTTTCCGTTGGTGGTGATTAATCACGGCAAGGCCCCTGGCTCCACCAAGCTGCAGCCACGCTATACACCAGGTTGGGCAGCGCGTTATTTTGTTGAGCGCGGCTACGTGGTGTTTGTGCCCATGCGCACGGGCTTTTCTAAATCAACGGGCGGGTACGTAGGGGGTGGGTGCAATATCGAATCGAATGGCTTGGTGCAGGCTGAAGACGTTGCCGCCACGATTCAATACGCACATACCCTGAGTTACGTTGAGCGCACGCAAACATTGGTCGTGGGGCAATCTCATGGTGGCTGGACAACGCTTGCGTATGGCGCCGCCAAACCAGATCCCTCAGTGAAGGGTTTGGTGAACTTTGCGGGTGGTCTGCGGCAACCGGACTGTATCGGCTGGCAGTTGACTCTCGCGAGAGCAGCGGCGAGTTATGCGAAAGACACAAAACTACCGTCTCTCTGGTTTTATGGCGATAACGATAGTTTTTTTACAAAAGAGGTGTACACCGAAATGTTCGCACGCTACAGCAAGGAGAACCCACAAGCCCAACTGATCGCCTTCGGCGAATTCGGTCAAGATTCGCATAGCTTGTTTGGCAGCAAAGCCGGACGAGCGGTTTGGGAGCCTCATCTTGAAGCCTTCATGAAGAAGCTTGGGTTGCCGGTTATGGTCGTCTATCCACAGTATCGACCCAATCCATGAAATAACTAACGCTGTGGGTGAGCCCTGATTCGCTCAGGATCCGTTAAAGGTTGCGCTGCGCTTTTCTTTCCAGGCTAAGGCACCTTCTTTGATGTCGTTTGATTGTTCAGAGATCGCAACGGCACGGCGAATCTCGGTCTGATCGACTTGACCGCGAGCGATCAGATTTAAGTGTTTTTTTATCCCTAGCAGGGCGAGTGGGGCCATACCGGCAAGTTGCTCGCTTAAGGCATCCACGCGAGTCAAGAGCACGTCTGGTGCAACGATTTCAGTCAAAAAGCCAATCTCTAACATTTCGGTTGCTTCGATTTTTTCGCAGGTTAAAAACAATTTTTTGGCATTGTTTAAGCCCAAGCGGGTGATGTAACGCACCATGCCGCCTGGGTAAAAATGCAACCCAAGTTTTGCCGCTGGCATAAACATGTTGGCACTTGGGACGCCCACTCTGAAATCACAGGCCAAGCTTAGGTCAGTACCACCGCCATAAACGCCGCCATTGATGGCTGCGATCGTGACCGGCCGCGCCTGTTCGATCAAGTCAACTGTGTCGCCGAAGTAAGTCGAAGAGGGCGCAGAATCTGCTGCAAGCGATGAAATGTCGTAGCCACTGCAAAAGTATTTACCGTCAGCGATAAACTTTAAAACCAATACCTCAGGGTTGGCGTTGACGGTTGCAAGATGCTCTGCGATCACGGCTAAATCGCCCGGACTCAGGCGATTGGCGTAAGCGGGATTACGCAGGCGAATGGTTGCGACGCGACCGACCACGCTTAAGGCGGGGCTTGTGGGTTCACTTAAATTCGCCTTGGTGGTCATGTCGAATAGCCTTTGTGAGATGAAGCGTCTGTTTGAAATGTGGCGAGGTGCCCCGCCACGCATAGGGNTCNATAAAAAATCGCCCTTCATTTGGCGAGCAGGATATTATTGATATTTTACGTTGTTGCAGTAAGAGCTCTTTAAGGCGCTGAGCGCCGAGACTCTGGTGCGCTGCGGCGCGGCTTTGCGAAGCAACTGGTCGCCGACCCCGGCGAACTGCTGCCTACCGGTGCTCAGCCTTCTGACGTGGCAGGGCAACCTGCTGCACAACCACCCGCGCTCAGGTATGCTGTCATCTAGCGTTTTCGAAAACGCTAGACAAAAAAGCCGCATAGACGGCGCTAAGAAAAATCATGGATATCGATCCATTGGAGACAAAAAGTTGAAACACTTGTTTGCACGACTGCAGCGTATTTGCGTGCTCGCGTTAGGAGGTCTGTTTATTGTCCTCAGCGCCCCAGCGGCGCACGCCTACCCCGAGCGCTCAATCCGCTTGGTGGTGCCCAATGCCGCAGGCGGCGGCAGCGACGCCTTTGCCCGTGTGGTGGCTCAAAAGCTAGGCGAGGTGTTAAATCAAACGGTTGTGATTGAAAATAAGCCCGGAGCACAGGGCGGGATTGGCACGACTTATGGCGCTAAAGCGGCCCCCGATGGCTACACCTTGACAGTTGCCTTTGTCAGTACGATGGCGGTCAATCCTTTTGTATACGCTAATATTGGCTACGAACCGCTCAAGGATTTTGTCGCGGTGGCGGTGGGGGTCGATCAACCCTATCTGATGGTGACTTACCCCACCTCGCCGTATCAAAATTTGCAAGAGTTTGGGCAGTTTGCAAAACAAAAAAATGGCGGGGCGACTTTTGGTTCGACCTCATCGCAAACTGAACTGATCGGTGTGTTGTTTCAGACCTTGATCGAGACACGGATGCTGTACATCCCATACAAAAATGCGACGACTGCCGTGGTTGAGCTGTCGCGTGGTGATATTGACGTCATGGTGGCGAGCTTGCCCTCGGCGATCCCTTTGATCAACGCTGGCAAGCTCAAGGCTTTGGCGGTGACGGGTAATAAGCGCGTCGCGGCCTTGCCCAATGTNCCAAGCGCAGCCGAAGCGGGATTTCCAGCCTTTGAAGCAAGTGGTTGGTACGGTATCGTCGCCCCTAAGGGGACGNCTGAGGCGATTGTGCAGTTCTTAAACAAGCACATCAATGCGATTTTGGCGATGCCTGACGTGCGAAAAAATTTGAGTGCTGCTGGCCTTGATGTCTTCACGGCCACCCCAGCCGAATTTACAGCCATGATTGAGCGCGACTATCAACGCTGGGGTGCACTCGCTCAAACACACAAATCCATGAGGAAATAAACATGACAACGACACGCAAAGGCCCGCTAGCCAGATTCAAAGTGCTTGATCTGACACGCTTGCGCTCGGGGCCGACGGCCGTTCGTCAGCTCGCGGATTGGGGGGCCGATGTGATTAAGATCGAAACTCCCGAGGCCTTAGGTGTGAGTGATGGTTGGGGGGATAGCCGTCTGGGCCCCGATTTTCAAAACTTGCATCGTAATAAGCGCAGTTTGACACTGAACTTAAAAGAAGCAGAAGGGATTGCCATTTTTAAAAAGATGGCAGACCAAGCAGACGTCATCATCGAAAATTTTCGACCCGATGTGAAATTTAGACTAGGGATCGATTACGAGAGCCTCAGTCGCACCAACCCAGGCTTGGTGTACGCAAGTATTTCTGGCTTTGGACAAGACGGCCCGTATGCCAAGCGCCCTGGTTACGATCAGATCGTGCAGGGCATGGGTGGCTTAATGGCGATTACTGGCTTGCCAGGTCAGGGGCCAGTGCGTGCGGGCATTGCGGTCGCTGATTCGGCCACTGGTTTGTTTTGTGCGCTGGGGGTCTTGACGGCGTTACTTGAGCGTGAAGAGTCGGGTAAAGGTCAGTGGGTGCAAACATCTTTGCTTGAGTCAATGATTGGCATGCTCGACTTTCAGGCCGCACGTTGGTTAATCAATAAAGAAATCCCTGAACAAGCCGGTAACGATCACCCCACTTCAATCCCGACAGGGGTGTTTCCGACTGCTGACGGCCATATTAATATTGCGGGCGCCGGCGCCCAGCAAATGTGGGAAAGGCTTTGTAAAGCTTGCGGTGCTGAGCATTTGCTGGCGAAAGAAGAATACAAAACAGGCAAGCTTCGTTCGAATAATCGCGTGGCACTCAACCAAGAGCTCTATGCGATCACCCGTACGCGTTCGACGCAAGAGTGGATCGAACGCTTTGAAGCAGCGAGCGTTGCCTGTGGCCCGATTTACACAATGGATCAGGTCTTTGCCGATGC
>JGI25914J50564_10000122_pt1 | contig 22411 bp, 19 predicted proteins | sample LauGreSuBDMM15SN_2_FD_50564 | JGI IMG/M metagenome (IMG submission 50564) | reverse complement strand
TCTACCGCAACGAAATATTGATTATTTGCACAATCATCAACTACTGTAGAGGAAACTACAGAAGGTGGTGTGCAAGTTGGTAAAATTATATTTACAGAAAAATCAATTGTTACACCGTAGGTTCCTGAAAAACAAGGGTTCGGTGTCACTTGACCTGAATCAGCTGAACCTAATCGCATTCTGTGCGTTCCTAATGCTGCATCACTTGGCATGGTAAAAGTAAGGTCTAAAGTAGTTGGATTTGTAGCTAATGAAGTACCAGAAATAACTATTTCGCTATCATCAAAATTTAAATCATTGTTAAAGTCAATCCAAACATTGGTGTCATATGTAAATCCTGTCGCAAATGTAACTAGAAGATTCGTCGATAATCCTTGTCCTAAATCAACTGGAGTAGCTGTNTAATCCTCATANGTAACATCACCATTTGGAAAATCAACAGTACCTAATTGCACATTTGTAATTCCGCTTCCATCATTAGAAGTTGGATTTGAAGTACAATAACATCCATCAACAAATGTTGAAAATGATTGCTCTGCACAACCCGTAGCGCTACCAAAAGCGTTGAAAGGTGTCACTGTAAAATAATAAGTAGTATTAAAAGTTCCAACATGGTTGTAAGTAGTAACATCTCCAATTGGTTCGTTATTCATGATATCTGTACCACCTGCTGTTGTTCCGATAGACAAATTGTAGCCATCAACACCAACAACGGCATCCCAAGATAAAACAGTAGCGAAATTTCCGCAAGCTGCATCTGGTGTAGCTACTGAAACCGCACAATCTGGCGCTGTTGAAGGAATTGGTTCCCAACTTACATCGTCTAATAAAATGCTATTTGGTGGTGTACCTAAATTTCTAAATGCCAAAACCTGATTAGCACCTGGATCAGCACCTAAATTTGCTGTAAAAGAATCAAATACTGTCGTTGAAGTAGTTGTAAAACTTTGAAGAGATACAAATGAAGTTGCATCTGTACTGTTTGTTAAATATCCAACTTCGATTACACCGCCAATTGTGAAATTAGCTCTTGCTTTAAATTTCAATTGATTTGTTGAACTACCAGCATTACTTACAGCAGGCATAGCTAAAACCGCTTGATTTGTAGCAGATGAACTATAAATGTAAAGTACATTCGGTGCGCTTGGTGCAGCACCAGAACCCTGCACATTTACAGTTCCGGTTGCTCCTACTTTACTCCAACAATCAGGAAGCGTCAGTGCCGCGTCAAAATTTTCAGTAAAAGCAGTTATAGTTGCACAATTGGTTTTAAAGGTAACTTTTGAAGACCACTCGCTAGTTGCTCCAACTCCGCATGCGCTTCTTACCCAAACATAATAGGTTGTATTTGCAGCTAATCCANTAAAGTCATAACTTANGACTCCAGCAGCAACTGTTCCACTTGGAGCAGTACCAGCATCAGGATTTGTAGCGTCTTGCGAAATATAATATTCATATCCGCTTGAAGGTGCTGTTATAGATTCCGTCCAAGAAACTGTCGCAGTAGCATCAGTGATAGCTGAAGCAACCAAAGCAGTTGGCTCAACGCAAGAAGGCGTTAAATCAATTTTAAAATCATCAAAGTTGATTCCGTTTGGAGCAACTGGAGCAACAACATGAACTCCAAAAGAATAGTCCGCTGTAGTTGCTGGNGTAAAATTAAAAGATTTTTTCTCCCAGTTGGCATTATGATAACCGACAGCAGCGTCTAAAGTTTCGGTCATATCCGNTTCTGTTTGCCCAGCACCTGCTGCAACTGTCACGTCATAACCTACAATTTCATCAACAGTTCTTACATAGTAAGACAATGTATACGAAGTACCTCCATTCAATGTAGTTAATGGAGTGAAAGCCCAACCGTTTGTACTCCAACTTCTACCTAAAGAATTTGAACCACTATATGCCACTGGATTAGTTTCTATATTCCAAGTGCTAGCAGTATTAACGTAACCCCAACACGGTGGAAAAACATTTGTTCCGGTAGCAGTAGTTTCGAAATCCTCAAAGAACGGTAAAGCTGTTAAAGGTGTGCATTCTGTTACAAAACTAGTTGCAGCTGTCCATTGACTTAAATCACCACCACCACAATCTGCCCGAACATAAAACTGGTAAGCAGTAGNTTCTGTTAAAGTAGTTTCTGTATAATTAGCAGCNTTAACNGGTGTTCCACTTGTAGCAGCATCTGGAGCAGGATCTCCATTCGNAAGAATTAAAATTTCCCATGCGGTTTCTGTTCCTACCGGCGTCCAAGAAAAGTCTGCGCCCGTCGTAGTCAAATTGCTTGCCACCACATCAATTGGNTTTAAGCAAGTTGGGGGAGTTCCGCAAATAATACCNCTCGTTCTGCTAACATTAGCACCACCACAGGCATTGTCTAAATGAAAGTAAAATCTTATCACACCAGTTACATCTGAAATCCAAGTTAGGGTACCATTTTCGCCCCAAACAATTGCTGTTAATCCATCTTCTGAACCGATTGTAATAAAATCTGTTGCAACAGATGAGGTAAAAGTGTAGGTTTCTCCTAATATAACATTTACATTGGAGTACTCGCTTGCATAAGCAGCAGTTGTAATTGTGTTTACAGTAATACCATCGCAAACTGCCGGCGTATAGGTTGCCGTTGGATAAAGCGGCGTAGTAGACGTTGCGTCTAAACACTGCCCATAGGATCCTATAACCGAAGTCAAAAGAACCAATAATAGTAAAGTAATTTTCTTCATTTTTTAAGAATTAGTTAATAAAATGCTAATATAAAAAATAAATTCAATATGCAATTGAAATTGTTTCAAGAATATCAAAAAAAAATAACATAAAGTTTTAAAAAATAAAACAGCCCCATTTTTTTTCAAAACAGGGCTGTTAATTTTAAATACAATAATTGCAAATATTAACCTATACTGGGCACATTTACCATTTCATCGCTGTCTTTCTCATAATCAACTCCAACAACATCAAAACCAAAAAGGTTATAAAAATCTTTTTTATAGCCCAATANATCTCCCAACTGCGGTAAGTTTTCTGTATCTGCTTTTGCCCAAAGTTCAGCNATTTGAACCTGAACATTGTCATTCAGCTCCCAATCGTCAATTCTAATTCTACCTTTTTCATCTACCGGTACATCGCCATTCGCATACAAACGTTTGGCATACAATCTTTCAATTTGCTCGATGCAACCTTCGTGCGTTCCTTCTGCTTTTTGAATTTTATATAAAAATGCAATGTACAATGGAATCACCGGAATGGCAGAACTCGCTTGCGTTACCAAAGCTTTATTAACCGAAACATAGGCTTTTCCTTTCAAGTCTTTTAAACTTTCTGTAATTGAAAAAGCGGTATTTTCTAAATCGTCTTTGGCGCGACCAATGGTTCCATTTCTGTAAACCGCCTCTGTTAAAGCCGAACCGATATAGGAATAAGCAACAGTTGTAGCGCCTTCTGCCAACAAATTATTTTCTTTTAAAGCATTCATCCACATCGCCCAGTCTTCGCCACCCATTACGATTACGGTGTTTTCGATGTCATCGCCACTACAAGGTTCTATCGTTACAGAAGAAACTTTTCCGGAATGAAAATCGACTGTATTGTTGGTAAAACTTTGTCCAATAGGCTTCAAAACCGAACGGTGTAAAACGCCTGTTGTTGGATGCAAACGAACCGGCGAAGCTAAACTGTAAATCACCAAATCAATTTGTCCTAAATCAGCTTTAATCAAATCGATGGTTTGTTGTTTTATTTCATTTGAAAAAGCATCTCCATTGATACTTTTTGCATACATTCCTTTCTTTGCTGCTTCTTTTTCAAAAGCTGCAGAATTGTACCAACCTGGCGAAGCCGTTTTTCCTTCCATCGGTGGTTTTTCGAAAAATACGCCAATAGTGGCAGCACTAGAACCAAAAGCGCTAGTAATGCGCGATGCCAAACCAAATCCAGTTGAAGCACCGATGACTAAAACCCGTTTTGCTCCATCGATTTGCCCTTTAGATTCAATATATTCAATTTGATTTTTAACATTTTGTGCACAGCCATCCGGGTGGGCTGTGGTACAAATAAATCCTCTCATTCTTGGTTCTATTATCATATTTTTATTGTTTCAAGTTTAAAGTTTCAGGTTTCAAAAAGTTTATTGGTTTGTTAAGATTATAAGTTTAGTATTCAAAAAATCTATATCTCGTAATTTTTAATTGAGTAATGCTTTCGCATGAACAACTGCCGAAGCTGAAATATCGCTTCCAGATAACATTTCTGCAATTTCATTTATTCTTTCGTCAAAACTAAGTAATTTTAATTCTGATTGTGTTCGCTCATTTACTACTGATTTAAAAACCTTAAAATGCTCATTTCCTTTCGCGGCAATTTGTGGCAAGTGGGTAATGGCAAAAACTTGCATTTTTAGACTCATTTTCTTCATGATTGCTGCCATTTTATTGGCAATTTCTCCAGAAACACCCGTGTCTATTTCGTCAAAAATAATTGTCGGAAGTTTCGAATATTCCGCTAATATGGCTTTTGTGGCCAACATTATTCTTGACATTTCACCACCAGAAGCTACTTTTTTCAACAATCCAAAATCAGAACCTTTGTTGGCCGAAAACAAAAATTCGATTTCATCTTTTCCGTTATTGAGAAAATGCTCTGTTGGAGAAAGTTGTATATTGAATCTTGCATTTGGCATGCCTAATTGTTCTAAAATCAAAAGCAACTTTTCAGTTAAAACTGGAATCGCTTCCCTCCTATTTTCTGAAATAAGCAGTGCTTTTTTGTTCAATTCTATTTCCGATTGAACTAATTTTTCATTTATATTTTTAATTTGAATGTCTAAATTCCCAGATGCTAAAACTTTATTTTCTAGTTCAGATTGAATTTCCATCAGTTCTTTCAATGTTTGCACTTGGTGCTTTTTTTGCAAATTATAAATCAATTGCAATTTTTCATTAAGCAAATTCAATTGCTCAGGATCATTTACTAGATTTTCAGAATTTTGATTCAATTCTGAAACAACATCGTCTAATTCAATTTGAATACTTTTTATTCTTTCGAATAATGAATTATAAATTGGTGAAAAAGGAGCGATTTTTTGCAAAGTAATTTTAATTTCTTTCAAATTTTCTAAAACTCCAAATTGTTCTACTTCAGCAAAAGCAATCGATTTGTCTAAATTTTCTTTAATGAATTCAACATTATTAAGTTGTTCATATTCAGTTTCTAAAGTTTCTTGCTCACCATCAACCAATTTTGCAATAACTAATTCTTCTAAAAGAAAAGCATTATAATCTTGTTCTTTGTTCATCTCTTTCAACTGATTAGTTAAACTTAACAATTGATTTTTATCTTTTCTATAAGATTTCAGCAAAGTTTCAAATTCGAAAACCAACTGTTGATTTATCGCAATAGCATCAATAATATTAAATTGACTATTTTCTTCTGAAAGTTCTTGTGTTTGATTTTGTGAATGTATGTCGATTAAAAAATTACCTAATTCTTGCAATTCTTGCAAATTCACTGGACTATCGTTTACGAAAGCACGTGATTTTCCTGTAGGTAAAATTTCGCGTCGGATGATGGTTTGATTTTCAAAATCCAAATCGTTTTCAACAAAAAAAGATTGTAAATCGTAATTAGAAATGTCAAAATTGGCTTCGATTACGCATTTTTCATCTTTGTGCTTCAAAGAAGTTAAATCAGCTCTTTTTCCTAAAACCAAACCTAAAGCTCCGAGCAGTATAGATTTTCCGGCACCTGTTTCGCCAGTGATAGTCGAAAAACCACCAGAAAAATCTATTGATAATTTTTCTATTAGAGCAAAGTTTTTTATAGAAAGAGAAGTAAGCATTTTTGATTGATAGATTTTAAAATTTATAAATCAAATTAAAATTTGATGGACGCCCATTTACTAGCATTCAACGGAGAAATTCTATTTAACTTATCCAGCAATTCTGAAATATCCATTTTTGGTCCACCAGAAAAAATAGAAACAANTTCATCTGATTTTCCATCGAAAAACATTCTAGTCACAATATTATTTGGACGTACTGCATTTACTTTTTCTATGCCAAGCAAAGCTGTTTTAATTTGCTCTTTACTACCTTTTAAATCATCACTCATTTTATCCAAACCTTTCGAATGATAATCAAAAAGTGCTTCTCTAAGTGGAGTAAAATTATTCGAAACCAATTCGTTTACCAAAAAATAACGGTTTTGATTTCCATCACTTTGGCTCCAACCTTTGTAATTTGAACCTTGCGCCGTTGCAACGATTTGCTGTGCTGCAGCATAAGCATCTGATCCTCCTTGCGAAGAAAATGTATCGCCATCTAAACCAATAATCATATTGGCATAATAAGCAACTACAGCAATTAAATTAGAATCAAAACTGTTTGGATTAAAAATTAAAGCTTCATATTCTACGTATTTGAAAGAAAAATCCTTGTCGTTGTAATTAAAAACTGGCGATGTGTAAGTAGCATTAAAAATTGGTCTAGAAGATTCAATTTGTATCGTGGCAGAAAATTGATCAGAAGAAAAGGAAGTAACGTTGATGAACATCGAACAATCAATTCTCTCTTTTTGCTTGAAATTTAAAGTAGTCCATTTGGTTTTGTTCAAAAATTCGGTCAACGATTTTTCAAGTGTTTTAAAAATTGTTAAGTTGGCATTCGCTAAAGTTACAGAATTCACTTTAACAGTGCAATTCAGTTCTTGTGCTTGCACTATCGCAGAAAAAAACAATAAAAACAATACAATTTTACGCATGATAATGGTTTATTACTTTATTTAAAATGTCAACAGCTACGGCTTCTTTAGTTTTCAATTCCATTGGTTCGATTTCAAAATTCTTNTCTATAAAAGTAATTTTATTGGTCGGTTTCCCAAAACCAGCACCTTTGTCATTCAACGAATTTAGAACAATCAAATCTAAGTTTTTTTTCTGAATTTTCAACTTTGCATATTCAATTTCATTTTCTGTTTCGAGTGCAAAGCCAATTAAAAATTGATTCTTTTTAATTTTACCGAGGGATGCTAAAATATCTTTGGTTTTTTCTAAGGTTATAGAAAAACTATCATCTGCTTTTTTAATTTTCTGTACAGCGATACTTTTTGGTTTGTAATCGGCAACAGCGGCTGCACAAATTGCAACATCAACATCATTAAAATATTGGTGACAAGCATCATACATTTCATCTGATGAAACTACTGAAACCGTTTTTATTGATTTATTTTCTACCTTAAAATGTGTTGGTCCAGTGATCAAAATTACATTTGCTCCCAAATCTGATGCTCTTTTTGCGATATCAAATCCCATTTTTCCACTTGAATGATTTCCTATAAAACGCACCGGGTCTATTGCTTCGTATGTTGGACCAGCAGTTATTAAAATATTTTTACCTTTCAATGGTAATTTCCCCTCTAAATCTGCTTCTATAAATGCAATTATATTTTCTGGTTCAGCCATTCTTCCTTCTCCAGAAAGTCCGCTTGCCAATTCTCCACTTTCTGCTGGAATTATTATGTTTCCAAAAGATTTTAAGACAGAAAAATTCAACAACGTTGAACCATGTTTATGCATGTCTAAATCCATTGCTGGAGCGAAATAAACCGGACATTTTGCAGATAAATAAGTAGCTACAAGTAAATTATCACAATTTCCATTCACCATTTTAGACAGCGTATTTGCAGTAGCTGGTGCAATCAAAATTAAATCAGCCCAAAGTGCAATTTCAACATGGTTATTCCACATTGCATTTTGCTTCGCCAATTCGCCATTATGGCTCGGCTCATCTGTTTCGTTATAAAAAGTAGAATGGACTGGATTCTTAGATAAAGTAGATAATGTCAAAGGAGTAACAAAATCTTTAGAAGCAGGCGTCATAATTACTTGAACTTGAGCACCTGCTTTTATAAATAGTCTGACTAAATTTGCCGATTTGTAAGCAGCAATTCCTCCAGAAATGCCAAGCACAATCTTTTTACCGCTTAAAACTGACATTTCAAATTTAGAATTTAGAATTTAGAATTCAGAGTTTAGACTTATTGAAAATCTAAACTAAAATTAGTTTGAAGACTTGTGATAGATTTTATCATCTAACCATTCTTGAACNGCTAAAGCATGCGGCTTCGGCAATTTTTCGTAAAATTTTGAAACCTCAATTTGTTCTTTGTTTTCAAAAACTTCTTCTAAACTGTCATTGTAAGTAGCAAATTCTTCTAATTTTTCAGTTAATTCTTTTTTGATTTCAGAATTAATTTGATTTGCTCTTTTAGCCATAATCGTAATTGCTTCATACACATTACCAGTCGGCTCTTCGATTACTGTTTTGTTGTAAGTAATCGTGTTTACTGGNGCATTCGTCTTTTTTAAATCCATGACTTTATTAATTTGAAAATTGTTTTAAATCTGTTTCTATTCNAGCCAACATTTCGTCAGCTTTTGTTTTAAATTCTGANTTCGCATTAAATTTAATTAAATTAGCATANGCCAATTTTGCGGTAATCAAACGTTCTTTCATCTTAGAATTTACACTATTTATAGCCAATTGATATGTTGAATCAAATTTCCAAAAAAGTGCTTTTTCTTTGTACGGCGTTCCAGGATAATCAATGATAAAATTATCTAAAACGACAATCGCTGATTTATAATCAGAAATTGTATTATATTGTTTTGCTACTTCAAAAGCTTTTTTCTCCAACTTTTCTCTCAGTGCTTTTACTACAACATTTGCTTCTGGTAAAAACTTTGATTCTGGAAATTGGTCAATAAAGGCTTGAAATTTATCGATAGCTTTATAAGTATCTACTTGATCTAAACTATATATCGGCGAAAGCTTCGAAAAACTAACCGCTCCAAAATAAGTAGCTTCTTCAATTTTTTCACTCTTTGGATAGCTTGATGCAAAACTTTCAAACTGATAACCCGCAGAATAAAACTGTTTTGTTTTAAAGAAAGACTGTGCATACATGTAGAATAGTTTTTCTGCCTGAAGTTTGCCCCTGTATGACGGTGCTATTTGTTCAAAAAGCCGAATTGCTTTTTCGTATTTTTGATTGTCATACATTTTTGTTGCTATATCAAATTTGAAAGCTAATTCCTCTGATTTTAGGGCTTTTTGATATTCGCTGCAAGAACATAGAACAAAAAATATAAATAAAACTGCTAATAATTTCTTCATTATAATGCTGAGGCTTTAGTGATTTTTTGTATAACTAACAATTTTAAAACCAAATGCAAATTTAGTGATTAATTGCAGACTACAAAACATTTTTTTACTTATCAAAATTCTTGATAAAATCTGTAATTTTTTTATTTAAATCGTCAGAAACATTTACCAAAGGAAGCCGAACAGTATTTTCTGAAAGTCCTAAAACGTTATGTATTTGTTTTATTCCTGCCGGATTTCCTTCTTCAAAGATTAAATCGATTGCATTGGCAACCTTGTAGTGAAGTTCATAAGCCTCATCCACTTTTCTAGATAAGCCTAGACGTACCATTTCTGAAAATTCTTTGGGAAAACCTTGCCCAATTACTGATATTACACCAGCGCCACCAGCCAAAACCATTGGTAATGTCACCATGTCGTCACCAGAAATAATTAAAAAATCTTTTGGACAAGTTTGAATCAACTTCATGGCTTGGACTATATCTCCTGCTGCTTCTTTAATTCCGATAATGTTGTTGAAGTCATTTGCCAAACGCACGACGGTTTTAGGTAACATGTTACAGGCAGTTCGTCCTGGCACATTGTATAAAATTATAGGCAAAGGCGAAGCTGCTGAAATTGCTTTGAAATGCTGATAAATTCCTTCTTGAGTTGGTTTATTATAGTAAGGAGAAACGGAAAGCACTGCTGAAAAAACGGATAAATCTCTGGATTCTAACTCATAAACAACTTGTTGCGTATTATTACTTCCAACTCCTAAAACCAATGGTAAACGAGAATTGTTGGCTTCAATTATGGTTTTGATTACTTTTTCTCTTTCATCTGAAGTTAATGTTGCAGGTTCACCAGTTGTGCCCAAAACTACCAAATATTCTACACCACCATCAATTACAAAATCTACTATTTTTTTGAGTGCTTCAAAATCGACAGAAAAATTTTTTTAAATGGTGTTACGAGCGCAACTCCTGTTCCTTCAAATAATTGCATATTTATATTTTATTTAGTATTTTTAAATATTTGAATAATTCCGAACTAAAAATAGTATGATTTTCAGTTTTTGTATTGATCATAAAGTGATTTAATCTCTTATCGATTGCCGAAAAACCAACTTTAAAATCAGCATTTATTTTCTGAGTTAAAATCAATAAAGCGATTTTTTCAACGTCATAATAACTAATCAATAAATCAAATTTTTGATTCAAAAAAAATTGAACATCCGAATGAACAAAATTTCCACTCCAATCAATATCTTTCAAACTAAGTGTTGTTATTTCAAAAACTTCATTTTTTTTGATTCTGTCTTTATAAATCAGAAAAGCAATATCATTTTCTTGAATGCCGTGCTTAATAATTTCTTTTTTCAATTCATTTCTGCTTCCAAAATCACTTTCATCAATTAAAACTGCAATGATTTTTATTTTTTTAGCCGACGAAATGTTGCTAACATTCTGCAAACTATTTTTTATCTTTCTTTTTAATAAAAAAATCTTTAAAAAATTCAAAAACATATTACTTTTACTTGAATTACAAATTTAATTAATTTAGTCGCATTTCGGATGGTAAATCTAAAAAAGTATAACGTTTTATCGCAACACTTTGTTTTATTCTTAACATTTGCTGGTTTTATTTCTTGTAGCCAACAAAAAAATATGGTTACAAGAATTGAAGGAAAACAAATCAACATCAACAATTCTTTTGCGGAATCACCATCAATCGAATCGTTTATAAAACCTTATCGCGAAAATATAAACAAAGATTTGAGTGAAGTTTTGGCAATCGCTCCGCAAAATATTGATAAAATCGGTGAATGGCAAACGCCAATAGGTAATTTAATGGCAGATGTCGTGATAGAAAAAGGTAATCCAATTTTAAAGGCCAGAAAAAATGCAAACATCGATTTCTGCTTATTGAACCACGGCGGAATAAGAGCCATTATTGCAAAAGGATATGTTACAGCCAGAACCGCCTTTGAAATTATGCCTTTTGAGAACAGTTTGATAGTTGTTGCCATGAAAGGAAGTGCTATTTTAGAAATTCCTACTTATATTATAATGGAGCAGAAACCTCATCCTTTGTCGGGAATCACTTTTACAATTGACAAAAACAAAACGGCAAAAAACATTCAGATACAAGGAAAACCATTAGATGAAAATAAAACTTATTTTGTAGCAACGTCAGACTATTTGGCAAATGGCGGTGATAAAATGACTTTTTTTAAAAATAACAACGACAAAATTGATTTAGACTATAAATTGAGAAATATTTTGATTGACTATTTTAAAGAAGTTGACACCATTCCGATGGTTGTAGACAAGAGGATTATTTTAGAGTAAAAACATGAAAAGAAGAGATTTTATACAAAAAACCGTGGCAAGTTCTGCGATTTTGGCCTTGCCTAGTTTGCCGCTGATGGGATTTTCAACCAATGAAATTAGGCAAATCACTATTTTACATACCAATGATGTGCACAGTCACATTGACCCATTTCCCGCAAACGACCCAAAAAATGCAAACATGGGCGGTGTTTCTCGTCGAGCAACTTTAATTGAAAATATAAGAAAACAGCAACCTAATGTTTTACTTTTAGATGCGGGAGATATTTTTCAAGGCACTCCTTATTTTAATTATTATGGTGGTAAATTGGAATTCAAACTCATGAGCATGATGAACTATGACTTGGCTACCATGGGCAACCATGATTTTGATAATGGTATTGATGGTTTCTATTCGCAATTGCCAAATGCCAAATTCGATTTTGTAGTAGCCAATTACGATTTTAAAAATACAGTTTTGGACCAAATTATAAAACCTTATAAAATTTTCAACAAAAACGGAATCAAAATTGGTGTTTTTGGAATCGGAATTGAACTAGAAGGATTGGTTGACAAGAAAAGTTATAAAGAAACTGTTTATCAAAATCCTGTAGAAATGGCGCAAGAAATGACTAGTATTTTAAAAAAAGAGCAAAAATGCGATTTAATCATTTGTCTTTCGCATTTGGGTTATAAATATAAAAATGAAGAAAATAAAATTTCAGATTTAAAATTGGCAGCGCAAACCCAAGATATCGATTTGATAATTGGCGGTCACACCCACACTTTTCTAGACAAACCAACGATTGCAAAAAATCTTGTTGGACAAGAAGTTTTGGTTAATCAAGTGGGTTGCTACGGCATAAATTTAGGCCGAATTGATTTTTATTTTGATGCCAACAAAAACAAAAGCCACGCTGCAAAAACGATTGTGGTTTAACCTGCATTATGATTAACGCCTATCGCTTAATTTGAATGTGATTTTTAATCCAACATCTCAATAAACTCCTTTTCCGAGATTATTTTCACTCCCAATTTATTGGCTTTTTCTAATTTTGCTGGCCCCATATTATCGCCTGCCAAAACAAAATCAGTTTTCGCAGAAATAGAACTTCCATTTTTTCCTCCATTGTCTTCGATTGCTTTTTTCAAATCATCACGAGAAAATTGTTCAAAAACGCCTGAAACTACGAAGGTTTTTCCTCCTAATTTATTGGTGGCATTGGGATTTATTTTTTCGATAATTTCAAATTGAATTCCGTGGGATTTGAGCTTTTCGATAATGGCAATATTCTCTTGGTTTTCAAAAAATTCTATTACACTTTGGGCAATTCTATCTCCAATCTCGTCTACCAAAATTAAATCCATCAAGGTAGCCTCTCGGAGGGAGTCAATATTTTTGTAATGTTTGGCTAATTTTTTAGCTACTGTTTCTCCCACAAAACGAATTCCCAAAGCAAACAAAACACTTTCGAAAGGAATATTTTTCGAATTTTGAACACCATTGATTAAATTTTCAGCTGATTTCTGCGCCATTCTTTCTAATGGTAAAATCTGTTCAACTGATAATTCGTACAAATCTGCATAATTCTTCACCAAACCATAATTGAAAAGTAATGCAACAGTTTCTCCTCCTAAACCTTCGATATCCATGGCTTTCCTAGAAATATAATGCTGAATTCTACCAATAATTTGTGGAGGACAACCATAAAAATTCGGACAATAATGATTGGCTTCGCCTTCCGTTCTAGTCAACTCGGTTTGACATTCAGGACAATGCGTGATATATTGCGTTGGTTCAGTGTCGGCTGGCCGTTTAGAAAGATCAACTGCAATAATTTTAGGAATAATTTCTCCTCCTTTTTCTACAAAAACAGTGTCATTAACACGAATGTCGAGTTTTTCAATTTGGTCTGCATTATGCAAAGAAGCACGTTTTACAATAGTTCCAGCTAATTGAATAGGTTCTAAATTCGCTACTGGTGTAATGGCACCAGTTCGTCCCACTTGATACGATATAGAATTTAATTGCGTAAAAACCTGTTCGGATTTGAATTTATAAGCCATTGCCCAACGCGGTGATTTGGCAGTAAAACCCAATTCATCTTGGTGTTGAAATGCATTAACCTTTACTACAACGCCATCTGTTTCATAAGGTAAATTGTGGCGGTGAATGTCCCAATAATCGATAAATTCAAAAACTTCTTGAAGATTATTGGCCAATTTGGCTTCTTTTGGGACTTTAAAACCCCAATTTCTAGCGGTAGTTAAACCTTCAAATTGAGATTGAAACGGAAGATTATTGCCAATCAAAAAATACAATAAACATTCCAGCGGACGTTTGGCAACTTCAGCACTGTCTTGCAATTTTAAACTTCCTGAGGCAGTATTCCTGGGGTTTGAATAAGGCGTTTCGCCTATTTCAATCAATTCTTGGTTCATTTTTTCAAAACCTGCAAAAGGCAAAATAATCTCTCCTCGAATATCAAATTTATCAGGAAAATCACCCTTCAAATTCAATGGAATTGATTTGATGGTTTTGATATTATTAGTCACATCGTCGCCTTGAAAACCGTCGCCGCGCGTGACTGCACGTTTTAATTTTCCGTTTTCATAAGTGATGGAAATCGAAGCGCCATCGTATTTGAGCTCGCAAGTATATTGCAACTTGACATTGCCTAATACTTTTTGAATTCGATTTTCCCAATCTAACAAATCATCTTTTGAATAAGAATTATCTAAAGAATACATCCGATAATCGTGTGCTACCGTTTGAAAATTTTTTGTTATCGTTCCTCCTACCCTTTGCGTTGGTGAATTTTCGTCAAAATATTTAGGATTTTGATTTTCTAAATCTTGAAGCTGTTTGAGTTTTAAATCAAAATCAAAATCAGAAATCGTAGGATGATCTAATACATAATAATTATGATTGTGAAGATTTAATTCTTCGCGAAGATTGTTGATGGTTTGCGGAATGTCCATTTTATATGAATCTAATTCTGAAAATAATTTTATTTTTTCAAAGTTAAAATTTCAGAATCAATTAAACTGAAAATGAAAGCATTTTTTTTACTTTTAAAGTTATTTCAATTTAAAATTACAACAATTTATCCCTCAATTATGCCATTTATTTGTTTAAACAATTGTCCATCACTTAAAAAAGCACCTTGTTGAATGAGTTGAAAAATTGAGTAGTTGCGTTCTTCTGTAAATACTTTTTTACCCGTTTTCATTTCAATATTATCTGTAAACATATTGTCGCTCAACCACTGCAAACCCTCTTTCGTTAAAAAATTGATGTCCGAATTGAATGATTTTAAAACAATAGACTTGATGTCTTTTTCAAAACATTGAAATAAAAAAATATGGTTTTTAGAAAAATGCTCTAAATATTCGGCTCTTGTTAAAACGCCTTCCCAAATTAAATCTGAAAAAACATCTAATTCTTGTTCGACAACTGCAGGTTTTTCGATTTTTAGTTTGTCCCATTCGGCTTTGTCGATAGATTGTGTTGCCAAAAAATTTATGAATTCTGGGTGAAGTTCTTCAAATTGTTCTTTTGTTAATCGTGAATATTTCATAGGGAGTTGGAAGATGGAAGTGGGAAGTGGGAAGTTGGGATTAAATAAAAAAAATCCCATTACACAAATAGCGAATGGGATTTTAAATAATTATAATGAAAATTTATGCTTTTTCAGCAAAAATTTCATAAGGTAATTCTACAACAACATCGCGGTGTAAACGAACGTTTGCTGTATATTTTCCCGTACGTTTTACGATTCCAGAAGTAATGAATTTTCTATCAATTTCTTGACCAGCTTTTGCTAAAGCATCGGCTAAATCTATGTTTGTGATAGAACCAAATAATTTTTCACCACCCGCTTTTGCGTAAATTTTAATTTCCAATGCTTTCAAAGCTTCCGCTTTTGCTTTTGCATCGTTCACCACTTTAGCTTCTTTGTGGGCTCTTTGTTTTAAGTTTTCGGCTAACACTTTTTTCGCAGAAGGAGTCGCCAAATGAGCTTGACCTTGTGGAATTAAAAAGTTACGACCATATCCGTTTTTTACATTAACGACATCGTCTTTAAAGCCTAAATTTTGTACGTCTTGTCTAAGTATAAGTTCCATAATTTTGCTTCTTTATTATTTTAGTAAATCAGCCACATATGGCATTAATGCTAAATGTCTAGCTCTTTTTACAGCAACNGACACTTTTCTTTGGTACTTTAATGAAGTTCCNGTTAAACGACGNGGAAGAATTTTTCCTTGCTCGTTTACGAACTTTAATAAGAAATCTGCATCTTTATAATCGATGTATTTGATGCCAGATTTTTTGAAACGACAATATTTTTTTAATTTGTTAGTGTCGATGTTTAAAGGAGTTAAATATCTGATATCTCCTTCTTTCTTGCCTGAAGCGGATTGTTGTAGTGTTGCCATAATTACGCTTTTGCTGCTTTAAGTTTAGTTCTTCTTCTTTCTGCCCAAGAAATAGCGTGTTTATCAAGACTTACAGTCAAGAAACGCATAACTCTTTCATCTCGTCTAAATTCTGTCTCAAAAGCAATCAGCACTTCGGCAGCTACTTTAAATTCGAATAAGTGATAAAAACCACTTTTTTTGTTTTGGATTTCATAGGCCATTTTTTTCAGACCCCAATCCTCTTTTGATACCATTTCTGCTCCTCTAGATGTAAGAAATTCTTCGAATTTGCTCACTGTTTCCTTTACCTGGACTTCAGATAAAACGGGATTTAAAATGAAAACAGTTTCATAATGATTCATAAAAATAAATTTATTTGTTATTTAAGGGTGCAAAAGTAAACTTTTTATTTTAATCTGCAAGTTAACTTCAAATTTTATCGTTGAATTACAATTTTTATCTTTATAAATTAGTTTGTTTTAAAAATAAATTTTACTTTTATTTTTTTTTAATTGATTTATTGATTTTCTATGAAGTTAAATTGTGTAATTGTAGACGACAGTTCTATTCAAAGAATGATTGTTAGTAAGCTAGTTTCTAGCCACAATAATTTAAAACTTATTGGAGAGTTTTCTAACGCAATTGAGGCGAAAAATTTTATATCCTATAATTCAATAGATTTATTGTTTTTGGATATTGAAATGCCTGTCCTTAGCGGATTTGATTTTTTAGATGGTCTAAAAGTAAAACCACAAGTTATATTTATCACCTCAAAACCCGAATATGCCGTTAAAGCGTTTGATTATGACGCGACAGATTATCTGCAAAAGCCAATCACAAATGCAAGGCTTGATGCTGCTGTCAAAAGAGCAATTAATCTTCAACAGCTAATGACCGAAGGTCAAAATGAAGATGCTGAACATATTTTCATTAAAAGTAAGCTCAAAAAACTCAAAGTTTTTACTTCTAAAATCAAATGGATAGAAGCTTATGGTGACTATATTAAAGTAGTTACTGAAGAAGAAAGCCACTTGGTTTTGTCTACAATGAAAGCTTTTGAGGTTGATTTACCGCAAGAACGGTTTGTTAGGGTCCACAAATCTTTCATTGTGAATAAAGATAAGGTAGATAAATTCAATAGTAAATTTGCTGAAATCGGCTTTACTAAAATTCCTTTAAGCCGCAATAAAAAAGAAGATTTGAAAAAAGCGCTAGAAACAATTCCTCAATAATAATCCACATTTATAGCCACTTTTATCGACCGGTATTGTGCAACTGCTTCAAAACTATTCAAAATTCTTTGTATTGATTTTTTTGTGGCTCCAATTGAAATTTGTTGCGGAATTTTAATCATTATTGTTTTAATATATTCGTTTCTAATGCGACCAATTGGTGGCTCTTCTGGTCCAAGAACTGGCATTTGCAAATTTTGACTCAAAACTTCAAATAGCCACATCGAACCCAACTTTAATTTATCGAAATCACGGTGTTTCAAGGTGAGCTTTATTAACCTAAAAAAAGGGGGGTACTTATATATTTGTCGCTCATAAAGTTGCTCTTGATACATCGAAAAATAATCATTTTCTACTACTTGTTTGATGATATTATGTTCTGGATTATAAGTTTGAACAAGGACTTTCCCGCGTTTAGATGCTCTTCCTGAACGGCCTGCAACTTGCGTCATCAATTGAAAACTTCTTTCAAAAGCTCTAAAATCGGGATGATACAGCATATTATCGGCATTCATAATTCCTACTAATGTAACGTTATCAAAGTCTAAACCTTTGGCCAACATTTGCGTTCCTACCAAAATGTCTATTTCTCGGTTTTTAAAACTATCAATTATTTTTTCAAAACCAAATTTTCCTCTTGTTGTATCTTGGTCCATTCTTCCGATTTTAGCATTTGGAAAAAGGGCAATCAATTCTTGTTGAATTTGTTCGGTACCAAATCCCTTCGTTGTTAAATGCGGACTCGAACAACTGTGGCAACTCGTCGGATTTGCAATCGAATAACCACAATAATGACAGCGTAATTGATTTTTAAATTTATGAAAAGTCAAACTCACATCACATTGTTGGCATTGTGGTACATGACCACAAGTCATGCATTCTACGACTGGGGAAAAACCGCGGCGATTTTGAAACAAAATTACCTGTTCACCCGCAGCAACAGTAGTTGAAATGGTTTCAATCAAAGTATCCGAGAAATGTCCCGTCATTTGCTTGCGGGAATATTTGTCTTTTAAATCGACCAGTTCTATTTCGGGCATCATCACGTTACCAAATCGCTCTTTTACCTCAACTAAACCAAACTTATCGGTTTGTGCATTAAAATAGGTTTCTATGCTTGGTGTTGCTGAACCCAAAAGCACTTTTGAATTGTGAAAACCTGCCAAAACAATTGCTGCATCTCTTGCATGATAGCGCGGCGAAGCATCTTGTTGTTTGAAAGTTTGCTCGTGTTCTTCATCTATAATAATCAATCCTAAATGGCTGAATGGCAAAAACAAAGCTGACCTTGCTCCTATAACAATTTGGGCTTTTTCTGAATGATTAAGCACTTGGTTCCAAACCTCAACCCTTTCGTTATTGTTGTATTTAGAATGAAAAACTGCAACTTTATTGCCAAAATGTTTTTGCAAACGACCAACCAATTGTGTTGTTAAAGCTATTTCTGGCAAGAGGAATAAAACTTGCTTTTCTTCCTTTACATAGGTTGCTATTAATTCGGTGTAGATTTCTGTTTTTCCAGATGATGTAACGCCATGAAGTAAACAAACATTTTTGGAATCAAATTGGTTTTTAATTGCTACAAAAGCATTTTGCTGAATTGCAGACAAAACCAACTTGTTTTCATTGATTGTTCCTGAATAATTTACCCTATCAGTTTGTATAAAATACTCTTCAAAAATCGCTTTATCGATTAGCGATTTGATATTGGAAGAAGTGGATTTCGAAAACTCCGTCAACATTTTTATAGAAATGGGCTTTTTTTCTTTTGCAATTAATTGAAAATATGCCAAAACAACTTCCTTTTGTTTATTGGCATTTTTAAGTTCCAAAAGCAATTGATTCAAGCCATCGCTAGAATTGAAACTGTAATTTAACCGAACATAACGCACCAGTTTTGGTTTGTAGTTTTCGCTGATTTCTTCTTGAATTTCTAGAATATTCTTATCTATTAATTTTTGAATGATTGGAAAAATGTTCTTTTTGTTCAAAATATTCATCACATCAATTACTTTGAGTGATGACTGCTGTTGCAAAGCTTCAAAAATCAAATATTCATCGTCAGAAAGCAAACTTTCATCAACAAAAACAGTCGATTTTTGGGCAATGATAGTTTCACTTTCCAACAAAAGCGCCGATGGAAAAACACTTCGAAAAACATCNCCAATATTACACATATAATAAGAAGCAATCCAAAGCCAATGCTTGATTTGAATTTCATTGGCGATTGGATTCTCGTCTAAAATTTGATGAATTTCCTTGGCGTCATACAAAAGTGGTTTGTTTTGGTGCAGTTCGATTACTAATCCGGTGTAGATTTTATTTTTCCCAAAAGGCACAGCAATCCTCATTCCAATTTGTATGTAATTGAATTCTGCTTCTGAAACACGGTACGTAAAGGTTTTAGAAAGTGAAAGAGGAAGAATTACTTCGGCAAAATACATTGGCTGGAATTGGATTTATTTGTACAACTTATTCAAAAGAAAAAAATCTGCCAAAACGATTGCTGCCATTGCTTCGACAATGGGCACTGCTCTTGGCACAACACATGGATCATGGCGACCTTTACCTTGCGATAATTCTAAATCCCCTTGATTATTGAGTGTTTCTTGTTCTTGCATAATGGTTGCAACGGGTTTAAAAGCTACTCTAAAATAAATATCCATTCCGTTAGAAATACCACCTTGAATACCGCCAGAAAGATTTGTTTTTGTAGTTCCGTCGTTGTTGTGCAGGTCGTTGTGCTCGCTGCCTTTCATTTGTGCACCGCAAAAACCACTTCCAAATTCAAAACCTTTTACGGCATTGATTGACAACATCGCTTTTCCTAACTCTGCATGCAATTTGTCAAAAACAGGTTCGCCCAATCCGACTGGAACATTTTGTATAACACACGTTACTGTACCTCCAACGGTATCGCCTGCTTTGCGAATCTCTCTGATGTAAGTTTCCATTTTTTCGGAGGTAGCTTCGTCTGGACAACGCACAATGTTGGCTTCTGTTTTAGAAAAATCTAAATCTTGATAAGGTTTGTCTAAAAAAATAGTACCAACAGAAGACACAAACGCATTTATCTTTATTTCGGGAATAATTTGTTTTGCAATTGCTCCTGCCAGTACCCGACTGGCGGTTTCTCGGGCAGAACTTCTGCCACCACCACGATAGTCGCGAATACCATATTTTTTTTCGTAAACATAATCAGCATGACTCGGACGATAATTGTCTTTTATGTGCGAATAATCATCAGATTTTTGATTGGTATTGGGAATGATAAAACCAATTGGCGTTCCGGTCGTTTTTCCTTCAAAAATACCAGAGAGCAATTGCACTTCGTCGGCTTCTTTTCGTTGGGAAACGATGGCAGATTGACCTGGCTTTCTGCGGTTCATTTCTTGCTGAATAGCGTTTAAATCTATTGTAATACCGGGAGGGCAACCATCGATGATGCCACCCAAAGCATCGCCATGAGATTCGCCAAAAGTGGTAATTTTAAATACTGTGCCGTAGCTATTTCCAGCCATTTTTTTATGTTTTGAACAAATGTAATAATTTTTAGTTTATTAAAAATTTAAGCTTGGTTAAAAATACTTGAATGAGGCTTGGTTTTGTTGATAGTTTGCTTTCGAATTTCATGCGAAAGGATTGGCGCGTTAGCGAGGAACAATTGCGAAGCATTTCAAAGGAACATTCGGCCGAGCAGGTAAGTATATAAATCTTACCAGTGCGAGGATGAGTCTGACAAATACGAAAATGGGTCTGACGGGTGCGAGGATTAATCTAATTAGGTCGATAATTAATCTGATTTATACGAGGATGTGTCTGATTAATACGAGAATTAATCTGACAAGTGCGATAATGAGTTTGACATATTCGAGGATGTATCTGATTAATACGATAATTAATCTGACAAGTGCGAGGATTAATCTAACTAGTTCGATTAAAGGTCTGACTAGTTCGAGGATAAATCTGAATAGTTCGAGGATGGGTCTGATTACTAAGTATATTAGTTTGAGAATTTAGAAAAATATTTTGTTAAATAAAATATTATTTTTTATTTTTGAATAGTATTTTTATAGGAATTTATTTTATTTACTCTAAATTTTTAAGATTATGACATCAAAACAAGAAAGTTAGTTTAGTATGCATTTGGTGGCTCGTGATTATTTGGTTGCGAATGCCGCTATAACAGCGACATTGCCTAATTATGCAGGATTTTTTAGTGGGGTTAGCGGTGGGATTGTTCAAATTCAGACTATTAGAGCGCTGCAAGAAGCGGACAAAACTGGTATTACTGGTAATAAATCGCAATTGAAAGCTAATTTGATTGTGTTGGCAATGGATGTTAGTCGAAAAGTGGTTGCTTATGCAACTATCGTTAACAATACGGAGTTGTTGCAAGAGGTAAATTATGCTGAAAGTGATTTGAAAAAATGTGCTGACACGATTTTGAAAGATCGTTGCCAAGTTATTTATGATCGCGCGAATGCTAATGTGGCGGCGTTGGCTACTTATGGTATTACGCCTGCTATTAATGCTAATTTGTTGACTGCTGTGAATGCTTTTAATGCTGCTATACCTAAACCGAGATTGGGTATAACAGATAAAAAACGGGCGACTGAACAATTGGCTCTTTTGTTGAAAGAGGTTGATGATAATTTGGCTAAAATTGATGTTTTGGTAGAAATTGTGAAAGTTTCGCAACCTACTTTTTATAGTAAGTATAAGACTGCAAGAAAGATTATTGCTACTGGAGTTGGAACATTGTCTGTGAAGGGAAAAATTACTGATGCGGAAAGTGGTGAAGGATTAAAGGGTGCTAGGGTTAGTTTTGCTGCTGATGCTAGTGATGGAATTGTTAAGACTGGTAGCGGTGCTGCGAAAGTAAAAAAATCGGCGGAGCAGGGTGGTTTTAATATTAAATCATTGGCAGAGGGTAGTTATACTGTTACTGTTTCAAAGCCTGGTTATAAGGATGCTGTTGTAACAGTGTATGTTACGGATGGTGCACTTAGTGTGGTGGATGTAGCGTTGGAAAAGTTATAAGCCCATCCCCGACCCTTCCAAAAGGGAAGGGAGTAGTTGAAAGAAAAAGAGAATTTTTGGTTTTGGCGTTGCTGAGGAAGCAACGCCTTTTTTTTGTCTCTTTGATAAGTGGATGGTTATTTGAAAAATATGACGCGGATGCTCATAGATTGGCTTTTCTTTTTTATGTTTAAACTTCTCCTTTAAAATATTTTTTCCTAAACCAAAAGGCAACGTTTACTAGTGCGATTAATGCTGGTACTTCAAC
>JGI25914J50564_10000121_pt1 | contig 22523 bp, 37 predicted proteins | sample LauGreSuBDMM15SN_2_FD_50564 | JGI IMG/M metagenome (IMG submission 50564) | reverse complement strand
AAGATTTAATCCAAGCATTGACCACTGCTGGAGCTAGAACCGCTGCGACTATCGCAGTATCTGGTGAAAGCTCTAACACAGCTGGAGTAGATTTATCATCTGCTACAGTTACCGCAATGACTGGTTTCCCATTAATCGCTGCATAATCTAGCTGATTAATAGAAACACAATCAAGGGCGTTCAGGAAACTGGGCGCCCTTTTTTATTGACTGTTAAATACCCACAACATGTACCAAGTTTATTCACTCATAGACATCACCAAAACTGATCAGCATCGCCACAAGAGTGATGATCGCTGTGCTGTGGATCAACAAAGCAACTACAATGTGTTTGAGCAATGCCTCATGCTGAGAAGCAATGTGAACATACACAGTCGTCCAGTGACTCTGCACAAGGATGTGAAAGAGTTTGCTTTTGGCAGCAAGTATCAAGGGCAGCATCAGATTTGGTTCATGGAGTTTGACACAGAGCAACCAGACTACCTGACCTTACAACAACTGCAGGAAGATTTCCACATGGTGCCCATGATATCCAATCTCAAAGAAAGCATCAACATCAACAACAATGTGTACATCACCCAAGATCCCATCAACACAAACATAGTATTTTATAAAAACAGCTCAGTTTAAAAATTATAGACACTGACATAAATAATGATATGAGCGAATTAGAAAAAGAAAATTTAGAAGCACACGTGGATCTCTGCGCTGAACGATACAAGGCGTTGGAAGCACGTCTTTCAGCCATAGAAGAAAAAGTGGCCAGTCTGCATGCAGAAATGCTCAAAGGCAATTCAGGCATGACCAAAACCATCATAGTGGCCACAGGAGCCATTGTCACTGGCCTGCTCAGCACCATAGTCACACTGCTGATGAAATTCCCCGGCTAATCACAAAATACCGCTAAATACACACAACAACATAGAGCATCATGAAGATAGCAGAAATTATCACTGAAGCAGTCACGCCCATATGGGGACGCAAAGGTGGCCGTGTGGCCAGACGCTATCGTTGCACAGCAGGCATTCGCAAAGGCAGAATAGTGGGCAATCCAGCCACCTGCACCAAGCCCAAGAACATGGCCAAGTCTCTCAGCTTTAGAAGAACTCTTGCTAAAAAAGGCAAAGCCATAGCAATCAAATCAGGCAGAACCAAAAGAAGCACACAGAGTGCCAAGATCAAAAGACTCAATGTTAAAAGTAAAAAGTCGCAATTCAAAAGTAGAACCACCAAAAGAAAGCCCATAAGAAAATGAAAATTCGAGAAATAGCACCTGACAATTACCTAGATCAGATCAGTAAGAAATTAGGCACCACCATGAAGACAGGTGCGCCTCTGCCACAGAATGTGTTGCCCAAAGGACCTATCAAGACTAATGCCATGGTCAAAACCACAGTGGGCAAAGCCAACACCACAGTGAATAAAAATTTATTAAAGCCTGGAGCCAGTCTGCCCATACCCACCAAGCCTGGCAAAGAGCAGGACATGGAGATTGTGTCAGTGGGACCTAAAGATGTTAAGATGAAAAGTCTAGATCCCAAAGCGCCTGGTGAGTTCACTGTGACCAAGAAAGAATTGGATCCTGTGATCAGCAATGTGCTGCAAAGATCCAGAGGACAGGCGTCAAGATGAAAATAAATGAATTGATATCAGATTTTGAAATATACGTCAGCAACGAAGAGTCTGCACTACTTACCCGCATGCAGCACACTCAACCCATGGCCAGTTTCACAGAACGAGAACAGTTTATCATAGAGAACATGATACGCAAAAGTATCGTGACTAAGATAATTAGAAACAATCAAATCATGGTGGTGAGCAATGAAAGATCGCAAGACGGTAGCTAAAGAAATACTGCAACTGATAGACCAAGAAACCAACAAACTGTGTGTGCCCATACAGCAGGGCAACAGTGTCACCATCAAACACATGGTGGTGCGTGAAAGTGCCCAGGGATTTTTAGTGATCAATGTATTAACAGATCAGCAGGTGGCCTGCACATTCAGCAAAACTGCCGCAGTGGCCATTGCCAAAAGTCATGCCAATGGTTCAGCAACACACACTCCCATGATACTCAAAATTGACGATAAAATACAGCAAAAATACAATGATTGTGTGCATTTTAAACACACCATATATTTGAGTGAGGATGAAGATCGCAAATCCGCAGCAGAAATACGCTATGATGTGGCTTGGGATGATGTGATCACGCTGAGAAGTGAACTGGATCCTTATATCTTTGGCTAAATAAATTCATATAGGAAATAATAGATGAAATTCACACAGTTAAAAAGCACTCCCACAGCAGAAAACCTTAATAACAGGGTGGCTCAGATGTTTGGATCCAAAATTAAATTGGAATCATTCACAACAGAACAATTGACTGCGGCCCGTGACAAACTGGCCAATCAATTGCAGGTGATTGAAAATCAAGCCAACTTTGATGCCATACACACCAGTGAAGCCTATCAAAAAAATAGATTGTTTTTAAAAGTGATTGAACAAAAAATTGCAGAATTACAAATCACACCATCAGATGATACAGCAGCAGAAGAAACTGTTTTAGACACCACTGTGCAAACTGTGCAAACTACACAACCAACAAGCACAACAGTCACTCAATCTGAAGACACTGTGGATGAAACCATGACCCGTCAACATTTTCAGTATGTGGCAGACATGTTAAAAAATATTGAAGACGTAACCAAAAGAGGTGAGTATGCTCAACATCATTCAGCCATATTCCAACATTTCAATCCTAATTTTGATCATGAAAAATTCATGCAGGCAGCAGGAGTGTACACAGTAACCAAAGGAAAAGAAGATAATAAATCAGCTGAATCTGTTGCAGAAGCCAAACCAGATTTTTTAGACATGGACAAAGATGGCAACAAAAAAGAACCCATGAAAAAAGCCATCAAAGACAAAGAAAAGAAAAAAGATATTAAAGAAGCAGCAGAAGACACTGCCAAGATAGTGATGGCCGCCAACAGCATGGTGGACAAAATCACTGGTTGGTTGGAAGACACAGCCAAAATGCAGACTGAAGTCAATCTTGACCTAGGCGATGAGATTAGAAATGAGATGGGTTCTGAAAAAGCAGAAGAATTCATTGCAGCCATGAAACCAGCAATAGAACAATTATACACTCAATTAGAAACTGTAAGAAAATCATTCACAGGCGGCGTAGCTGTCCTGACAGGCGAAGAAGCGCCGGCAACCTTGGGCGCGGAAGATCCCAAAGATGACATAGAAGACCTTGAAACAGAAGTAGAACCCGAAGTTACACCAGACACAGCAGATGACTTCACTGCCAGCGAACCAGCCACAGGTGGTGAAGAACCTGCAGACAGAAAGAAAAGAGAATCCATCATCAGAAGAAGTCCCAAATTAGCAGAAATGCTGTCCAGACCTTTCATCGGAAAAAAAAAGGTTTAGTCATCGAGGCTGAACACAGCCGCATCACCCAAGTATTAAGAAATTTAATTGGCACTGCCAACAGTCAGCAGCAACCTGCCTACATCAACTATGTGGCATTGAATCGCATCATGCAGAATGTGCAAGGACCCCAATACAACTTTGATGCTGTCAAACAGGCCTATGACACAGATTTAGAATTCAAAAGCATAATCAAAAATTTTGACAAAGACGGCATCACCATGAAAACTGATGTGGCCAAACCAGGTGCCACTCCCACAGCACCAAAAAAGAATTCAGTGGATCGCATGGCACAGAAGGCTCTCAAAAAACGATCCAAATAACAGATTGACAAATCCAACAACTCCACATATAATTGCACAATGACCGAGCGAACCAAACAGGACATCATGTCTGATATTCAGACCGTAATCGAAAAATATGTGTTGCCTGGAGTGGGCAGTCACGGAGGTGCTGTGCAATTGATAGATTTCGAACCAGAGACAGGCACACTAAAATTACAAATGGGTGGTGCATGTTCAGGTTGTGCTGGCAGCAAAATGACATTGAAACATGGAGTAGAAAACATTGTGTTTCATTATGTGCCTGAAGTTAAAAAAATTGAAGCAGAAGATGATGAACACAGCACAGTGGATCCTTACTTTGCTCATCCCATAGATTATCCCAGTGCCAATGACATGCTGGATGAACTCAATCATCTCAGCAAGTTCACAGGTCCAGATACAGACAAGAAAGAATAAAAATTTAAATGACACTACTTAAACCACGATATCAGTATGAGCGCTTGAAGAGAGTGTTGGTTGATGGCCGTAGATTGTACAGCGCACCCAATGGTACAGCATTGCCTTCAGTCACTACCATATTGGACAATACCAAAGACAAAACACATCTGATGGAATGGCGTAGAAAAGTGGGTGAAGAACAAGCCAACATTATCACCAAAGAAGCCAGTGGCATTGGCACTCGCATGCACAAATATTTGGAAGAATACATTGAACGAGGCAGCTGGGGCACACCAGGTTCCAATCCATTTGCCAAACAGGCACATGACATGGCGCAGACAGTGGGCAAAAATGCTCTGGTGCATGTGGAAGAAGTTTGGGGTTCGGAAGTCAGTCTGTATTATCCCGAGATATATGCAGGCACCACTGACTGTGTGGGCACCTACAAAGGAGCACCCTGCATCATAGATTTTAAACAAACCAACAAACCCAAAAAGAAAGAATGGGTCACAGATTATTTCCTGCAATTAACTGCCTATGCAGAAGCACACAACAAAGTGTATGGCACTGAGATCAAACAAGCTCATGTGTTCATGTGCAGTAGAGACATGACCTACCAGCAATTTGACATCACACCCTTGGATTATTCCAAATACGCAGATCAGTGGTGGAGCAGGGTAGAGCAATATTTTAAGAAACAAGCAGAGCACACCTCATAATACACATCACAGTCGATAAATACACTTGTGATAATCAGCAAGTTATAGGAGATAACAGTGGCAATTGTATCAATCAGCAGGATTCAAGTACGCAGAGGACAAGCGGGCGCAGGCTCTGGCATACCTCAATTGGCGGGCGGTGAGTTTGGTTGGGCAGTGGATACCCAAGCATTGTACATAGGCAATGGGTCAGTGTCTGAAGGCGCACCCACAGTGGGCAACACAAAAATTCTTACAGAGCACGACAACTTGTTTGAACTCAGCAGCACCTACATATATGGCATTGAAAGCACTGTGCAAACAGGAGCCACAGTAGGAGCCCCAGTACAGAGAACATTAAAAAATAGATTGGATGATTCAGTGAGTGTGAGAGCATTTGGAGTCACAGGTGATGGACTCACCAATGAAACAGTGAAACTACAAAGGGCCATTGATCAGTTGTTTGTGAATGCAGCAACAGTGGGCAATGCCAGCAGCCGTAGACAATTATTGGTGCCAGCAGGCACATACATCATCAGTGCCAGTTTAAAATTACCACCATTCACCACACTGATTGGAGATGGCAGCGATAAAACCATTATCAATCAAACAGGCAACTTTCCTGTGTTTGAAACTGTGAACGGATTAAGAACTCCAGGAGTGGCCGGCAACAGAGCCAGCACTACCACATTAAACCAAGCTCGTCACATCAGAGTACAAGGCATGAGTCTCAATATCACAGGCAACAATGTGGCGCTGTATGTGGACAACTGTGTCAACAGTGATTTCGAAGATATTAAAATGGATGGCAATTGGAGCAACAGTGCCAACTACACCAACAACTATGCAATCAGATTGGATGCACTCAGCACCACAGTAACTTCAGCCAACAACAATTTTAAAAGTATCAAACTTAAACAATTTCAACAAGCTGTGCATTCCGACTTTGATGTTATGGATAATCATTTTGAAAACTGTGTGTTTGAACAATGTCAATATGGAGTGGTGTTTGGAGAATTGACCACTATAGGATCTCCAGGACAACTCACAGGACCCATCAACAACACAGTGAGCAAAACACAATTAAAAGACATTAATCGACAAGGAGTGTGGGTTCGCAAAGGCAAAGGCAACAGAAGCTCCACAAATTCTTTTGAGAGTGTGGGCAATGATGGAGGCACTGAACTCAATGCCCTATACAGCGTGATTAAATTTGAAACAATGGAAAACGCATCACACAACGATTTTTTTGACAGAACTAAAAAGTTAGCCACTGAATCTGCTTTTCTTTTGACAGCAGCCTATGTGCCTGAAGTGGAAGGATTCGTAGAACACACCAACAATTATTCTTTACAAGTGAATGTGGGTTACACAGTGGCATTTACCAATTCATTTAGATTGCCAGCAAATGTAACTAAAAATTATATTGTTAATTATATTTTTAAAAGTTCTTATGTGAATGCAGTGCGTCGTGGTACTTTAGAAATTATTGTGAACAGAAACAATAACACCACTAGCCTCACAGACACATATGATTACGTGGGTGATAACACTTACAATACTAATTTAGATTTCAATGTAATATTGTCTGATATCAATGCTGATGGTCAAATAGATACTCTATTAGTTCAAACTAAAAACAGTACATTAAATGATACAGCCACCATACTATACCAAGTCAAGACACAATCATAAACTGATCTTCCATGGGGATTACGCAGAGCGTTTGACTGCTTGGCGTGAATTTAGAATCATGCTAGAGTCTGATCATCATGCTCTAGAACAAATCCTTACACTGTACAAAGATTGCCCACTCACTCACACCAAAACAAATTTTTTTGATAAAGGCACTTGGCCACAGGCTTGGAATCTCATCGAAAAAAATGATTACAACACTGTGGATAGACTTTTGGGCATGTGGTACACGTTGCGATTGACCGATAAGTATGTGCAAACCAAGATTGACCTGCTACAGTGTGTGGATAAAAATAAAATCAGCATGGATAACACTGTAAGTTATCACACATTGGCAGTGGACAACCAATACATAGTGCTGGAAAATTCTGCCGTTTTGTCGCAGAAAGAGTTTGACAAACAATTCTTTTCGCAATATACTTACTTTAACTTATAAAATAGATAAATATATTTTTATTGCACAAATACAAACACGAATTAAATCAATGAATTCTTCTAATATTAAAGTACGCAAAAGATCCGGCGGTATAGAATCTCTCGACATTAACAAAATGCACTTTGTGGTGGAAGAAGCCTGTGAAGGATTATCAGGAGTTTCTGCATCACAAATAGAAATGAATGCCAACATACAATTTTATGATGGCATCAGTACCAGAGACATTCAGAATGTGCTGATTAAATCAGCCAACGATCTGATCACATTAGAAAGTCCCAACTATCAATTTGCTGCGGCTAGATTGTTGCTGTATGATCTACGCAAACAGGCTCATGGTGATTATGAATATCTGCATCTGTTAAAACTCATGCTTAGAAATGTTAGACTGGGAGTGTATGACAAAAATATCTTGGACAAATACAACAAAACAGAAATTAAAAAACTTAACACGTGGATACGCCGAGACAGAGATTTGGATTTTACCTACGCAGGACTGAGACAGATTGTGGACAAATATCTAGTGCAGGATAGATCCTCAGGTGCGTTGTATGAAACTCCACAGGACATGTACATGATGATTGCTGCCACATTGTTTATGAACTATCCTGAAAAGAAAAGAATGACTTATGTGAAAAGATACTATGACGCTATTTCCACTCACAAGATTAATATTCCCACTCCAGTGATGGCAGGTGTAAGAACTCCCATACGTCAATTTGCCAGCTGTGTGTTGGTGGACTCAGATGACACACTTACTTCCATATTCAGCAGTGACATGGCCATTGGACTGTATGTGGCAAGAAGAGCAGGCATCGGCATCAATGCTGGCCGTATCAGAGGCATCAACAGCAAAATCAGAGGCGGTGAAGTACAGCACACAGGAGTGATTCCGTTCCTTAAGAAATTTGAAAGCACAGTGAGATGTTGCACACAGAATGGCGTGAGAGGTGGCAATGCCACTGTACACTTCCCCATCTGGCACTCAGAGATAGAAGACATCCTGGTATTAAAAAACAACAAAGGCACAGAAGACAATCGTGTGCGTAGAATGGACTACAGCATACAGTTATCCAAATTGTTCTATGAAAGATTCATCAACAATGAAGAGATCACTTTGTTCTCACCACATGAAGTGCCAGGATTGTATGATGCATTTGGCACAGACGCATTTGACAACATGTATATAAAGTACGAAACTGATAAAAAAATTCCCAAAAAAACTGTTGGAGCACAAGAACTATTCTTTGATCTGTTGAAAGAACGTGCAGAAACAGGCAGACTGTACATAATGAACATGGATCATGTCAACAGTCATTCATCGTTCAAAGACAAAGTCAGCATGAGCAATTTGTGCCAAGAAATCACACTGCCTACCACGCCAATCAATCACATTGACGATGAAAAAGGCGAAATAGCACTGTGCATATTGAGTGCTATCAATGTGGGCGTGCTGAATGAATTGAGCGAACTTGAACCTTTGTGTGATTTGGCAGTGAGAGCATTGGAAGAAATTATAGATTATCAACAATATCCCGTGAAAGCAGCAGAAGTCAGCACCAAAGCCAGACGCAGTCTAGGCATAGGCTACATAGGACTGGCACATTATCTAGCACGCATGGAAGTAAAATATCATCATAAGGCCGCATGGGAGGCAGTGGACAAGCTCACAGAAGCATTTCAATTCTATCTGCTCAAAGCCAGCAATCAATTGGCCAAAGAAAGAGGCCCATGTACAAAATTTGACAGAACCAAATATGCAGATGGACTGTTGCCCATAGATACCTACAAAAAAGAAGTGGATGAAATAGTATTACCCAAATTAAGAATGTCGTGGGAGTCATTGAGAAAAGACATCAAACAGTTTGGATTGAGACACAGCACATTGAGTGCCCAGATGCCCAGTGAGAGTTCATCGGTGGTTTCTAATGCAACCAATGGCATAGAACCTCCCCGAGCACTACTCAGCATTAAGAAAAGTAAAAAAGGTCCACTCAAACAAGTTATTCCAGGTTTTCCCAAATTAAAAAATTCATACACACTGCTGTGGGACATGCCCAGCAATGATGGCTACATTAAAATAGTGGCTGTGATGCAAAAATATTTTGATCAAGCTATATCTGGCAACTGGAGTTATAACCCATTGAACTATGACAACAATGAAGTGCCACTGAGTGTGATGGCCACAGACATGTTGAATGCATACAAATACGGATGGAAAACTAGCTACTATCAAAATACCTATGATTTCAAAGGTGAAGAAGACAGCATTCAACCAGCAGGCATAGATCCCATAGATGTCAAAGACGGATCAGAAGACTTGACATTGCCTGAACCAGATGTTAATGTAAAGCAAGGTGCTACAGAAGATACTGAGTGTGATGCCTGTGCCATATAAACAATAAATACGACCTATGAGTAAAGTGATATTCAACAGAAATGAAGTGGATTGGAGCAAAGAGCCCATGTTCTTTGGTGAGGATCTTTCCATACAAAGATACGATGTGTTCAAGTATCCACAATTTGACAAACTGAATCAGACCATGTTGGGTTATTTTTGGAGACCTGAAGAAGTCAGTTTACAAAAAGATCGTTCCGACTTTATGAATTTTCGTCCAGAACAAAAACACATATTCACATCCAATCTAAAATATCAAACACTGTTAGATTCTGTGCAAGGCAGAGGACCCAGTTTAAACTTTTTACCCTATTGCAGCAATCCTGAATTGGAAGGCTGTATTGTGAGTTGGGATTTCTTCGAAACCATACACAGCAGAGCCTACACACACATCATGAAGAATGTTTATTCAGATCCATCCGAAGTGTTTGACACCATATTGAACGACAAAGAGATCACCAAAAGAGCAGTGTCAGTCACTGAAAACTATGACAAGTTTGGTGAACTGGCATTGCAATACACAGTGAACCGTAAAGGCTCAGTGGAAGAATTAAAAAGGCAATTGTATTTGGCCATGGTGAATGTGAATCTATTGGAAGGTTTAAGATTCTATGTGTCATTTGCTTGTACCTTTGCGTTTGGAGAATTAAAACTGATGGAAGGATCTGCCAAGATACTTTCATTGATAGCACGTGATGAAGCCACACATTTAAACCTAACCACTCATGTGATCAAAGCATGGCAAAAGGGTGACGACAAAGACATTCTAAAAATAATCAAACAAGAAGACAAGACTGTGATTGAGATGTTCAAAAAATGCGTGGAAGAAGAGAAGGCCTGGGCAAGACATTTGTTTAAAGATGGCAGCATTATAGGATTGAATGAAAGATTGTTGGGTCAATATGTGGAACACATTGCCAACAAAAGATTAAAAGCATTGGGCTATGACGCAGAATTTGACACACCAGCCACACAAAATCCTCTGCCGTGGACCAGTCATTGGTTAAGCAGTCATGGCGTACAAGTGGCTCCACAAGAGACAGAAGTGGAGAGCTACATAGTGGGTGGCATCAAACAAGACATCAAAAAAGATTCATTCTCCAAATTCAAATTATAAAATTCTGATTCAAAGACCCCATTGACAACACTGTATTAAATAGTGTATAATACATTGATGCCAGAATCAAACCAAACCATTGTGTGGAGCAAACTGCAATGTCCTTTTTGTGACATGGCCAAATCTTTGTTGAAATCCAAAGAGATAGTATTTGAAGAAAGAATGATAGGCATGGGTTGGAGTAGAGAACAACTGCTGGAATCAATACCCAATGCTAGAACAGTGCCACAGATCATACTTAAAGGAGAATTGATAGGTGGATATCAACAACTTAAGGCTCATTTCAACAAAGGAAAAAATGAATAGTTTTATGAAAGAAGTGAACAACACAGATGTGTTCACAGTGAAATTGATCAGCAAAGAAGAACTGGTTACTAGGATCACCGAATTCAACGACACAGAAATTTGTGTGCGTAAACCCATGTGTATGATACAAACTCAATCAGGAGTGGGTATGTTGCCTTGGGCACTCACAGCAGGTGCACATGAACATTGGATCAATACACAACACATTTTGACCATATCACCCAGCAACAAAGAAGTGGGCAGCAGTTATATGCAGAGCACCACAGGACTTACTATATGAGCAAACGATTGATACTGTGTGATGTGGACGGAGTATTGTTGCATTGGGAACAGGGTTTTGACAATTGGATGAAACGTCAAGGCTATCAAAAAATAAAAGAAAACAGTTACAAGGTAGAAGAACACTACGGCATAAACAAAGAAGCATGTTCATTGTTGATACAAATATTCAACGAAAGTGCCAATATGAGATATTTAGATCCCATTGACGGAGCCAGTCATTATACAAAGTTGTTGTATGATGCAGGCTACACTATGAAACTAATTACCAGTCAAACTTTGGATCCAATGGCTCAAAAAGCACGCAACGACAATCTAGAAGAAAGATTTGGAAAAATATTTGACACCGTGATATTTTTAGACACTGGCAGTGACAAAGATGCTGCATTGGCAGAACAACCTAAAGGTAGTTTTTGGATAGAAGATAAACCAGTGAATGCATTGGCAGGATTGAATGCAGGTATGATACCTATACTTTTTACCCAGCCACACAACAAGGATTTCAAACACAAGGATGTGACCAGATGTGACACGTGGAAAGATGTGTATCAATTTATCTCCACATACCAAAATTAGCATTTGGCAAACTATCTGATTGATTTGAATCAAAACAACCGATATACTAATATGGAGTTTAACAAACTCATTATGATATCATAACCAAAAAGGAGAAAAAACAATGGCTACACACGATGAAATAGTTCAAGCATTTGAATCGTACAAAATAGAGTCTGAGTCTTTTGAAACAAAAGGCGTTAAGGCTGCAGCAGCCAGAGCTAGAAAAGCTCTAGGAATTCTTTCTAAAGCTTCTAAGACAAGAAGAAAAGAAATCCAAGAAAAAAAGAACGCGATGTAATTTTCGCTGGTATGGGGCTCCAAAAGAGCCCTGTACCACAGTTTAAGGCCCATTATATTCAAAATCACATAAATAAAACACGTAAAAACTAAAAACAAAGAAACAAAGAAAAGAATAATGAATCAAGGTAAAGTAAAGTGGTACAATGCCGCTAAAGGTTACGGTTTTATCACTCCAGACGATGGCAGCAAAGATGTGTTCGTGCATGCATCAGCATTAAGAAGTGCCCAGTTGGAGACAGTCACAGAAGGTCAAGCCATCAGTTATGAATTGATTGAATCTCGTGGAAGAACCGCTGCCGGCAATCTTAGACTGATATAATCCACACAGATATCAAAAATACATCAGTGGCCCAGCACAATCATCTATTGACAATCATCACATAATATGTTTAAATACTGCTGTAGGCGATGATACGTTTGTAATAAACAATGCGGACCAGGGGGCAGTACCCTGCACCTCCACCAAATTCACTCGCATAAAACACAATTTTTTGATTGTGTTTTGCGGGGGTGAAATAGAATCGACGATTGTGTAAAAAAACGAGGAGTCTTCCAGTGAGGCACCCTGTCAAGGTCCAAACTTACAAATGCTAACAAGCGTTTCGTATCAGAAGTAAAAATTCCTTCTAACTTTGTTGTTGGAAGAGAATTATTGGCAGCCTAATAATCTGCTACTTCGGAGCGTGATCACACTTGGCAACAGAACGTGATCAGTGGTGGGAGGCAACTCCCACCATTAAAAACACCGCACAAACATTGAATTATATGGCGTTGACAACCAAAGTAAATTACACTATAATATAGAGTATGACTTTACAGATACGTGCCAAAATTTGGGCACTGAAAACGTGGCGATTTTGCAAAGTGTACAAAAAACAATTGAGCATTGCAGGTTTGATGCTGGCAAGTTTTTACGTGGGCACTTACTATCCCAATAACACTGTGCAGAAACAAATCACCACAGGTCCTGTGGAGCAGTTGAGAAAAACTGCCAAGAGTTTGGGATTGGCCGAACCCATCATGAGTTATCACAATCAAACTACTTTTATTAATGCAGTGAGCAAATGCATAGACTATGTGGAATTCGGTTTGCCCCGAGATCAGCACATACCCAAATCCATCATAATTGCCATGGCCATGATGGAATCAGACAATGGCAGCAGTAGGTTTGCATTGGAAGGCAACAATCTATTTGGAATAAGAACTTGGAATCCAGCAGAACCACAAATGAAAGCATACTATCAATTGAATGCCAAGTGGGGATTAAAAAAATACAGAACCAAATGTGCGTCGGTGCAGGACATGGTAAACATCTTGAACACCAAAGATGTACACCGAGAATTTAGATATGAAAGAAATCGTCAGATGAGTAAAAAAAATCCTAACATCAACAAAATAGTGGATAGTTTGGACAAATGGGCCACCAACCCCAACTATCGCGAAGGCATCAAACAGATCATTGAAGATAATTTAAAAGAACTTAAAGATTAGAATGTGCCAGTGATATCTGGCACACCATTTTGCTCTCGTTGCCTTAAACCAAATGTAATTATTATTTTTTAAATTTGGCTATGATAGAATTGATTTGATCTTTGCCAAAGTAGCCCAGAGCAATACCAACTGCTAATGTGATAATTATTGTGATCATAATTGTCTCCATTGTTTTGTATAAGTATTTAGCCACNTATCTGCACTTGACTGTGTGATTAACATGTACTATAATACTAGTATGGGATTTATTATGACCAGAGTGAACAAAACTATCAAACATAGATTAGCAAAAACAAAAAGATTGGCTCGTGCAAAAGCAGAACATCATGCTTGGTTGAAGTCACAGAANCTNACTCCNGCAGAGCTNAAGAAGAGAAGCAAGGGTTCTCCTGTGCCTTTTCCAGAATACAAGACCAAGGGTGATATGCCCAAGACATCGGACAAAATGGTCAAGTTCAGCGGCCGTGCTGAACCACAGCACTATTCAGGTGAGCGTAAACTATTGGGTATTGGCATGCTACACAAGAGCAACCTCGTGCCGGTGTTTGATCAGCAGGATGCCATAGACATCTCCAAAATGAGAAGAAATTAAATTTAGATACTTGGATTGAGCTGTTCTAAGAATTCTTGTTCTTGTTTCAATAGATCTTTGTTTATGTCTATTATTTCTTTTTCATCAAAACAATAGGTGCTGCCAGAACTGTCAGGAAAATTTTCTCTTATTTTTTCCACCAAAGTTTCAGAATATTTACTACACTCTTCTCTGGATGTGAATTCAGGTTCTGTGGTAAGATAATTCTCACATTCTCCCCACATACAAATCACCACCACTAAGAAAAATTTCATAAAAATACTTAACCTTTCACCATTCACAGTTTTATAGATGTTTAATTATTGTTGCAGAGCTGTGTTGCTTACAGCGCAGGCTCGTCCATTCGTGCTGGTCGAGCGTTTGATGTTGGTGCAGTGACTGGTCTATTTTGCATCACAGGCATGCTAGGTCCTGCATTTACTCCTGCAATTTTTTCTTGTGTTCTTCCAAATGCAGTCAGTCCCAATACAGCACCCATGGCCACATGGTATAAACCTGCACCTTGCAGAGTCAGTGGCATCCATTGACTGGTCACTGTGCCGCCGCTATATGCCTGCAGTATGGACCATAAAATAGGAGCAATCACAAAGTCAAAAGTGCAAGTGGCCATATACACCCAACCCATCATAGGACGCCATTTTTTACTCATCCAATCTTCTTTGGAGATAGCACTAGATGTGCCCATTTGAAAATCTTGTCCAGATGCTTCTGTTTTATTAATAAATGTGTGTCCGCTCATGGTTGAACCTTTGTTATGTACCAATATATTTATCCTGGATGAATATGATTAAACTACCACTTATTGGATTTTTTCTTGAGGTATTTTTCTATCACAGATTTGCAGGCATCGTGCCAGTACACACCGCTGTCACGCAACCGTTCGTTGGCTTTGCGTAATTTTTCCAATTTCACAGTCAATGTTTTGTTCTGTGCTGTGGTGAGTCGTTTGGTGGTGTTGCTGAGGGCATCCAATCGCTGAATCACATCATCTATGGCAGGGCAGGTGATGTCAGGCACTTTGGGTGCTTTGCGTCGCACTGATTTCCACACTGATTCATGCTTGGGTATTCTTTTTTTTCTTGCCATCTGTATTATTATTTAAATTGGCGTTCACACACATAAAGTGTTGCTATTGCTAACCAAAAATATTATTTTGATAAGATACAATCAAAAAAGTCAATATGTGTGCGGTTAATGTTTTGGCATTAGTGATTGACATTGCATGAGTATTCACATATAATGAACACATGAGCAAAAATGCTACAACACAACAAGGAGGCAATATGATAGGCTCGAGAATAGCAATGGTAATATTGTTGGCTGGTTTACTGGGTGCCTGTGCAAACAGGATGGTAAAACTACCAACCGAAACTACTGACGCTAAAGAAGTACCCGCTTGGTACTTGCAACACGCAGACACTGGAACCCAAGGATGGTTTTGGAACAAAGAAGGTATGTTCTATGCAGTGGGATCCGATGTGTCACCAGACATGGAAATGTCACACAAGAAGGCTTTGATCAAAGCCAAAGCCAAGATAGTAGACAGAGTGGTGGGAGAAGTCAACAACAAAACCACTTACAAATTGGATGAAACAGGCAATGCAGAAAGAACTATAGGCAGAGTGGAAGCTCAAGATCTCATAGTGAACATCATTGCTGATACATCTTTAAGAACCTATGCTGTGGAAAAGAAATTAACAGTATTCAATCCTGAAATCAACAATTACAGGAGTTTTATATTGATTAAGATCACCAAAGCAGACGTGGATGCTATCTTAAAAAAATATGAGCAGGACAAACAGAACAAATTATTTTCAGGTCAAAACAGATCAAGTAATTTGGAAAAGTCCAGCGACAAGTTATTAAACAAAACGAACTAGTATGATCCGTTTTGAGTACCTACTTGCAGCCACAGCCTTATTCTTAGGGCTAACGTGGGCTACATTGGCCACAGCAGGTGGACCCTGGAGCAATCAATACTGTAATCTAAAAACAGAAACAGTGATTGTGAAGGATACACAAGGCAACATTATCAAAGAAGATAGTGTGGAAAAACTGGTGTGTGATGATGGTCGCAAGGACTTCTTGCAATTCAGCGGTATCGCTAAAAGTTGCAGAGAATTCTGGTATGAAATAAATCTAAACGGGGCTTGGGTCAACAAAAGAGGTTATGTGTGTCAAAAATTCGATGGTAGCTGGGAAATCGTTAATACTGGCAATTAGCCTATTGCTGTTGAATCAGTGTGCTTCACACACTGTGGCAGTGGACAGTCAAAGTACCTACAAGAGTGTGGAGACTGCGTACAGCTCTAACATGAGCAGTGCCAACTATCTGGCTAACTTTTTCAAATACAAATTTTACATGTTGGATGATGAGGACAAAGAACGTCAAAAAACTGCCATATATTATGCTCTCAACAATCTAGATCATGATGTGGTGACCAGTTGGTACAACAACAAAACAGAAGCTCAAGGACACGTGAGAATAGTGAGCAGTTATCCTCGTGGATCAGGCTATTGTAGAGTAATTTTTAGTCAACTAATAAACAAGGGCAGAGAACGCAGTTTCAGTGAGACTGCCTGTGTAGATGCCAGCCATCCTGGATGGCGTTTTAACAAATAAATCTGATAAATATATTCTAACAAGGATATAAAATGTTATTGGGCATAGTCACATTATTGACAGCATTCGCATTGAGTTCAGCCGCAATTTATTTTTCGGTCATAGGACTTGTGGCCATATTTTCAGGTGCTGCAGTGCCCATCATATTCATGGGAGTCACATTGGAAATTGCCAAACTGGTCACGGCCAGTTGGCTGTATAGAAATTGGTACCTAGCAGAAAGATACATGAAATACTACATGAGTATTGCTATATTCATACTCATGGTGATCACCAGCATGGGCATATTTGGATTTCTATCCAAATCGCATCTACAACAGGGAGCCACCTCCAGCAACAACACACAACAGATTCAAATCATCAACAGTCAGATCAAATCTGAACAGGATGTGATAGAACGTCAACAAGAGATCATCAAACGTAATTCAGGAGCAGGCGGTGGAGCAGGAGAGAGAATAGCCCAACTGCGAGAAAGAATCAAACAATTGGACCGAGAAGTGGAGGCCTACACGTCACAAGGAGCCACCAGCACCATATTCAATGACAAAGTGGCCAAAGGCATAGAGTTAAAAAAACAACAGCAGTCTGAACGCGACGGCATTGACAGAGAGATCAAACAGTTGACCACTGCCAACCAAGGCAACAACAGTGCAGCAGAATCGCAGATTGCCCGTAGCCAACAGAGAATACAGCAGTTGATCAATCAAAGAGCTCCGCTGCAAACCACACAGATCACATTGGATGCTGAAATTGGTCCTATCAAATACATCGGTGAATTGTTTGTGGATCTTGGCATGGTGGACAAAGTCAACACCGACATGGCAGTGCGTTGGGTCATCGTGTTGATTATTATTGTGTTTGATCCACTAGCAGTGTTGTTGTTGATTGCAGGACAGCAAAGCATTACACAAGCCAGAGGCAACACAGGTGGCGGAAAAACTCCTCCCACAGCACCCATCATAGATCCAACTCCACTCTTAAAAAAAATCAGCGAAAGATTTAAGGAATTTCCTTTCAAAAAAAAAGACCCTAGTGTGAATAAACTGAGCACATTAGTGCCAGTGTTGCCCAAAGCACAAACTGTTTCTACTGGACTTAAACTCAGTGCTTTAATGCCACCTAAACCTATGGCACTGCCACCAATCAAGGAATTGGATGGAATTGATGAATCAACACCAGCAGTGATAGACACTGAAGACGGTGATGTGCTGGAGATCAACACTGATGATTTAAAAAGTAGACTGCAGTATTTTCATGCACAAAAACAAAAAGTGAAAGAATGGAAAAGTCAACAAACCAATCCTCGCAACACTATAAAAAGATTAAGATTTAACTATGTGTCAGGTATGCTGGACANACTGCCTTGGGAAACACAAGACACAGTGACTCCACCCATGCCTGTAGATCAATGGAATCAAATGTTAGAGGAAGCAGAAAAAGCATTGGAACAAGACAAGGAAAAGAAGAGTCAATCCTACATCATCAAAGAAGATCAGCAACAAGTTAGAAAAACGGTAGAAGAAGATTACGTGCAGAATGAAGAACAGTCGGACAAGTCAATCTGGAATCGCATCCAAAAATAAATCAATAACTACTATAGATGAGCAGAATACATTTGATCACGCCACCCGATAGGCTGCACAACACCAATATGAGTGTGCTATTGATTATGCCCAGTGATGTTGTGAAAGCAGACTTCAATCAAGCAGTGTTGAATCTCAACAAAGAAATCAATCTATATCTGTATGAGAACACTAAAGAACATCAGGATTGGTTAATCACTGTCAGCAACACTGTGGATCATATAGTGCTGGACATCAGTCAAACTGGCACAGATTTTTGGTTATTAGGTTACCTATTAAGCATGCCTCACACATCATATCTAAGTGTAAAAGATCCTTCTCCTTATCATCTACTGAATGCCAACAGGATTTATGATTTTAAAACATTAGTGGAAAAAATTAACAAGGAATAAATTATGGCCATGCGAGCTGATCTTTGGTTTCCGCAGATTGTTTGGAAAGACACATTGACCAGTCTGGACAATGCAGCCATTAAAACACACGTGTTGGAAACCAAGAATACCAGTAAAGGCAAGACTGCTACCAATCAGTTGGGTTGGCAGAGTGAAGACTACATGTTGGACTCAAGCAGACCCATACAGGTGGATCATATGATACGTATTCTAAACACTCACGTGCAAGACTGTGCTCGTCAAGGCAGTCTACCACCAATAAGAATTTGTAATTTTTGGTTCAATGTGAATCCCAAAGGATCCTACAACACCCTACACAATCATCAACACAGTATTTTGAGCGGTGTGTATTACATAGACATTCCCACAGACAACATGGGCAGTATTGAGTTTCATAGAAGTGATGAGGCATTGTATTATCTACCAGACAATTTGGACAAGTACACTCAATTCACCAGTCACAAAGCCACCTATCATCCTGTGACAGGCATGCTGTTGATATTCCCCAGCTGGCTCAAACATTTTGTACACAGCAATCAATCTGAGCAGATGCGTATATCCATGAGCTTCAATACAGAATTGGACATTAAAATCTAATTGCAAATATCTCTTGACTTTTGCCATAATAATCATTATATTAGTATAGTCATAATACGCTCTAATAAATATAAAATATATGAGTAAAACCAAAACAGATATAATAATTGACGAAAAAGTTCAGCAGATAGTGTTGGAACCAGAACCAGTCAAAGTAATCATGCTGAATGATGACATCACACCAGTAGACTTCGTGGTGGAGTTATTAATAAAAATATTCAAACACTCAGAAGAATCAGCTAAGGAGATCACACTTAAAATTCACACAGAAGGTAGCAGTGTGGTGGGAGCATACAGTTTTGAAGTGGCAGAGCAAAAAACCAAAGAAGCCATAGAAGAATCCAGAAGCAGAGGATTTCCTCTACAAGTAAGAATGGAATAACAATGAGCCTCAAAGATCTCACTTGGGAGCATCACAAAAATGCAGAGCGTCAGAAGTTTGTAAAAGTGATGTTTTCAGGCAGCATAGATCCCAAACTCTACGCAGAGTTCTTATTCAATCAATTCAATGCATACGATCTGTTGGAGGCAATGGCCATGGCACATGGATTATTCAATGACATGCCTGATGTGAGAAGAGCTCCCAAGATTTATGAAGATTTTAAAGAACTATGGCAGGACGACACAGTGCCAGAAATAAAAAACAGCACCAAAGAATATCTAGCACATCTAAAAACTATAAGTGACCATCCCACGGCATTGATGGCTCACGTGTATGTGCGACACATGGGAGATTTGTCTGGTGGACAAATGATACGTAAAAAAGTGCCAGGATTAGGCAAAATGTTTGATTTTGCAGATGGAGACAAAGCCAAAGAAATTATTAGATCCAAGATCAATGATTCAATGGCAGATGAAGCAAGAAAATGTTTTGATTTTGCCACCTCTCTATTCAAAGAGATGATCAATGATTAAAAAGAAAAAATTTAAAGATTTTCCAGGCAATCTAATTAAGGTAAAAGTATTAGAAGATGAAATTGAATATTTTAAAACACAGATTCAAGAACATGACACAGGTCACATCTATACTACAATAGACACATTGAAAGACAGAGTGAGAGAGCTCAAAGGCCTACCAGAAGAATATTAACATGAGTAACATTTGGAATATCCTTATAGACAGCAAAGACAAAATCATCGCAGAGTTTGATATAAGGGGTCGAGAAATTGAAGAGCCTGGCATGAGCAGATTCAATCAACCAGAGAATGGTTGGATCAACAGAGTATGGCACACAGAACATTGTCGTCGCTGTCACATAGACGTGGTGGATGCTAGACAAAGCAAAGGTTTATGGATGATGCATGTGTGTGTGTTTCCGCATTTGCACAACAACGGTCCCATATATGGATTTGATGTCATAGCAGGAGAGCACAAGATGACCGGCGCATTTCATGACTTTTCACGCAGTTCAGGAGGTGAACAACATCCATTGATAGAATGGTATCATCAAGCAGTGGCTGAGTTTGTGCCCACTAAGAAAAGAAAGTTACCAGAATGGGCTTTGAACATATTTTCAGGCAGCATGATTGCTGCAGGTAATGTGCAGACTGATGAAGAAGCTCAGACCATTGTGAATCTTGCACTGAACAATTTACGAGTTTATTTTGACAGCATAGGACAATATGCTCACACTGCCAAAGAAGCAGACACCATTGAGGCACAAAACTATTATTGCCACAATCAGCAACAGAATCCACACACGCCTAGAGTGATGAAAAGTTTAGGTTTGGCCGAAGCAGATGTGGAATTATTTTGCACAGACGCACTATTTCCAAAAATAAAATAATCCACAGCAAAAAGTCGCATAAACTGTGGCTTTTTTTGGCCCTACACTGTTTGACTTGTGTGAGCAATCCTGTTATATTATAATGATGCAGACAACTTACAATCTTGTGATTATAAAAGTACAAGCCATGTACGAAAAGTCTCTGGAATTAAACCGATTGATCAATGAAACACCTTGCACAGTGTCCGAAGAGCAGTTGAGATTTTTAATCAATGATATTCAAACATTGGCCAAAGAAATTGCCAACACTTACGATTTGATAACACAATGATTATATCCATCACAGGCGGCAAGCCTAGACTCAAAGATCTAGCAGAAAGTATGATTAGATATGCTGCTGATCTACTCATGGATAAAAAACTAATTAAAAAATTGACAGTGGATTTGGAATTCAGTAGAACATTGTACAAAGACGATGCCATGCTGGCTGAGATAGACTTTGATGACAGGCTTAAAAAACCTAGAGAATTCACCATCACTGTGGACAGCACAGTGCCCATGAGACGCATTATGGAATCCATTGCTCACGAGATGATTCATCTCAAACAATATGCCACTGGAGAAATGCAAGACACAGATAGGTCTGAAGTGGTCAAATGGAAAGGGCTGGACATCAATCTACAACAATGGGAGTATTGGGATCGACCATGGGAAATAGAAGCTCATGGCAAAGAGTTGGGCATATTCATTAGATGGGCAGAACACTGTGATCTCAGCAAAGAATCTTGGACACAGGAACAATATGTCTAAAATACAGAATAAAACTCCCAGTTTAAACAAGTTTTTTTATTCAGTTTTAACAATAATGCTGATGTTGATGTTGCTTTGCCTATGGGGAATACTTAAATAGTGATGAAACATTTGGTGTGCTACTATGAAAAAATCCAGTGCATTTGCTCATGTCAATAGGATCAAACGTGCCTGTCAACGTCACAGTCATATAAAGAATTTTCAACCCACACTGAATCAAACCAAATACTGGTTTGGAATCATCAACAAAGAAATTTTTGATTCCAAATTGAAAAGACCACGCATCACGGTGAGCCAAAAGAAACAAGTGATGGGACAATGTGTGGCCAACTGGGACAGCAGGATTGCAGGACGCAGAGGCGAATGGGATCAAAAAAAAATACCCTATCACAATCCCACCATGCATTATCTAATAGAAATGCATCACAGGTTTAACACTTGGAGAGATTATATCGAAACACTGGCTCACGAAATGGTACACTTGTATCAAATGACAGTGACCAAAGATCCCACAGCCAATCACAATGACAGCTTCTATGCTTGGAAGAATCGTTTCAAAAAATTTGGATTAAATTTAAGTAGATAATAAACCTTATTTATCAAGATTTGGATTTGTCAGGTGTTCTAGGGTGATTATTTCATCTTTTGGTAAAACTTGTGTGTCTGATGNGTTCTTCACAACAGATTTACTTTTTGCCCACGATTTATAAGACATTTCCTTGTCCGCTTTGGCTTCTATTCTTCTGATCTGTCTTAAACTCTTTT
>JGI25914J50564_10000118_pt1 | contig 22934 bp, 25 predicted proteins | sample LauGreSuBDMM15SN_2_FD_50564 | JGI IMG/M metagenome (IMG submission 50564) | reverse complement strand
GGGCCGGGGGCCGGGGAGGCGGCTGTGGAGGAGCTGGTGCTAGCCCTCGCTCCGGCGGGCCGGGGCCTGGAGTTGGCGGGCTTGCTGCAGCTGGGCCAGCCCCTGCCCCTGACCCCCCTGCGGGATGGGGAACCGCTGCTCCAGCAGATCGCCCTGCCCGTCTCCAGTTTGGCCCTGGTCCAGAACCCGGCGGCCCTGTTGGCGGCCGAATCCCCCTGGCGTCCCCTGGCCACGGCCCTGTTGGCCCTAGCCCTGCCCCCCACGGCGGGGCCCTTGCCGGCCCTGGTGGCCAGCGCCGATGGCGGCCCCCTGCTGGGGGCCCGCTCCGACCAGGGCTGGCTGCTGGGCAGCCGCCAGGACCAACCCGATCCCGCCGGCCTGGCCGCTCCCCTGGCCGAGGCGGGCTACGTCCCGGCGCCGCTGCTGCTCAAGCAACGGCCCCTACTGGTGTGGTCCCAGCTGCTCTCCAAGCCCGTCAAGGGCAACCCCGACCAGCTGCAGGCCCGCCTGGCCGGGGCCCGGGCCCAAGGCCCGATGGCTGGCGCTGACACCGGCCCTGGCACCGGCTCCGATCTGGCCTGGTGGGCCGAGGGCCTGGCGGTGCTGGAGACCCAGCTGGAGGGCCACCATCCCCCCAAGGAGCGGCTGCGGCAGTTGGAGTTGCTCCAGTCGCCCCAGGCCCCCCTGCAATGGGCCATGGATGGGGCCACGGCCCGCAGCCTGCTGGCGACCTGGCAGCCCTGGCGCCTGCTGGTGGCCCTGTCTGGTGCGGACGGATCCCTGGCGGAGAGTGTGCGCGGCGCCGCCCTCAGCTTGGAGGCCGATCCGGGGGCTCCTGCCTCGGCCAGCAGGGACAGACTCCTGCGGCTGCGGGGCCAGCTGCAGTTCCAGGGTTAATCCAGCGGAGCTCAAGATGGCGCCACGGGAACTGCTGCTACTGCGCCACGGCATCGCCGAGGAGCGCCGCATCGACCTGCCCGACGGCAGCCGCGCCCTGACGCCGGAGGGTCGTCAGCGCAGCGAGGCGGTGCTGCAGCGCTTGCTCGAACTGGGGCTGGTCTGCGACCTGCTGCTTAGCAGTCCCTTCACCCGAGCCCGCCAAACGGCGGACCTGGCCCGGCTTGCTGGTCTGGCCCCCGACCTGGAGCTGGCCGCCGCCCTGGAGCCAGCTGGGGAGATCGGCCCCCTGTTGCAGCTTTGGCTCGGGAGCAGCTCCCCCCGGCCGGGCTGGCGGCGGCTGGCCCTGGTGGGCCATGAGCCGGACCTGGGCCAGCTGGCGGCCCGCCTGATCGGCGCCCCCGCCGGCGCCGTGACCCTCAAGAAAGCCGGGGTGGCCCTGGTGGCCCTGCCGGAGGGCGGCAGCGCGGCCCGGCTCAAGTTGCTCCTCAGCCCGCGCAGCCTGCTGGCTTGTCAGTAGCGCTACGGCGCCGTCCTGGGGGTGGGCCCTAGCGTTTGGGGATCGCTGCAGGAACGCCACCGTGGCAGAGGCAAGTTTGGCTGCCGGAACTCCGGCCGAAACTCCCACCGCTCCGCCGTTCCGTCCGGGTCTGGAGGGGGTACCCGCCACCCAGTCGGCCATTTGCGATATCGACGGCCAGAAGGGAATCCTCAGCTACCGGGGCTACGCCGTTGACGACCTGGCGGCCCAGAGCTCCTTTCTGGAAACCGCTTACCTGCTGGTGTGGGGCGTATTGCCCACGGCTAGCCAGCTCGAAGACTTCCAGCATGAGGTGCAGATGCACCGCCGGGTGAGCTTCCGCATCCGGGACATGATGAAAAGTTTCCCCTCGGCGGGCCATCCCATGGATGCCCTGCAGAGCAGTGCCGCTTCCCTGGGCCTGTTCTATTCGCGGCGGGCCCTGGATAACCCCGAATACATCTACGGGGCCGTGGTGCGACTGATCGCCAAGATCCCCACAATGGTGGCGGCCTTCCAGTTGATTCGGAAGGGACAGGATCCGATCCAGCCCCGCGACGACCTGCCCTACGCGGCCAACTTCCTCTACATGCTCACCGAGCGGGAGCCCGAGCCCCTGGCCGCCCGTATCTTCGATGCCTGCCTGATCCTGCACGCCGAGCACAGCCTCAACGCCAGCACCTTCAGCGCCCGGGTCACGGCCAGCACCCTCACCGATCCCTATGCGGTGGTGGCCTCGGCCGTCGGCACCCTGGCGGGCCCCCTCCATGGCGGCGCCAACGAGGATGTGCTCGAGATGCTCGAGCACATCGGCACGGAAGACCGGGTGGAAGCCTGGCTGGACCAGGCCATGGCCCAGAAGCAGAAGATCATGGGCTTCGGCCACCGGGAATACAAGGTCAAGGATCCCCGGGCGGTGATCCTGCAGCAGCTTGCTGAGCAGTTGTTTGACCAGTTCGGCCACGATCCGATGTACGACCTGGCCCGCAAGCTTGAGGCGGTCGCCGGCGAACGGCTGGGGCCCAAGGGCATCTATCCCAACGTTGACTTCTATTCCGGCCTGGTGTATCGCAAACTCGGCATCCCTGAGGATTTGTTCACGCCGATCTTCGCGATTGCCCGGGTGGCGGGCTGGCTAGCCCACTGGAAGGAGCAGATCGGGGCCAACCGTATCTACCGCCCCAGCCAGATCTATACCGGTCCCAGCGGCCTCATCTGGCAGCCCCTCTCCGAGCGCTGAACGCTCCGCCCATCCGAGCGTTCAGCGCTCCTTGCACCTAAGTTGCCCCCATCGCAATCGCTCCCCTCGTCGCCACCTGCATGGTGATCGCCTCCGCCTTCTCCCCGGCGTTGCCCCTGCCCCTGCCCTGCCGGGCTTGGGAGGGGCTAGCTCCCTGGCCGTGGTCAGCCCTGGCCTTGACCTGGAATCAAGCTTCAGCAGCCTGCTCGAGGGCTTGGGTTTGACCCCGGCCGCGGCCCACCTGGTCTGGCTGCCCCTGCCGATGGTGCTGGTGCTGGTCTCCGCCGTGGTGGGGGTACTGGTCACCGTTTGGTTGGAGCGCAAAATCTCCGCCGCGGTGCAGCAACGGATCGGACCGGAATACGCCGGCGCCCTAGGGGTGCTCCAGCCCCTAGCGGACGGCCTCAAGCTCCTGTTCAAGGAGGACATCATCCCGGCCCGGGCCGATGGCCTGCTGTTCACGCTCGGGCCAATCCTGGTGGTGGTGCCGGTGATCCTGAGCTGGCTGGTGGTGCCCTTTGGTCAGAACTTGCTGATCAGCAATGTGGGCGTCGGCATTTTCCTCTGGATCGCCCTGAGCAGCCTCCAGCCCATCGGCCTGTTGATGAGTGGCTACGCCAGCAACAATAAATATTCCTTGCTGGTGGCCTGCGGGCCGCGGCCCAGTCGATCAGCTACGAGATCCCCCTGGCCCTGTCCGTGCTGGCGGTGGTGATGATGAGCAACTCGCTCAGCACCGTTGACATCGTCAACCAGCAGACGGGAGCCGGCATCCTCAGCTGGAACATCTGGCGCCAGCCGGTGGGCTTTGTGATCTTTTGGATCTGTGCGCTGGCCGAATGCGAACGCTTGCCGTTCGATTTGCCGGAGGCCGAGGAAGAGCTGGTGGCTGGCTATCAGACCGAATACGCCGGCATGAAGTTCGCCCTTTTTTACCTGGGCAGCTACATCAACCTGGTGCTTTCGGCCCTGCTGGTCTCGGTGTTGTACTTGGGGGGCTGGGGTTTCCCGGTGCCGGTCGAATGGCTAGCCAGTGCCCTGGGCCAGTCGGTGGATGCCCCCGTGGTGCAGGTGATCACCGGCAGCCTTGGGATTGTGATGACCGTGCTCAAGGCCTACTTGCTGGTCTTTTTCGCGATCTTGCTGCGCTGGACCGTGCCCCGGGTGCGGATCGACCAGCTGCTCAACCTGGGCTGGAAATTCCTGCTGCCGATTGCCCTGGTCAACCTGCTGGTCACGGCGGCCCTGAAGCTGGCCTTTCCTGCTGTTTTCGGTGGCTAAACCCCATCCGGCAAGCCGGGCAGGCATCATGGGTCCTGTCCTAATAGGCCGCTCCAGCCCCTGGCCTGCCGATTCCAGGCCCTAGCTCCACCCCCAGCCCCCATTTGCTTTTCGGTCCATGTTCGGCTTCCTCAAGACAGTCGGCGACTACACCCGCGAGACGGTTGATGCCGCCAAGAGCCTGTCCCAGGGCCTTGGGGTCACCTTCGATCACCTGCGCCGCAGGCCGATCACGGTGCAGTATCCCTACGAAAAGCTGATCCCGTCGGAGCGCTACCGGGGCCGCATCCACTTCGAATTCGATAAGTGCATCGCCTGTGAGGTTTGTGTGCGCGTTTGCCCGATCAACCTGCCGGTGGTGGATTGGGTAATGAATAAGGCCACCAAGAAGAAGGAGTTGCGTAATTATTCCATCGATTTTGGGGCGTGTATTTTTTGCGGCAATTGCGTTGAGTATTGCCCCACCAACTGCCTCTCCATGACAGAGGAATACGAACTCTCGGCCTTCGATCGCCACAGCCTCAATTTCGACAATGTCGCCCTGGGGCGCTTGCCCACCAGCGTGACCAGCGATCCGGCTGTGATTGCCCTGAGGGAGCTGGCCTACCTGCCCGCTGGGGTGATGGATCCCCATGACCTGGATCCCAATCGGCCCCGGGCCGGCAAGCGCCCCGAGCAGGTTCTCGAGACCCTGGCCCCTGCCCCCACCTCCAAGGAGCCAGGCTGATGAGCATTGCTGATTCCACCCAGTTCCTCTGTTTCCTGGCTCTTTCGGCAGCGGTGCTGCTCGGGGCCCTGGGCGTGGTGCTGTTGCCCAACATTGTCTATTCCGCCTTTCTGCTGGGCGGTGTGTTTCTGGCTGTGGCGGGGCTCTACCTGTTGCTGAATGCCAGCTTTGTGGCGGCTGCCCAGATGATGATCTACGTCGGCGCCGTTAATGTATTGATCTTGTTTGCGATCATGCTCGTGAACAAAAAGGAAACCCTTGAGGCCATCCCCGGCCTGGGCGTACGTCGCATCCTCTCCGGTGCCGTCTGCGCTGGCCTGTTAGGCCTGCTCTTGCGGGTTGATTTCACCACCCCCTGGGCCTTGCCGGGCCCGGTCTCCATTGGTGAAGGGGCCACGATCCGGATTGGCGAGCATCTCTTCAGCGACTACCTGCTGCCCTTTGAGCTGGCCTCGGTGTTGCTGTTGATGGCCATGATCGGGGCGATCGTGTTGGCCCGGCGCGACGTCTTCAGCAGCGATGTGATCACCGGCGAAGGGGTCGACCAGGGACTGATTGAAAAGGCCCGCACGCCCCTGTTGCTTGAAAAAAACCTGCAGATCCAACCTGTCCTGGAGAAGACGCCATGAGCCTTTCGTCTTTGTTCGCGNTCACCCTGCCAACAACGGTGCCCCTGCAGGGGTTTCTTGCCGTGGCTGCCGTGCTCTTCTGCACGGGAGTTTGGGGCCTGATCAATAGCCGCAATGCGGTGCGGGTGTTGATGAGTATTGAGCTCATGCTCAATGGTGTCAATATTAATTTGATGGCTTTTTCGAGCTACCTTGATGGCCAGTTGATTCGTGGCCAGGTCTTCACCATTTTTGTGATCACGGTGGCGGCAGCGGAAGCGGCCGTGGGCCTGGCGATTCTGCTTTCGCTTTATCGCAACCGCGATACCGTCGACATGGAGCGTTTCAACCTGTTGCGCTGGTAGTTGGCCCGATCCTGCAATCAGGGGTTCCTTGCGCCAAGGGTCCAAGTGCCCGGCCCAGCCTTAGCAGCCCGCCTAGTCGTTCCGTGGTCGTTATGCCCTCGCCATGCAACTGAATCGGGTCTGGCTGATTTACCGCGCCGGTAGCCAGGCGGCCCAGCGCCAGGCCAGGCGCACTGGCTCCGAGCTGCGGGCTGCGGGCTGCGAAGTGAGTGTGGCCATGAGCGGCCTGGAGGCCAACCCCTTCCCGGGCCTGCTGGCTGACCAGGGCGCCCCCCCCGACCTGGTGGTGGTGCTTGGCGGCGATGGCACCGTGCTCGGGGCCGCCCGCCACATGGCCCCCCTGCAGGTTCCCATCCTTTGNTTCAACGTTGGCGGCCACCTGGGCTTCCTCACCCACGACCGCAAATTGCTCCATAGCGGCTCCGATCAATCNGGTAGCGATGAGCTCTGGCAACGCCTGCGCGAAGACCGCTTTGCCCTGGAGCGGCGCCTGATGTTGCAGGCCCTGATCGACCGGGGCGATGGCGTGCCCCAGCCGGGCGATGGCAGCCAGGACGGNGTGCATCTGGCCTTCAATGATTTCTATTTCCGCCCCTGCCTCGATGAGGTTTCGCCCACCTGTTTGTTGGAGCTGGAGATTGATGGCGAGGTGGTGGACCAATACCGGGGCGATGGCCTGATCATCGCCACCCCCACCGGATCCACGGGCTACGCCATGGCGGCCGGGGGGCCGATCCTCCATCCCGGCATCGACGCGATTGTGGTCAATCCGATTTGCCCGATGAGCCTCTCTAGCCGGGCTGTGGTGGTGCCGCCGCGCTCGCGGCTGGGGGTTTGGCCCCTGGGCGAAAGCAACCGCCGGGTCAAGCTTTGGAAGGATGGCGCTGCAGCCACGCTGCTTGAGCCGGGGGATCGCTGTGTGATCCAGCAGGCCCGCGACCATGCCCTGATGGTGATCCTCGACCAGAGCCCCTCCTATTACCGCACCCTCACCCGCAAGCTCCATTGGGCCGGCAGCCTCACCAGTGGCGAGGCTTCACCGAATTAGGCCCCCGTCGTTCCAGGAATTAAGCCCCCTTGCCCGTGACAGCATGGTGTCCCGGATAGGGCCAGGCCATGGCGCTGGAAATTGAGCGGCGCTTCCTGGTGGCGGGGGAGGCCTGGAGGTCCCTGGTGGCCTGGAGCCAGGACCTGGAGCAGGGCTACCTGGTGGCTTCTGCAGATGGACCGACCCTGCGGGTGCGTAGCAGTCGCGCCAGCGCCAGCCAGGCGAGCTTGGCGAGCGGCGCCGAGGCTTGGCTCACCTTGAAGCTGGCGGCCACCGGCATCGCCCGCCATGAATACGAGTACGCCATCCCGGCTGGCGATGGCCTGGCCCTGCTGGGGCATTGCGGCAGCAAGCTGGTCAAACGCCGCTTTGGCCTCCACCTGCCTGGGGGCGATTGGGTCCTGGATGTGTTTGAGGCCGGCAACGCCCCCCTGGTGATTGCCGAAGTGGAATTGGAGCGGGACGACCAGCCCGTGGCCATTCCCCCCTGGTGCGTGCGCGAGATCACCGGCGAGGGGGCCTTTAGCAACGCGGCCCTGGCCAGCCACCCCTTTGACCAATGGCCAAGTCAGGAGCGGCAGCCCATCCTGCAAATCCTGGCTGTCGTTCCGTCCTGAGGAACTCCGATGGCGGCCCGGTGCGCCAGGTCCCTAAATGCCTTTGGGGGGCTCGCTTCCGGCCGCTGGCAGGGCGCAACAGTTGAAGCCATCGCGGCAAATCTTGCCGTGGTCCATGGCCCAATTGAGAAGGGCCACCCGGTTTTTGGCACCGGTTTTGTTAAACACATTGCTGACGTGGTTATCCACCGTGCGCTTGCTGATCATCAGCGTCGTGGCGATTTCTTGGTTGGTGAGGCCCTGGGCCACCCGTTCAACGATTTCCAGTTCCCGCTCCGATAGCCCCGCTCGCGGCAGGCCCAGCTCATCAAGCTCAACCATCAAACCACCGCGGCCCTTGGTAGCACTGTAGGCAGGCTGACCGGCACGTCAGCACCCTGTTAACCGATGATAGTCCGCAGTGGTGCAAGGGGTTTTGCAGCTACAACAGGTTCTGGAGGCCGGCGGCTTTGCCGTCACTGCTGAGGTGATGCCGCCCCGGGGCGGCGATCTGGCCGCCACCCTGGCCGTGGCCCGCCCCCTGCGCGGCCTTGTGCATGCGGTCAATGTCACCGATGGCAGCCGCGCTGTGATGCGCATGTGCAGCCTGGCCGTCTGTCGCCGCCTTTTGGATGAGGGCATCGAACCGGTGCTGCAGTTGGCCTGCCGCGATCGCAACCGCATCGCCCTCCAGGCCGACCTGCTCGGCGCCCATGCCCTGGGCATTCGCAATCTGCTCTGCCTCACCGGCGATCCGGTGCGGGCGGGTGACCAACCGGCCAGCCGGCCGGTGAATGAGCTGGAGGCCGTGAGGCTGTTGCAGCAGGTAACCGCCTTCAACCAGGGGCTAGATCCCGTCAGCGGCCTGCTGCCCGATGGCCCCACCAACCTCTTTCCCGGGGCGGCGGCCGATCCCCAGAGTCCCAGCTGGAGTGGCCTACAGGCCCGGATCCAACGCAAGCAGGCCGCCGGCGCCCGCTTCGTGCAAACCCAGATGGTGATGGATGCGGAGGCCCTGCGTCGCTTCGTCGGCGACCTGGCCGGGCCCCTGGGCTTGCCGGTGCTGGCGGGGGTGTTCCTGCTCAAATCGGCCCGCAATGCCCTGTTCATTAACCGGGTCGTGCCCGGGGCCCGCATTCCCCAGGCGGTGATCGATCGGCTGGCTGCCGCCAGCAATCCGGCCGACGAGGGCATCAGCATCGCGGCCGAGCAGGTGGCCTGTTATCGGGGCATTGCCCAGGGGGTGCACCTGATGGCCGTCAAGGCGGAAGAACGGATTCCGTTGATCCTGGAGCGCTCTGGCCTGGTCATCAGCCCGCGGCCCTGAACGGGCCCGGGGCTTGGCCCTTGGAGCCTGGGATCAGCTGGCGCCGGTGATGGCCAGATCGCTGCCCAGCAGCTGGGCCATCGCCTTTTGCTGGGGAGAGGGAGCCCCATGGTCGAGGCGGCGGGAATCGGTGATCAGCCAATCCAGGGCCGCCTCCTGCAGGTCGAAATGGTCGCCGTTGCGATCAACGCAGTAGCGGCCAAATACCAGTTTTTCGACCAGGCGCACCCCCGCGCCGATGCGGGAATAGTCAAAAATGATCGAGTTGTCGATCGTGGCGCCTTCGCAGATGTGGCAACTGGGGCCAATCATGGTGGGGCCGATGATTGTGGCGCCATCGTCGATCCGGGTCATGCCGCCCACATAGACGGGACCCTGGATCGTGATCTTGTCCCAATTGGCCGCCACATTGAGGCCCGTGTAGATGCCAGGGCGCACCTGTTTGCCAGGGATCTGTACCTGGCGCACTTCCCCCTGCAACACGCTGCGGATCGCCTGCCAGTAATCGGGCACCTTGCCAATATCCACCCATTCAAATTCCATCGGCAGGGCGTAGAAGGGTGCCCCCTGCTTCACCAGTAAGGGGAAAAGGTCGGAGCCAATATCGAAGGGAACACCCTCCGGGATCACATCGAGAACCTCGGGCTCGAAGATATAAATACCGGTGTTGATCATGTCGCTAGCGGCCTCTTCCACTGCCGGCTTCTCCTGGAAGGACAGCACCCGGCCTTCCGGGTCGGTCACCACAACGCCGTAGCTACTCACCAGCTCCCGCGGCACCCGCTTGGTGATCATGCTGGCCATGGCGCCCTTGGCCTTGTGGCGGCGCACGGCTTCGGTGAGATCGAGATCGATCAGGGCATCGCCGCAGAGCACCACGAAGGTCTCATCAAAGAAAGGTTGAAAGGTTTGGATTTTCTTCAGTCCACCGGCCGATCCCAGGGCATCACCGATCAGTTGGCCGTCTTCGATACGGCCTTCAAAGCTATAGGCAATCTCCACGCCAAAACGCTGGCCGTCGCGGAAATAGTTCTCAATTTCTTCGGCCAAGTGCGACACATTCACCATGATTTCGGTGAAGCCATGCTGGCGCAGCAGTTCCAGTAGAAACTCCATCACCGGTTTCTGCAGGATCGGGATCATCGGTTTGGGGATCGTCTGCGTAATCGGACGCACACGAGTTCCCTTGCCGGCCGCCAGGATCATCGCCTTCATCGGCGCTGTCTTCCGTGGAAATGATGGGTAACCCTACGCAAGTCCATCAGGCCGCAAGGGCTGTTCTGGCCGGCGTCGCAGCTGGACCTGGCTTTTTGGCCTGGTTCTTGGCCTGGCTTGGGGCGCGGTTAGGGCCGTAGGCCCCCGGGCTAGCGCTGGGCACCAGGGGCAATTGCACGCTTTCGCCACCCTCGAGCAGCCGTTTGAGCTGCAGGGGCGCATAGAGGCCCCCGGGTTGCTCCAGTTCCACCTTTCCCTGGGAGCAGAGGAACAGCAGGGCCCAGAACACCCCCACCCGGTCGCAATCCAGGTCGGCAGGCGCCACGGCAGCCCAGGCCTCCACCAGGCCGTCGAACCCCACCCAGCTGAGGCTGGAGGGCCACTGCAGAAGGAACTGGCTCAGGGCTGCGGTGGTTTCCGGCAGCTTTTCGCGGTGGGCCAGGGCCGCCACCTGTTCGATGGCNTCCCGGTCGCTGAAGCGTTTGCTGCGGGTGCGGTTGCGCTGGCGTCCTTCCTCCTGCTCCAGCCGTTCGGCGATCTCTTCAAGTTGCTGGATCAGCTCCCCCAGGGTTACGGGCCGCTGCAGGGGCGGTGGGGCGACGGGACGCCGCTGCAGATGGCGCTCGGGCCGGGCGGGCAGCTCCAGGGCCGGACTGATCAACCAGCCNTGGCCGTCGCCATCGAAGTCAAAGGGGTCTTCGAGCACGGGCTCGGGCAGCACCGTGCTCGCCTCCAGCAGTTCGGCCTTTAGTCCCACCAACACTGAGGCGGCTAGAAACGCTTCGCTGGTTTCGGCCAGATCGTGTTCATAGCTGCCGCCTTGGCGCCGGGATCCCGGCGCAACCACCAGCCTGGGTAGGGCAATGCGCGAGCGGAGTTGGTCGAGGAAGCCATCGATCACGCCAATCACATCCACATCCCAAGGGTCGATGTCACCCCGTTCAGCCGCATCCTGGAGCAGCCGGATCGCAAGCCTGGCGCCAGCTTCTGCCAATCCCTAGAGGTCCACGTCTTCGAAAAGTACCGGCTGGCGACCTTGCTGGCCAGCCATGCCAGAGGGAAGTGACAAGTCGGGACCGTCGAGCCGGATCCGATCGGCAGGCTTGCCCGTCAGTCGGCGCTGGTTTGGGCGGAGGTTTGGCCGGCCGCGGGCAGCAGGCCCAACTGGGCATCGACGGCGGCCCGGTAGCGCTGCACGTCCTCTTCGAGCTCCTGGATCCGCACCTGCTGGGCGGCGACTTCGCCCGGGTTGCTGAGGGTTTCCACCTTTTTCACCACCCCGCTCCAGACGGCGAACACCCAGGCCGCCGTGGCGCCAAGGCCACCAACCAGCAGCAGCAGGGCGGCCAGGGGCAGGGTGGTGCTAACGCCGGGCAGGAATTTCACGGTGGTGGCCGCCGTGTTCTCCAGGGTGAACATCACCGTGGCCAGACCAAAACTGAAGATCAACAGGAAGTTCAGCTGGCGCATGGCTCAAGGCTGGGTTTGCTGACGTTGCGAGCGTAAGGACGTTGCCCCGGTTCTGGTGAAGGGGCGGGCCCTGCCGCAGAGGTTCGTTACCCGGCTAGGGCCGGGGCCTGGAGCCGGGCCTGCGGCAGCAGCTCGGCCATGGGGGAGAGGCGGATCAGGCCAGGGGTGGGGGGATGGATCACCTTGGCCATGGCCAAGGTCTCACGTTGCACCAGGGCTTCAATCGAGGCCCGGTAGCTGTCGGTGAGGATCCGGGGATAGAGGCCGATGCCGATGATTGGCACCAGCAGACAGCTGATGATGTAGATCTCGCGGGGTTCGGCGTCCACCAGTTGGTTGTGGGCGGCTAACTCGGCGTTTTCCTTGCCGAAGAAGATTTCCCGCAGCATCGAGAGCAGGTAGACCGGGGTGAGGATCACGCCGATCGCCGCCAGCACCGACATCACAATCCGGAAGGTGAGTGAGTAGGCCTCGCTGGTGGCAAAGCCCACAAACACCATCAGCTCGGAAACAAAACCGCTCATGCCGGGCAGGGCCAGGGAGGCCAGGGAGCAGATCGTCCAGAGGGCAAACATTTTGCGCATCTTCTGGCCCACCCCACCCATCTCATCGAGCTGCAGGGTGTGGGTGCGGTCGTAGGTGGCGCCCACCAGGAAGAAGAGACTGGCGCCGATCAGGCCATGACTCACCATCTGCAACATGGCGCCGCTGGTGCCCAGGGGGCTGAAACTACCAATGCCAATCAGCACAAAGCCCATGTGGCTAATCGAGCTGTAGGCGATCTTGCGCTTGAGATTGCGCTGGGCAAAGGAGGTGAGGGCCGCATAGATGATGTTCACCACGCCCAGCACCACCAGCAAGGGGGCGAAATGGGCGTGGGCCTCCGGCAGCAGCTGCACATTGAACCGCAGCAGGGCGTAGCCGCCCATCTTCAGCAGGATGCCTGCCAAGCAACATATGCACCGGCGCCGTGGCCTCGCCATGGGCATCGGGCAGCCAGGTATGGAGGGGCACGATCGGCAACTTGACGCCAAAGGCAATCAGCAGGCCGGCATAACAGAGCATTTGGAACTTCTCGGGGAAGTCCTTGGCCATTAAGGCCGTGAATTCAAAGGTGGGGGCGCCACCGCCGTAGAAGGCCATGGCCAGGGCCGCCAGCAGGATGAAAACNGAGCCNCCGGCCGTGTAGAGGATGAACTTTGTGGCCGCGTATTGGCGTTTTTTGGCCCCCCAGATCGCCAGTAGTAGGTACACCGGCAGCAGCTCCAGCTCCCANGCCAGGAAGAAGAGCAGCATGTCCTGCACGGCAAACACGGCGATTTGGCCGCCAGCCATGGCCAGGATCAGGAAATAAAAGAGCCTTGGTTTGAANGTCACCGGCCAGGCCGCCAGCACCGCCAGGGCCGTGATGAAGCTGGTGAGCAGGATCAGGGGCATGGANAGGCCATCGGCGCCCACGGACCAGGCCAGGCCCAGGTTGGGTAGCCAGGACACCCGTTCGACCAGCTGCAGGCCCTCCACCGCCGGGTCGTAGCCGTTGAGGTAGCCCCCCACCGTCAGCAGGAAAGTCGCTAGGGCAATCCCTAGGGCATACCAACGGATCGTCTTGCCATCGCCCGGATCGGGGATGAAGGGGATCAGCAGGGCGGCGGCGATCGGGAACAGGATCGAGGCGCTTAGCCAGGGAAAGGCTTGCAGGCCCGAAGGCTCCAGGCCTGAGCTTTGCAGGCCCAGCACTAGGGGCGTCAGCGTCGCCAGGACCGTCGCACCCTGGGACAGGGTGAAGTCAACAAACACAGGTCAGGCTGGACGATCTGCCTGAAGTGTAGAAATCATTGACAGCGCTGGCAGAAGCCTATAGGCGAAACCACACGCGCGCTAGGCCCGTTGGCCTCAGCCCAGCACGCTGAACAGGGCCACCAGGGCGATCACACCGCCAAACACGATCAGGGCATAGAACTGGGCCCGGCCGGTTTCGAAATACTTCAGCCCTTCGCCGCTGCCCAGGGTGATCAGGCCGGTGAGGTTGACGACCCCATCGACCACCTTGGAATCGACTTCGAGCACCTGGCGGGCCAACTTGCGGCTGCCCTGGACAAACAGTTTGTCGTTGATGTCGTCCAAGTACCACTTATTGGCCAGGAAAGCATTGAGGGCTGGGAAGCGGGCCGCCACGACCTGGCCCAGGTCCACTTTGTGCAGGGCGTAGGCCGCCACAGCTAGGCCAATGCCCACCAAGGAGACGGCCACCGAGGCGCCGGCCAGGGGCAGGAACTCGCCCCAGCTGAAGTGGGCTGCCATTTCAGCGGCCTCCTCGGGATCCAGCAGGCTGGCAAAGCGGCTGTTCCAAGGGGTGCCTAACAGGCCTATGAGCACCGACGGCACCGCCAGCACCACCAACGGCATGGCCATTTGCCAGCCCGATTCGTGGGGATGGCTGGCGTGCTGGCCAGCGCCATGGCTGCCATCAACGGCAGGGGCCTTGCCGGCGGCCGCCAGCAGGGTGGCCTGGATGGCGGAATCGTTGCCGCGGAACTGGCCCTCAAAGGTGAGGAAGTAGAGGCGGAACATGTAGAAGGCGGTCATGCCGGCGGTGATGAAACCGGCCAGCCAGAGAATCGGGAAACTGCCGAAGGCCTGGCCNAGAATCTCGTCCTTGCTCCAGAAGCCGGCCAGGGGTGGGATGCCGCTGATCGCCACGCAGCCGATCAGGAAGGTGCCGGCGGTCACGGGCATGAATTTGCGCAGGCCGCCCATCAGGCGCATGTCCTGGGCCAGCACCGGTTCGTGACCCACCACCTCTTCCATGGCGTGGATCACCGAGCCCGAGCCCAGAAACAGCATCGCCTTGAAGAAGGCATGGGTAACCAGGTGGAACATGCCGGCCACTGGCGCGCCGCAACCCATGGCCAACATCATGTAGCCGAGCTGGGAAACGGTGCTGTAGGCCAGCCCCTTTTTCAGGTCCATCTGGGTGAGGGCGATCGTGGCCCCCAGCACCAGGGTGATCGTGCCAACCACGGCAATCACCAGCTGCACCTGGGGAAAGGGTGCATACACGGGCTGGAGTCGGGCCACCAAAAAGACGCCCGCCGCCACCATCGTGGCGGCATGGATCAGGGCCGAGATCGGGGTGGGGCCCTCCATGGCATCGGGCAGCCACACGTGTAGGGGGAACTGGGCCGATTTGGCCATGGGGCCCATGAACACCAGCAGGCAGAGCAGGATCGCCGCGGCGTTGGGGAGGCTGCCGCCTGCTACGGCCTCCTGCAGACGGGAGCCGATCTCCTCAAAGCCAAAACTGCCCGTGGCCCAGAACAGCCCCAGGATCCCCAGCAGCAGGCCGAAGTCGCCCACCCGGTTGACGACAAAGGCCTTCTGGGCTGCGTTGGCGGCCGCGTCGCGGTCGTACCAGAAGCCCACGAGCAGGTAGGAGCACATGCCCACCAGCTCCCAAAACACATAAATCTCCAGCAGGTTGGGGCTGATGATCAGCCCCAACATCGAACTACTAAACAGGGCTAGATAGGTGAAAAAGCGCACATAGCCCTGGTCGTGGGCCATGTAGCCATCGGAATAGACCATCACCAACAGGGCGATGGTGGTAACCAGGGCCAGCATCACGGCCCCGAGCGGGTCGACCCGGAAGCCCATCTGCAGGTTGAACGTGCCGGCGCTGGCCCAGTTGAACAACAGTTCTGTGGGGCCGGCTCCGGCCAGCTGCTGGGCCAGGATCGTGTAGCTGAGAACGGCTGAGGCCCCCACACAGCTGATCAGGAANACCGCAATCGGCTTGCGTAGCCGGTTGATCGTGCGGTTAAAGCTGATCAGACCAAGGCCCACCAGGCAGGCCCCCGCCAGGGGCAGCACCGGGATCAACCAGGCAAGGGGAGCGGCCGAGTCCATCCAGCACAGGCTTTAAGCGGTTTGACTCTAGGCAGCCTCTGGAGCTTGTCCTGCCCTTTTGCGGGGAGGTGTGGGTTCCCTCAGCCCAGCAGCCGTTGCAGGGGACTGGCCAAAAAGGCGTGGGCGCCGGCGCCGATGAAGCGGTGGGCCCACCAGAAGATCGCTACGGCGATGGCGATGCCCAGCTGGGCCGGCCTTAGGAACTCAGTCCAGACAAGCTGTTGGCGGCCATCGAGCACGGCCTGGAAGGGCCACACCGAGGTTTGGGCCTGGAGCTCCAAGAAGGCTTCACCAAAGCGTTGCTGCAGGCGCCGATCGCCATGCCACACGGCAAAGAGGTGGTGAACGATCAGGCCGAGGCTGGTAACCACCATGAAGCTGCTGCCGATCCAGAGCAGGTGGGTGGCGCACCAGAGCACCTGGCCGACGGCCTGGGGGTGGCGACTGATGCGGATGATCCCGGTGGCGTAGAGGCGCACTTGGGGCTTGAGCACCGCCGGGATCTCCAGCAGGTTGTAGGTGGCCGGATAGAGAAATAGGAAGCTGATGGCGGTGCCGCCCCAGACCAGGGGCACGATCCAGGGCTGGTCCTGGAGGTTCCAGAGCCGCAGGCCGTCGAAACGGTGGGCCAGGAAGTAGCCGATCACGATCACCGCTGAGGGGATGCTCAGGCCGGCGAACAGCAGGCGCCAGGCGCGCTCGCCGATGCGCTCCACCCCCCAACTGCGCAGGGCGGCCCCGCCGCTGTGGATCAGGGCAAATGCCAGCAGCAGGGCCAGCATCACCAGGCTGCTGTGGTGCAGCGCCCCGGGCGGGGTGGCAGTAGCGGCGCAGGCAAGAGGCGGCATGGTGATGACAAGCAGTGTCAGATTCTGGCGAATGGGGATCCCCGCCTAGAGTTGCCATTCGACTGCCGGTGCGAGCCTCCATCGGGCCACTCCATGGCTGATCTGCCGTTCACCCTTGACCAGCTGCGCATCCTGCGGGCCATTGCCAGTGAAGGCAGCTTCAAAAAAGCGGCCGACAGCTTGTATGTCACCCAGCCAGCGGTGAGCCTCCAGATCCAGAACCTGGAGAAGCAGCTCGATGTCTCCCTGTTCGATCGTGGCGGGCGCAAGGCCCAGCTCACCGAAGCGGGCCACCTGCTGCTCAGCTACTGCGACCGCATTCTCAGCCAGTGCCAGGAGGCCTGCCGCGCCCTCGACGACCTCCATCACCTGCGCGGCGGCTCCCTAGTGGTGGGCGCCAGCCAGACCACCGGCACCTACCTGATGCCGCGCATGATCGGCCTGTTTCGCCAGAAGTATCCCGAGGTGGCGGTGCAACTGCAGGTGCATAGCACCCGTCGCACGGGTTGGAGCGTGGCCAATGGCCAGGTGGATCTGGCGATCATTGGCGGCGAGCTGCCCGCCGACCTCAACGACCTCCTCCAGGTGGTGCCCTATGCCAGTGATGAGCTGGCCCTGGTGCTGCCGGTGAAACATCCCCTGGCCCGGCTGGGGGAGCTCAGCAAGGACGACCTCTACCGGCTTGGGTTTGTCTGCCTTGATGCCCAGTCCACCACCCGCAAGATGGTGGACCAGCTGCTAGCCAGATCGGGCCTGGACGTGGGTCGGCTCAAGATCGAGATGGAGCTCAATTCCCTTGAAGCGATCAAGAACGCCGTGCAAAGCGGCCTGGGGGCCGCCTTCCTGCCGGTGGTCTCGATTGAACGGGAGTTGGCGGCCGGCACGATTTTCCGGCCGATGCTGGCCGACCTGCAGGTGCGCCGCCAACTCAAGTTGATTACCCATCCGGCCCGCTATTGCTCCAGGGCCGCAGAAGCCTTCCGCCGCGAAATTTTGCCCGTTTTCGCCAGCCCCGATAGCCCCCTGCGCCAACCCCAAGCCCAGTCCCTGGGCTGAATACAAGCGTTTTAGCCAACGAACGCAAGCAGCTCTGGACCTTTAAAAGGGGGGGCTTTGGCTTGAGTTAGTTAGAACTTATCCGCTTCTGGCGTGAGTCCGGCGGTGTCATCAGCGACACCCTTGGTTTGGAATTTGTTATCGACGATGTCGGACTGATAGACGCAGCGCACTTCTGGTTTGTCCTTGACCGAGCCCGTATAGGCGAAGGTATTCATCCGTTGTTTGCACTCGCGGATCTGTTCGCCCGTGATTGCCCCTTGTTTCTGCAGCACGGCCCAGTTTTCGCGGCGAATGACGCAGCCCGGTTGCAGCTTCGGCTGGGTCACGAAACTGGTTGACGGGTTCATGGTTGTGTACATCTGCAGGTCCATCACGAAGGCACTGGCACCCCACTGCTTGCAGAATTCCGGGTCCGCCACGGCCATATCGAGCTGCTGGCTGCTGGCGATGTTGCCCTGGTCTCCCTGGGTATTGCTGGAGATTGTCACGCCCACGCCGATTCCCAGCACCAGCACCCCGGCCAGCACCGCAATTCTCGCCACGTTGAACGGAGTCGGGCCGCCGCCGTTTCCATCGGGCCCACCTTGGCCACCGCCAGACCCGTTGCCATTGCCGGAACGGCCTGGCTGGCGCGGCGCGGCTCGGTCTGGGTCGCCATAGGACTCGCGTTCGTCGTAGCCGTAGGCCCGCCGGCCAGGGCCATTGCCTGTGGAGCGGCCGCCGCGGGCGGGCGGTGGATCGTTGCGATAGGAGCGGCTCATCCCTGCGCCTGCTCCGGGCTGCGGGGCAGGCCCATCGAATAATTCAGCACCCGGGCGTCGGGGTTGTAGCGCAACTCCCCGGCTTGCAGCAGCTGGCGCACGGTGCCCTCCAGGTCGGAGCCGATCCGGCGCAGGGTGTAGTCGTTGAGGTCGGCGCCGGCGTGGCTGGCCACCAGATCCCGGAAGCGCTGCTGCAGCTTCTCCAGCACCTGGGCATCCCAGAGGAATTCGTTATCGGGATCCACGTCCATGGTCAGCTGGCTGGCATCGGCCACCAGCTGGCCGTCTTCAACCCGGGCGGTGAACAGCCGGATGTGGCGGGTCGTCGATTTGATCAGGGTGTCAGCCATGGCCCCAGGGCAGTGCCCAGTCGCGAGCTTCTGCTCAGTTTAGGAACCCTGCCTGCTGGCTGGCTCCTTGGGGCGCGGAACCGGCCACCTGTTTGCCCGTGCGGGCGTCAAGAAGCCTGGGGCTGAAGCGGTTTGGGAGCGGGCAGTCGCCAGCTGGGGCGGTCGGTTGGCATGGCCCTAAGGGCTTGGATAGTGGTGGCGGTTCCCCTACGCCAAGCCGGTGGCCCTCCTATGGTTGCCCCTGGAATTCCATGTGCAATGCGCGTCGCCATCGCTGGAGCTGGCTTAGCAGGTCTTTCCTGCGCCAAATACCTTTGCGACGCCGGCCATGTGCCGATCGTGCTCGAAGCCCGGGACGTGCTGGGCGGCAAGGTGGCGGCCTGGCAGGACGAGGATGGTGATTGGTATGAAACCGGACTGCATATCTTTTTTGGCGCCTATCGCAACATGCGCCAGCTCATTGCCGAGCTGAATATTGAAGATCGGCTGCAGTGGAAGTCCCACTCGATGATCTTCAACCAGAAAGAGGTGCCGGGCACCTACAGCCGCTTTGATTTCCCGGACCTGCCAGCCCCGCTCAATGGCCTGGCCGCCATCTTGGGCAATAACGACATGCTCACCTGGCCGGAGAAGATTGCCTTCGGCATCGGCCTGGTGCCGGCGATCCTGAGGGGCCAGAGCTATGTGGAGGAATGCGATCAGTATTCCTGGAGTGAATGGCTGGCCCTGCACAATATCCCTGAACGGGTGAATGATGAGGTGTTCCTGGCCATGAGCAAGGCCCTGAATTTCATTAATCCCGATGAAATATCCAGCACCGTGGTGTTGACGGCCTTGAACCGGTTCCTCCAGGAAACCGATGGTTCGAAAATGGCTTTCCTGGATGGCAATCCGCCGGAGCGCCTTTGTCAGCCGATTGTGGATTACGTGCGGGCCCACGGCGGTGAAGTGCACCTGGATAGCCCCCTGCGCGAGATCCAGCTCGCCGAGGACGGCAGCGTATCGGGCTTTCGCATTGGCGGTATCAAGGGCAAGGAACCCCAGCAGATCCAGGCGGATGCCTATGTGAGTGCCATGCCCGTGGATCCGCTCAAGCTGCTGCTGCCTGAGCCATGGAAAGCGATGCCCTATTTCAGCAAGCTCGATGGCCTAGTGGGCGTGCCTGTGATCAACATCCACCTCTGGTTTGATCGCAAGCTCACCGAGATCGACCACCTGCTCTTTAGTCGCTCCGATCTGCTCAGTGTTTACGCCGACATGAGCAACACCTGCCGCGAGTACGAAGACCCTAATAAATCGATGTTGGAGCTGGTCTTCGCCCCTGCTAAGGACTGGATCGGTCGGCCCGATGCCGAGATCGTGGCCGCCACCCTAGAGGAGCTAAAGCGCCTGTTTCCCCAGCATTTCAGTGGATAATCAGGCCCAATTGCTGAAGTCGAAGGTGGTTAAAACCCCCCAATCCGTTTACAAGACTGTGCCCGGTTGCCAGCAATTGCGGCCCGACCAAGCCTCGCCGATTCCTAATTTTTTCCTGGCCGGTTGTTTCACCATGCAGCGCTACCTCGCCTCGATGGAGGGGGCCGTGTTGAGCGGCAAGCAGTGTGCTGCTGCGATTGGCCAGTCCCCATTAGCCCAGCCGGGGGCCCCAAGCCCGGCCAATTTGGCGGCGGTGTAGGCGTGGGACTGGCTTCATCAGCGGGATCTGCAGGGGGATCAGCCGGCCTGGAGCTAGGGCTGGGCCAGGCCTATGAGGCCTGCCGGCAAGAAACCGCCCAGTGGGCCAAAACCTTCTATCTGGGCACCCTGTTGATGCCCCAAGCCAAACGCCGAGCGATCTGGGCGATCTACGTCTGGTGTCGCCGCACCGACGAGCTGATGGACAGCCCTGAGGCCCAGCAGCGCCCGGTGCGTGAATTGTCGGAGCGCCTCGATGCCTGGGAAGGTCGCACTCGCCGCCTGTTTGAAGGCCATGTCAGCGATGACCTCGATCGCGTGATGGTGGATACCTTGGAGCGCTATCCCCAGCCCCTGCAGCCCTACCTCGACATGATCGAGGGGCAGCGCATGGACCTGCTCCAGCATCGCTATGCCAGCTTTTCGGAATTGGAGCTCTATTGCTATCGGGTGGCGGGCACGGTTGGCCTGATGACCCAGGAGGTGATGGGGGTGGACCCGGCTTACACCACCGCCCCTTGGAGCGAGCGCCCCGATACGTCCGAGGCGGCCGTTGCCCTCGGCATCGCTAACCAGCTCACCAATATCCTGCGCGATGTGGGCGAGGATCGGGGTCGGGGTCGGATCTACCTGCCCTTGGATGATTTGAAGCGATTTAATTATTCCGAGGACGAGCTGCTCGCCGGCACCCTCAACGACAACTGGCGGGCCTTGATGGCCTTCCAGCTCGAGCGGGCCCGCTATTGGTTTGCCCGCTCCGAGGCTGGGGTGCGTTGGTTGGCTCCCGATGCTCGCTGGCCCGTGTGGACCTCCCTGCGGCTCTACCGGGGCATTCTCAATGTGATCGAGCGATTGAACTATGACGTGTTNAATCACCGGGCCTATGTGCCCCGGCTCGGCAAATTGCTGGAGCTTCCCTTCTCCTATGTGATTTCCCAGACCCGCTAACGGGGCGGTTGATAGGGGGATGGGGATCGCTGTTTAGGCCTTTTGAAGCCACTCGATCAGGATTGGATTGACCTGCTCGGGGGCTTCATCGTGGGGGCAGTGGCCCAGGTTTGCTAACACCCGCAGCTCCTGAATACACGGGAAATTCCGTTGCCATTCCCGGGCTTCAGCCACGCTCTCCCAAGGATCCGCCTCCCCCCAGAGCAGGCGCACCGGGCCCTGGAGTTGGGCCAGCAGCCCCGGGGCCAGGTGGTCGTCAAACAGGTTGACGAAGCCGCGGAAACTTTCCCTGGCGCCGGGGTCCCGGCTTGGGCCCACCAGGATCTCCACCAGGTCGTCATCGCAGTTGGCGCCACTCGGGTAGGCCTGGCTCAGCACCTGGCGCACCACGGCCGGCCGGGCCAGCAGGCTGAACAGGCTGCCNATTAACCAGCGCTGACGCACCAGGCCCATCAGCAGCGGCCGGCTCCAGCGTTGCAGGGGCGGCAGTTCTGCCAGCCGTTTGCGATCGAGGGTGCGCTGGGCGCAGTCGATCAGGATCACTTGGGCAGGGGGCTGGCCCTGCTCGGCCAGCAACCGGGCGGCATTGAGGGCTACCACGCCCCCAATCGAATTGCCGATCAGGTGCAGGCGCAATCCAGGTGCGTCCTTAGCGATCACTTGCTGGGTGAAATCGACCACCAACGTCGCCCAGAGGTCGAAGCCGTAGGGCACCGAGTCGGGCGCGTCCGCTTCATCGGCCAGGCGTGAGCGGGGCTTGCTACTGGCCCCAAACCCAAGCAGGTCGATGGCATAAACCCGGCCCACGGCCGCTAGGGCCGGCAGGTTATGGCGCCAGTGACCCTTGGAGGCGCCAAAGCCATGAATCAACAGAATGGCCCTTCCGGCAGGGAGGCCGTCCCCGCTGGCGCAGCAGTAGCTGATTTGCTGACCCCGCCAGGTCCAGAGCTTATTAATGACCACAGGGGCCTAGGGGATCAGGAGGGATCCAGGTTGGCTCAGACGGGGGTCTTCTGGTCGGCTANGAGGGCCTTGAGTTTGGCCANTTCGCCGGACCAGCGGGGGTCGGGAGCGCCTTCGACGATGGTGTCGCTATGGACGACCTTGTTGATGGCCTTGCGGGCCACGGTCGAGGGGGGAGCGCCAGCGCCGGGACGGCGGTCGTTACCCGCGACGCCACTGCGGGGGTCGCGGCGCTCGGAGCGCTCGATGCGCAGGTTGTTGCCGCCAAAGTCACGGCCGTTGAGCTGCTCGATCACCTGGTCGGCGAGGGCTTCCTCTTCGACATTGGCGAACCCGAAGCCGCGGCTGGCACCGGTCTCCCGATCCTGGACGGCCTTGAAGCGCACGCCTTCGCCGACGGCGGTGAAGAGGGCTTCGAGCTCCTTGGCATCAAAGCTCTGGGGCAGGTTGCCGACGTAAAGACGAACGCTCATGGGATCGGGAGAGGAAGGAACGGGAGGGATGGGCAGGTCGGGGTTGCGAGCTGACGCGNAAAAACAGGGACCCGACCTTTGAGCCGTTGTCCGTTTCTGCGTTGTCCTGATGTCCGGCGATCACCGTCTGTTTGGAAGGATCCGGAACGGAGGCTTTCAGAACGAGAGCTTTGCCCTAACAGGCGCTATTCAGGTCGTTAGCAACGACTGTGCTGGTGAAGTTAATCACGGCGAGGGCCCCTTTCGCCAGGCGTGTTTGGCTGCTGCAGCGCCTGGCGACACCAGAGCAGGGCCTGCTCGCGGTCGCTGATGCGACCAAAAGCCCGTTCCATGGTGAGTTGGTCCAGCAGTTCGCCCAGGCGGCGGGAAGGGGCCAGGCCCAGCTCCGTCTGCAGGCTGCGGCCATCGAGGGGGGGGCTGGGATGGAAGAGGGGATCGTGGGGGTTGCGCCAGCGCTCTAGCCAGATTTGGGCCAGGGGGCCAGGCCAGGCCAGGAGCAAGGCGGGCAGCTCGTCCTCCAGCTGGCGTTGCAGGGCCAGGCGCTCCGGCTCCGTGAGCGCGGCGATGGCGGCCCCTGGATCCCCGCTCCCAGGCGCCCCAGGCTCCAGCCGCTGCCACCACTGGCGCAGCCGTTGGCAGCGCTGTTGCAGCTTGCGGC
>JGI25914J50564_10000116_pt1 | contig 23305 bp, 21 predicted proteins | sample LauGreSuBDMM15SN_2_FD_50564 | JGI IMG/M metagenome (IMG submission 50564) | reverse complement strand
TAAAGCTGCAGAAGCTGTAGCAGTAATCGTAACTGTAGTAGCTGCTGTTTCAGAAGCTGTATTTGTACTTACAGAAAGATCAACTGTAGCAGCTGGTAAAGAGATTACCGTTGTTGTAGCTGTTGCAGTACAACCTTTCGCATCAGTAATTGTATAATTAAAAGTTCCACCTCCAACTGTTAAAGGACTTCCCGTTACAGTGTAAGGTAATGTTCCTCCTGTCGCTGTAACTGTAACTGTAGTCGTTACTCCAAAACATACTGTCGATAATGCTGGAGTGGCTATTGCAGTAATGGTTGGGCAAGGAGCAGTAACAATTGTTCCTGGCGAACCAATTTCTGTAGCACTATTTGCTGCGATGAAAGCACCTTTAATTCCTACTGCACTAAATTGTGTAATTGGAGTAACCAAACTGTTTTGTCCAATTGCATTATCAAAAGTAGTAAATGGCGCAGCAGCTGGAGAGGCTCCAAATAAAACTGAAGAAACCGGNGTGTTACTTACACCATTGTATAAATTCACTTGATCACCACCAGTACTTAAACCAATACCGGTTCCTGTATAATTTCCGATTCTTAATCCTGATGATGGATTTGTTCCGAACCAATTGTTTAAGAACGCTGTTGTTTTTCCGGCCAAATCTGCAGTTTCCATAAATATTACAGATTCTCCTGGATTAATGCTAGTAATTCCGTTAAGTGCTACAGCTGCTGCAGGTGATTGTGAATTGTCATCTACTTTCCAACCTGTAATATCAACAGCTACGGCTTTAGAATTGGTTACCTCGAACCAATCAGCACCAACTGAACTGCTTCCACTTGACCATGGAGCCACTTCAGAAATAAACAAACGTCCAACAGTTCCTGGTGAACCAATTTGAACTGTATCATTTACTGCTGCAAAAGCGTCGTTTACTCCTACTTGACTTAATGTTGTTACAACACTATTGTTTAGACTTGCAGCATTGTTAAATGTAAAATTTGTGGTTGCAGCTCCGAATGATATACTAGCTTTAACTACTCCGCTTGAATCAAATAAATTAACTGCATCTCCTCCAGTGCTTAATCCTATTCCGTTTCCGGTATAAGAGCCTACTTGTAAACCACTAGGTACATTAGACCCAAACCAAGTTGTTTTAAAATTAGCAATAATAGTGGCTGCATTTGTAGCACTTGTTTCCAAGAAAATTACAGATTCACCTGCAGCAATGCTTGTGATTCCAGTTAAGGCCAAAGCAACTGAAAAAGTGTTTGAACTATCATCTACTTTCCAACCAGTAATATCTAAAGGAGCATTACCATTATTAGTTACTTCAAACCAGTCAGCGCCAACAGTAGTAGTACTACTTGACCAAGAAGCCGCTTCGGTTACACTTACAGAAACAATTGGTGTTGTTTCGACTAAAACATCCGTTACAGCTAAGACAAAATTAACTGAAGCGTCAGGTGTACTTCCAATGGTTGTATCGTCAACATTAACAGTAACATTATAACTTGTTTTAGTTTCAAAATCAATTACAGTTCCTGCTTTGATATACAAACTTGCACCCGTTATTTGAAAAGCACTTGCGTCTGCCCCAGATAATGTTAGGTTATTTGTTCCTAATCCGTCATCAGTCACTGTAATATCTGCTACTTTAACAGCGGCAGTAGTATTAGAATTTTCTAAAATAGCAGTCGTGGTGTTTGTTAAAGCAATTGCAGATGGTGCTTGATTTGGCAATGTAGAAGCTGCATAAACCCAAAGTTGTGGGTAATCAATAGTACCGCCACCGTTTTCGCTTACAATATATAATATTCCATCACGATCCATAGTAAGACCTTCGTGTTGTTGAGAAGCAACATCCAAGGGATTTCCTGCATCAGAAACTATGGTTAAACTATTAACTATAACCCCATTTCTGTCAACATTAACTACTTTGGCATTTTCTTGTCCTAATACCAATAAGTTGTTATACAAAGATTGTCCGTTTAATGCTGGTATATTAGATAATGCAAAAACATCTGCTACATCTGAAAAACCTAGCAAAGCTGGATCAAAAAGATTGGTAGAATTCTCTGTTGTAGCCGACCCATTTGTAGCTGTTCCAGCAGTAAAGTCAACTCCTGTTTGGAAAATTCCGATAGGTGTTATTTCTTTTAAAACGATATAACCACCAGTCAATGGATCATAAGATAATCCTTCTGTTCCGGTATTAGGAACGAAAGTCCCAATTTTTACGGTTTGTGTATTGGCTCTAGAAAGAGTAGTTCCAGCAGCATAAGTAAACTTAACCAACTGTCGGTCGCGCTCTTCGCTCATTACGAACTGACCATTACCTATATAGGTGAGTCCTTCGGTATCATAAAAATCAGTTCCTTGTGGACTGCTCCCTTGAGCCATCGTCATAGTATCAATTAATTGTCCAGTTTTTGATACTTGAGTGATAGAAGTACTTCCATCGGCAGTAATAAAAAGTGTATCTGTATCCCAATTGTAAGCTACTGCCGAAGCCTCTTGACAAAGCAAGTTGTTGGCTGGGTGCGCTGTTCTTGTTGGTTCTGGTAAATCATAACGTCCTACTCTAACATAATTAGAAAGGTCTATGTTTAAAGCAGCATCGTTATCTGTAATTGTTACTGTTTGCGAATTTGTAGTTCCAATTAAAATACCACTTGACGGATTGCTTATTGTTAAAGTTGCAATCTCCGAACCTTCAACTAAAAGATCATTGACCACAGTAAAAGTAACACTTCCTGATGTTTGACCGCTTACTATTGTAATAATAGCATTGCTTAAAGTATAATCTCCAGCAGTAATGTTTGCTCCAGTTACAGCTAAATTTAAAGTTTGATCCCCATTTACTGCAACATCGGCCGTAGCTGTAACGGTTATTAGAGTTGTTCCAACTTCAGTACCTGAATTAGCACTCACCGAAAGAGAAATAGTAGACTTTGCAGTAGTAAAAGTAGTAGATTGTAAAGTTGTAATAGCATTATTACTTAAATCTTCAATTGTATTTGCAAGCAATGCAACATAATACACTTGATTTACATTTAATGTTGTTGTAGGTACAATTGATATTGTATTCGATGCAAAAGTAGCATCAAATGGTACCAAAGTTCCTGACGCATTGTTCAATCTTAGTTCGACAACTGCATCTATATTTGTATTTGTAATCGCATCGTTGTTCAGCAATCTAACACTTTCGTTAAAAGCAATAGTTGGATTTACATTTCGAACTACATTTGTAGCTGAATTTAAAGGAGAAAAAGTAACGGTTGGCGCAGTAGTGTCTGAACCTAAAAGAAGAGTACCTTCGGCAGTAAAGTTATCAAAACGATTGTTTCCTACTGTTCCTCCAGCTCCTTGTTGAAATTCAACTTTAAGCTTAAAGTTAGGATTGTTATCAGTGGCACTGATTGATGAAAAATCTAAAGTTGCTAATCCTGGATCTCCATTATTTGGCGTTATATTGGAAAAAAAAGTATAATTCGTTCCATCTGTAGAATACGACCAAACTTGTGTTCCAGCTCCTGAACCAGAGCGTCGAGTAGCAAATTTAATTATTGCATTTTCATAACCTGTAGTTGGCAATGCGAATACTAATGAACTACCAATAGGATCGTTAAATCTCAAATGTGTTCCAGATGCGTCCGAGTTTCGGGCATTCAAATTCAAAACATTAAAATTTTGACCAGTTCCTCCAGCAAAATCAATGGCTGTTATGCCCGAGAGGTTTGCTGTTAACGCGCCACCAGCAATATTTGATTGGCTCGGTGCTGTAATAGCGCTAACCGATGCATTACTATTGAAATTCCAATAATGCAATAAGCTCTGTCCTTGAGAAAAGGAATAAAACAACAACATCACAAACAACATTGCTATTTTAATGTNAGTTTTTTTCATAAATTTTGATTTTAGTGANTGGTAAAAATAAAAACATATTATTTATTCAAGTACAAGTAAATAACATCAAAACGTTAAAAATAATTAAACAAAAAACCAGCTCTGTAAATTTTAGCAACGTTTAAAAAACAATTTATTAATAATTAAAACACATTTATTTCATTGACTCTTAACAATATTGGTGGTCGGCCTATGAAACAATCAGAACTGTAATTCGCAAATTGCAGTATAGTTAAAAAAGAGTAGTTTTGGTTATTGAGGTAACATAAATTAAAGGTTAATCTCCTGCGCTCGTTCGCAAATCCTATCGCGTTTGAACTGGTTGTCTTGAAGTAACTCACATTATTAAGTAAAAGAACATTACCTACAACTAAAAAAGTTTTAGTCTTTTATTATATGTGTTTTTTATGCGATGCGCTTCAAAAAAAATGCATAAAAAATCGCATTTTTATTAATTAAATAATGTTGTACTAAACCCAACAAAGTAAATTAGCCGAAGCATCGATTAATTGCTACAATAATAGCATTGACAACATCGAAAAAGTTTTGCAGTCTACTTTTATCAATGTGTTGATTCACCCCGATCTGCCCTTTATATTTGGTAGTAAATAATACATAATCACTATCTGCTGAAAACCGCTTCTTAATTTTAATTCGGAGATTTTTTTTATAGAGCATGTGACCAAAAAAATTAAATTTAAAAATTGGGTCACATTAGCGTGACCATATAAATATTTTTAAAAAAAACGGTCACAACTTTATGACCGGTTTATATCTTTTAAAAAAATTGTAGCCCTAAAAAAATCAAATCAACAAATGAGAATAAATTTTTAAAACTATTTTATCTACTGAAATGGTGCGCATTGCATCGCCATAACCTTCGATAACTTTGTTTCCATAAATTGAAGTTGGTAATTTCGGATATAAATTTCTATCCGAAACTAAAGCGTTTTCAAATGGCTGATTGAATGGCGAAAATCCGGCAAAAGGATGAGTTGCGCCCCAAAGTGTAATGACTTTTATGCCAAGTATTGCTGCGATATGCGCATTTCCAGAATCCATTGAAAGCATGATGTCAAGATTCGAAATGAGTTGCAATTCTTCTTTAAATTTAATTTTACCAGCAATAGCAATTACATTTTCATTGTTTTGCGCCATTGCATTTAAAATTGCGACTTCTTTGTTTCCACCGCCAAAAAGTAAGATTTTATGATTTTCATTCAATGCCAAATTATCAACAACTTTTTGCATCAAATCTAAAGGATATATTTTACCATCATATTGCGCAAAAGGAGCAATTCCGATTAGTTTTTTTTCGCTTTTCACTTTTTTTTCTTCAATTAAATCTAAAATCGGCTGGCTTAAAATTGCCTTTTCAGGAAATGTGGGATCAGTCAATTTTAAATCAAATCCTAAATCTTCAAAAACTTTTTTGTGTCGTTCAAAAACGGTCGGTAATTGCTTGAAAATTTTATTTTCTGCACGGGTTAAAGCTTTTTTTTCTGCCCTAGCTTTGTCAATATAAGCGACCTTTTTTCCGTTTACAGCGAAAAGATTTCTGACAATTTTAGACCGCAAAACGTTGTGTAAATCGGCAAAAGCATCAATTTTGGATTTCTTTAAATCTAAATACAATCTTAATAATCCCAGAAAACCTTTATGGCGTTTTTTCTCTTCAAATGAAAAAAAAGTTACATTTTCAACATCATCAAAAAAAGGTTTAAAAAAAGGGCGAGAAACTACGGTAAGTTTAATTGTCGGATTTTGATTTACAAAAAGCCTTAAAACAGGTACTGTCATGGCCACATCTCCCATTGAGGAAAGTCGCATGACAGCAATATGTTGGATTGGTTTTTGCAAGTTTTTTATTCTAAATCAGCAATCTTAAATCACTTCTTATTTTGATACAAAATCGGATTCAATTCATCGTCATTGTACATTTTCATTTGTTTGTACACTTTCATGAATTTATCACCATTTTCAATATCACTTAACAAATCGTCGATGGCAGTTGACAAATCGCTCCTTTGTTCTAAAAGCACATTTAATTTTGCTTGGCATTTTTCTCTATGGTCTTGCGAAGCCTCAGTACGGTTAGCTTCTTCAGCCATGTGGTAAATTTTTAAAGCTAATATTGAAAGCCTGTCAAATGCCCAAGCTGGACTTTCTGAGTTGATTTTTGCTCCATCTTTCACTTTTACTTGACTATATTTTTGAAGAAAATAACTATCAGTATATTCCACCATGTCTGTTCGCTCTTGATTTGATGCGTCAATTCTTCTTTTCAAAGTTAATGCAGCAACAGGATCAATATTTGGGTCACGAATGATGTCTTCAAAATGCCATTGAACAGTATCTATCCAATTTTTATGGTACAATAAATGTTCAAATTTATCTTTTGGAAACGGATTGTTGATTGGTTGATCAACATTATCAAACTGATGATAATCTCGAATACTTTGCTCGAAAACGGAAAAAGCCAATTTTGAAAACATATATTTGTATTTAAAACACAAATATACTTTTTAGATTTGAAAAAGGATATATCTTTAACTTCAAAAATCTAAATTCAGCCATCTAAATTCAAAATATTTATGCAAATCCATTATTTATCTCAATCCAACAGTATTTTAAATCATTTTTTAGGTCAAATCAGAAACGTAAATGTTCAAAAAGACAGCATGCGATTTCGCAGAAATATCGAAAGAATTGGCGAAATAATGGCTTATGAATTGAGTAAAAATTTGAACTACAAAAACATTGCAATTCAAACGCCTCTTGGCATAAAAAAAACCACCGAAATTGAGGACGAATTGGTTTTGTGTTCCATCTTACGAGCGGGCTTGCCACTGCATTTGGGTTTTTTAAATTATTTTGACAATGCAGAAAACGGTTTTGTTTCGGCTTATCGCTATCACAAAAATGGTGGTGATAATTTTGAAATAAAAGTAGAATACCAGGCGGTTCCGTCTATTGAAAATAAAAATTTGCTTTTGATAGACCCAATGTTGGCAACTGGTCAATCGATGGTTGCGGTATTTAATAAATTGTTAGAGAAAGGAAATCCTGCAGCGCTTCACATTGCCGTTGTGATTGCTGCGCCTGAAGGCATCGCTTTTTTAGAAAAACATTTGCCCGATAATTGTCATCTTTGGGTGGCCACTTTAGACGAAAAATTAAACGAAAAAAATTACATCGTCCCTGGTTTAGGCGACGCAGGTGATTTGGCTTACGGCAATAAATTATAACTGAAAAACAAAACACATTATACACAAAACAACAATAATTAAACTAGTTGTTTCTTTTATCCATTTTACTGTCGCGTTTTCAAGAAAACTTGTTGTCATGATTGACAATGGCATAAAAGTATAAATCAAGATTGCATTATTTTTTGATGGTGAAATAACAAAAATAGCAATTCCAATCAGTAATGAAATGATTATTTTTTTGAAAGCAGGAAGCACTATTAATGGCTTATTAGAAAGCGAAAAAAGCAATGTAAACAGAAATAATACCGAAATGGCAACAAATATAGAAAGTGACATATTTTGATAGCTATTGGTAAAATAATTGAAATCACAATTTATACTTGCACTTTCTTTCAAATGATTTATCAATGATCTATCAAAAATCAAAGCAGTTAATACAAATAATATTAAAACTGTAAAAAATGCCATGTAAGGCAAAATCCAGTTTCTATAATCTCTTGAAACGTGTAGAATTATTGAAGCAAAAACCAGCACAATATATAAAATACTCCAAAAATGAAATAATGTCGCAAGAAAAATCCACATTGATGCGTCAAAAATTTTTTCTTTTGGGGTTAGTAATGATTGCAACGATATTAACCTTCGCATCGCCAAAAGAACACAAAAATTAGAAACTACCAAAGTAAAATTATTTAAAACTTCTGGAAATAAAATTAGAAATAGAAAGAAAAAAAGAAACGGAAAAGTGTTGTCTTTGCTTAAGCCATTGCGTTTTGTCACGAAATTAATAATAAACAATGAAGCAATCAAAAGGGCGAAAAGTCCGGCTTTTTTAACAAACAAAAACCATGAACTCAACCATTCTGTATGCTTTATTTGAACTAAAAAAAAGCATAAAATCAAGGCAAGAATCACTATGATGTAATTAAATGGACGAGATTTGCTAAAAATTGTTGTAATCATAAGGATATTTTATACTTTTGTAGCTGTAAATATAATATAAGTACAGAAATGAAAGCATTTTTTGAAGGAATTCAGTGGTTGTTTGAAAATATATTATTTGTTCCTCACAACTTTTTAAGAGAATTAGAGTTAAGTCATTGGTTTTTAGCAAATTTTGTAAATGCTATTTTTATGGGAATTTGCGCTGCTGCAATGATTTATTGGATAAAACAATTAAAGATTCACGACGAAAAAGGAGAAGGAACGCAAGACACAACAGCACATTCTTTTTTGAAATAAGCCGTTTTTAAAGGTCAAATCCTATATCTTTTCTAAAATACATCTTATCAAAATGTAGCTTTTCTATGTTTTGATAAGATTTTTTTATGGCCTCAGCATAATCATTTCCAAAAGAAGTAATTGCTAAAACCCTTCCGCCGTTGGTAACAATTCCACCATTTTCTGTTTTTGTACCTGCATGAAAAACCAAAGCATCTTCAATGTTTTCAATACCTGAAATTATTTTTCCCTTTTCGTAGTCTTCAGGATATCCGCCAGAAACCAACATGATTGTTGTTGCGCTTCTTTCATCAATTTCCAATTCAATTTCGTTTAATTTTCCTTGACCAACAGCCACGAATAATTCAACCAAATCAGATTTCAATCTTGGAATTACAACTTCTGTTTCTGGATCACCCATTCTGACATTGTATTCTATCACAATTGGTTCACCTTTGACGTTGATTAGACCAATGAAAACAAATCCTTTGTATTCAATATTGTCTTTTTGCAAACCTAAAATAGTTGGTTTTACAATTCTAGATTCTATTTTTTCTAATAAAATTTCATCTGCAAATGGCACCGGAGATACTGCTGCCATTCCACCGGTATTTAAACCTGTGTCGCCTTCGCCAATGCGTTTGTAGTCTTTTGCAGTAGGCAAGATTTTATAATTCTTTCCATCGGTCAACACAAAACAACTCAATTCTATTCCGTCTAAAAATTCTTCAATCACCACTTTTGAACTGGCACTTCCAAATTTTTCATCAACCAACATTAGGCGTAATTCGGCTTTTGCCTCTTCTAAATCATGAAGTATCAAAACGCCTTTTCCCGCAGCTAAACCATCCGCTTTCAATACGTAAGGTGGATTCAATGTTTCTAAAAACAAAAACCCATCTTGAACCGTTTTTTTGGTAAAACTTGCATAACCAGCAGTAGGAATATTGTTTTTCACTAGAAATTCTTTGGCGAATTCCTTACTTCCTTCTAATTGAGCACCTTTTCTTGAAGGTCCAATAACCGGAATGTTTTTCAATAATTCATCGTTTTTAAAAAAATCATAAATTCCCAAAACCAACGGATCTTCTGGACCCACCACAACCATTTCAACATTTTCTTCAAGGGAGAATTTTTTTAAAGCCGCAAAATCTGTTGGTTGAATGTTTACGTTTGTTGCAATCGATGCTGTCCCTGCATTTCCTGGGGCAACAAAAAGTTTCGTGCAAAGCGGACTTTGAAGCATTTTCCAAGCCAAAGCATGTTCTCTTCCTCCTGATCCAAGTAATAAAATTGTCATTGTGTTGTTGTTTATTAGTTTGCAAAAATAGTTGGTTTTGCCGTCAAAAATTTAATCTTTTTGAAAAAATTCTTCTTTTTAGCTTTAAAGTAAATGTTGTTATATAAATTTGAAAAAAAAATAAAATGTTCAACCTTTTCGATTTTTCTCTAAAAATAAATGGCTTTCCGATGGTGAAAGCAAAAGGAGAATTGGCTAAAATCGTTGGTTTTTCAAAAGAAGAACACAAGATTTTTATCGAAAATAAAAAACAAGCCATTGTAAATTTTCATCTTCAAAACAACAATTTTTATAAAAATTTAGTGGGCGAAAAGGGTTTTGAAAGCTNGGATAAACTACCTGTTTTAAACAAACAAAATTTACAAAAGGCATTAAAGGAAAGGCTTTCCAACGGCTTTTCTGAAAACAAAATATACATTAACAAAACTTCTGGTTCGAGTGGNGATCCATTTGTTTTTGCCAAAGACAAATATTGTCATGCACTAACATGGGCATCAAATATTTATCGGTTTGGATGGTACAATGTTGATTTTAACACTTCTTATCAAGCGCGTTTTTATGGGATTCCATTGGATTTTATAGGCAACAAAAAAGAAAGATTCAAAGATTTTTTGAGTCATCGTTATCGGTTTACCATTTTTAACTTGTCTGACGAGGTTTTAGAAGGATTTTTAGAAAAATTCAAATCAAAAAAATTCGATTACATCAATGGTTACACTTCTTCAATAGTCTTGTTTGCTAAATTTCTTCGCAAAAAAAACATAGTTTTGAAAACCATATGCCCAACTTTAAAAGTTTGTATGGTGACATCAGAAATGCTTTTTGACGAAGACAAAATCTTACTCGAAAAACAATTTGGCATTCCGATTGTGAATGAATACGGCGCTTCTGAATTAGATTTAATTGCTTTTCAAAATCCAAATAATGACTGGCAAGTAAATGCAGAAACTCTGTTTATAGAAATTCTTGACGATGAAAACCAAGTTTTGCCCTACGGCAAAGAAGGTCGAATTGTAATTACGTCGTTGTTCAATGAAGCACATCCCTTTATTCGTTACGATATTGGTGATATTGGGATTTTGGATGAAAAAAGCACTTTGCAAAAACCAATTCTCAAGAAATTAATTGGCAGAACAAACGATATTGCCATTTTGCCAAGTGGAAAAAAATCGCCNGGATTAACATTCTATTACATTACAAAAAGCATCATTGAAGATGATGGAAATGTGAAAGAATTCNTTATAAAACAAACAAAAATAAATAGTTTTGAAATCGAATACGTGAGTGAATTTGTGCTTTCTGAAATACAAATTCAAAAAATAGAAGCAGCAATTGCTTTGTATTTAGAACCCAATTTAATATTTATTTTTACCAAGAAAAAATACTTAGAAAGAACGAAAAGAGGAAAATTGAAACAATTTGTTTCTTTGCTAAAGTAAAACTCATAAAAAAATTCTAAACGCTAATAAAAATAGCATTTAGAATTTTGAATAGATTGATTGATAATATTATTTTTCCTCTTTGTCTGTAACCGAAGTTTTTGTAGCAGAAGAATCGTCTTTGGCTGCATTTTTGAATTCTTTAATTCCACTGCCTAAACCTTTCATTAATTCTGGAATTTTTTTGCCTCCAAACATTAACAAAATCACTGCAATAATCAAAATTATTTCTGTAGGTCCTAAACTTCCCATAAATATTGTTAATAAATTCATAACTTGTAAATTTTAATAAAGTACAAATGTAAATAATAAATAACATTACTTTTAGAATACTTAAAAATAATTGTGTTAAAGATTGTTAACGTTAATTTTCTTCGTAAATTAGTATATTTGTATTTCATTCAACAATTATGTCTGATAACAAACAAAAACGGGAGCTTTTAAAGAAAAAGTTGTTTACAAAAAACAGATTGGTCATCTTAAACGAAGATACTTTTGAAGAAATATTTTCTTTAAGATTAACTTTAATGAATGTTTTTGTCGTGGCCACTTCTGGTGCAATAATCATCATATTTGTAACAACCTATATTATAGCCTTTACACCTTTACGTGAATATATTCCGGGTTATGCCTCTACAAAACTAAAAAAAGAAGCGACAGAATTGGCCTTAAAATCAGATTCGTTGTCTTCAGAATTGAATAAAAACGAAGCTTATATTGCAGGCGTAAAAAAAGTGCTTTTAGGAGAATTGGAAGTTGAAAAATTCAACAAAGATTCTATTTTAACTTCGCAAGCAGACACCGTTTCTAATCTAAACTTAAAAGCGTCAGCCGAAGAAATTGAGTTGAGAAAAGAAGTTTTTAAAAAAGAAAAAACTAAAAAATAAATTATGTTTGCAACTGGAGATTTTATAGAAATGCCATTGATCACTGGAGTTATTTTTTTAATGGCTGGCGTAATTACGTATTTATTTCCTCCAAAAAAAATCAATTCTTTTTATGGTTACCGCACTTCAAAGTCGATGCNAAATCACGAAAATTGGACTTTCGCGCAAAAATATTCAAGCATAAAAATGATTCAAACTAGTTTGTTTTTGTTAGTAATTTCATGTTTAGGATTTTTCATAACGTTTCAACACATCACCCAAAATAGCATTGCATTTGTATCTATCACAATCGGCATCGTTTATATGTTTTTTACTACCGAAAAAGCATTGAAAACAAAATTTCCAAACTCTTAAATTAATGTCATTAAAATCTTTAGCGGCAAAAATCTTTGCAAAAAAAGTGTTTTTAGAAACCCAAAAATGGGCAAATAACCCTATTGAAACCCAACAAAAGGTTTTTGAAAACTTATTGAATTCAGCAAAAAATACTGTTTTTGGGAAAGACCACGATTTTGAAAACATTACTACTTTTCAAGCATTTGCGAAAAAAGTACCTGTGCGAGATTATGAAGATTTAAAACCTTATATCAATCAAGTTGTTCAAGGAAAAGAAAATATTCTCTGGAAAGGAAAGCCGCTTTATTTCGCTAAAACTTCTGGAACAACGTCTGGTGCAAAATACATTCCACTGACTAAAGAATCTATGCCGTTTCATGTAATTGCTGCAAGAAATGCCATTTTGAATTATATTCACGAAACTGGAAATACTAATTTTGTAAATGGAAAAATGATTTTCTTGCAAGGAAGTCCTACTCTTGAAGAAAAAAACGGAATCAAACTAGGCAGATTATCGGGAATTGTTGCGCACTTTGTGCCAAAATACCTTCAAAAAAACAGAATGCCAAGTTGGAAAACCAATTGTATTGAAGATTGGGAAACAAAAGTCGATGCCATCGTCGAAGAAACTTTTGCTGAAAACATGACTGTGATTTCTGGAATTCCATCGTGGGTTCAAATGTACTTTGAGAAATTACAACAAAAAGCACAAAAACCAGTTGGGCAAATTTTTAAAAACTTTAATTTGTTTATTTATGGCGGTGTAAATTTTGAACCCTATCGTGCCAAATTTGAAAACTTAATTGGCAGAAAAGTCGATGCGATTGAGCTTTTTCCGGCGTCGGAAGGTTTTTTTGCTTACCAAGATGCACAAAAAGAAGTTGGAATGTTACTGCTTTTAAATGGTGGTATTTTTTATGAATTCATTAAATCGGAAGATTTTTATACTGAAAACCCCAAAAGATATACCATTGGTGAAGTGGAATTGAATACAAATTACGTTTTGATAATATCTACAAATGCTGGGCTTTGGGCCTACAACATTGGTGATACTGTTCAATTCACATGTTTAAAACCCTATCGAATTATTGTTTCTGGAAGGATAAAACACTACATCTCTGCTTTTGGCGAACATGTGATTGGCAAAGAAGTTGAAACCGCTTTGAAACAAGCGATGCAAAACACAAACATTCGTGTAAGTGAGTTTACCGTTGCGCCACAAATCACGCCAAACGAAGGCTTGCCTTACCACGAGTGGTTTATCGAATTTGAAAATGAACCAGAAAATTTAGGCGATTTTGCGTTAAAAATTGATGATTTTATGCGAAAGCAAAATATTTATTATGACGATTTGATTATTGGAAATGTGTTGAAAACACTACAAATCAATAAAGTAGAAAAAAATGGTTTTCAAAATTATATGAATTCAATTGGAAAATTAGGTGGACAAAACAAAATTCCTAGATTAAGTAATGATCGGAAGATTGTCGATTTCTTTTAAAAAAGTAATATTAAAAAGAGCGTTGGGTTAAAAAGCCCTTTTTAATCACAAACCCTTAAAATAGTGTTGGTTTCTAACTAAAAACAAAAACGTTATATTTGCATCGTAAAAACAAAAGATGAAAGAAATCACAAATATTTCGCGTTCTCGGGCGCAAGAATCGTCGGCGGCTATCGAACGATTGTACATTACAATTAGACATTTATTTAACCGTGGATTTTATAAGCCAATGGGCGTTTCTGGCGATACTTTGCGAGAAGCACTTTTATCGCTCCGACCAGAAATTTATGGCACAATTGCCGAAGAAAAAGTAGAGTTATCCGGACTTTTATATGTAATAGAAAGACTTCCGGTTGGTATTGAAGAATGTCGTTTCATCAATTTAACTTCAGATGAAGGCTATTCAAAATCGCATTTCAAAGCAATCATTCCTCCAAAAAGACGAAGAAATTGCTACCGAATCGACGAAGAGCAAATGAATGTAGAAATCACNCGTGGACGNTCAGACATTTATGATATTTTGACNCATTTGACTTTTATTTTTATTGAATCACANAAAATNAAAGACCGCGTTTTAATCGACGATGATGGCAAACTTTCTCGCGATTGGGAAAAATTAGAACAAGCCATTCTAGCAAACAAAAAACTAACTTTGGTCGAAAAGGAAAAAGCCATTTCTCATACTGCAAACATTTTAGGAAGAACATTTTCTGAAGTTTTAGGCATTTATGATAACTTTGGAACAGCGGAAAAACCAGATCGTTTTCTTCACATTATTTATTGGTTAGGAAAATTGGCTTTAGAAGAGGTTTTGGATAACAACAAAAGAACCATCACTTTCAGTCCGATTTTGAGAGAGCGTTTAGGACATCACATTCACGGAGAAATTTGGGCCAACAACATTAAAGGAGTTTTAAAAAACAATGATTTATTAGATAGGCCTATTCATATTATTAGTGCCAACATGCACTCGGTGATGAATTCTATTTTTGCAACGCATGTGCTAAAAACCAAATTCAAAGACAAATCTGACTTTTTTATTTACGAAGAATTAAGCCGTCAAGGCGCTCATGATGTGAGAGATAAAGTAGAAGATTTTGCTAAGTTGAACGGGATGATTGCCATTCCGGATACCTCTGGAACTAATATTGATGTTCAAATTTTTGATACATCAAAGATTGATTGGAAAAAATCTAGCTTTCCAACTGCAAAAATAAATAACCAACATCCGGTAATAATTGTGATGGATTATGCGTTTGGAGAACAAGCTTATGAAACGATCGACGAACTGTTAAAACCATACCAAGAAACCAAATCAAAAAAGACTTTTTTGAATGTAGAATCGGTTTCCATAATGGGGAAAGCAGGAATTTTACAAGGCGGAAAAGGAGATATTATGATTCCTAACGCGCACATCAACGAAGGAACGGCAGATAATTATTTTTTTGAAAATGAACTGACAGCCGAAATGCTTGAAGGAAATGACATTGAAGTTTTTGCCGGACCAATGGTTACGGTTTTAGGAACTTCGCTCCAAAACAAAGATTTGTTGAAGTTTTTTCATGAATCTACCTGGGGAGTGATTGGCTTGGAAATGGAAGGTGCTTATTACCAAAAAGCGATTCAATCAGCATCAAAAATTAGAAAAAGCATCAATCCAGATGTAAAAGTTAGGTATGCTTATTATGCTTCGGATAATCCACTAGAAACAGGAAGCACATTAGCTTCTGGCGGATTGGGAACTACTGGAGTAAAGCCAACTTATCTGATTACAATCAAAATATTAGAACAAATTTTTAACGTAAATTAATTGTATAAAAATGAGCACAAGCGCTTCAAAAAATGACGATCAAGAAATAGATTTGTCGCAAATTTCAAAAAAAATAAGTGGTGTTTTTGATCAATTGGCCACTTCGATTTTCAAAGGAATTCTATTTCTTAAAAAAAACATACTCACTTTTTTAGTTTTATTTACAGTTGGTGTCGGACTGGGATTTCTTTTAGATTCAACAAATAAATCATACAACCATCAAATTATTGTGAGTCCAAATTTTTCAAGTACGGATTATTTGTACAGCAAGATTAATTTAATCAATTCAAAAATCAGACAAAACGATACTCTATTTCTAAAATCTATAGGAATTGAAACCCCAAAAGACATTTCAAGCATTTCGGTTAGTCCAATCAATGATATTTACAATTTTGTTAACGATAAAAGTAATACCGTAAATAATGCACAAAATTCTCAAAATTTCGAATTGTTGAAACTTTTGTCAGAAGACGGAGATATAAACAAAGTGATAAAAGATTCATTAACGAGCAAAAACTTTAGTCAACACAGAATTAATATCTCCACGCAAGGTTTTGTGACCAAGAAAAATACTTTAGATCCAATAATGACTTATTTGAATAATAATGCTTTTTATACGGATTATAAAAAAACTTATTTAAGTAACACGAGAGCAAAAATAAAAGCAGATTCGATTGTTATCGCACAAATTGATGTGCTTTTGAAAGATTTTTCTTCCAACGCAGATGGTCAAAAAAATGACAAATTGGTTTATTACAACGAAAACACACAACTTAATGATATCATCAAGACCAAAACAGATTTAGTTGCAGAAATTGGTTATTTAAGAACGCAAATGATTGGTTTAAACAAAGTAATACTTGATAAAAGTAGCGTTATAAATATCAGAAACACAAAAGGGCTTGATAATAAAATGAAGTTAGTGTTGCCAATTTTATTAATTTTTGGATTTATTGGTTGGAAAATTTTCATAGCATTTTATCGAAAACAAGAAGCGTTAAATAAATAATTTAGGATATGAAGGGAATTATTTTAGCCGGCGGCTCAGGTACAAGATTGCATCCGCTGACATTGGCAATTTCAAAACAAATGATGCCAATTTATGACAAACCGATGATTTATTATCCGCTTTCAACCTTAATTTGGTCTGGAATTAATGAAATTTTAATCATTTCGACACCACACGATTTGCCGCTTTTTCGACAATTATTGGGTGATGGAAGTAGATTGGGTTGCAGATTTGAATATGCCGTTCAAGAACATCCAAATGGATTAGCAGAAGCTTTTATAATTGGAAAAGAATTTATCGGGAGAGACAAAGTTGCTCTGGTTTTGGGAGATAATATTTTTTATGGAACTGGNTTATCNGATTTATTGCANGCCAACAACAATCCAGATGGCGGAATTATTTACGCTTACCACGTAAATGATCCAGAGCGTTATGGAGTGGTAGATTTTGACAACAACGGAAAAGTACTTTCAATTGAAGAAAAACCACTCCAGCCAAAATCGAACTATGCCGTTCCTGGAATTTATTTTTATGATAATGATGTGGTTGAAATTGCGCTAAACANTAAACCTAGTCATCGTGGCGAAATCGAAATTACCGATGTTAACAAAGAATATCTTAATCGGGGAAAACTAAAAGTAAGCATTCTAGATAGAGGAACTGCTTGGTTTGATACTGGTACTTTTAACTCGTTGATGCAAGCNTCTCAATTTGTTCAAGTGATTGAAGAACGGCAAGGTTTAAAAATAGGATCTATTGAAGAAGCGGCNTTCAGAATGGGATTTATAAATGGTGAACAACTAGAAAACATTGCAAAACCATTATTAAAAAGTGGTTACGGAAGTCATTTAATGGCGATTGCAAACGAATAAATAAATTAAAATTAATTGGTTGATGGAATTTAATCCCACAAAACTACAAGGTTGTTTTATAATTCAACCAAAAATAATTGAAGACGANAGAGGTTATTTNATGGAAAGTTTCAATGAAAAAACTTTTCAAAAAGGNATAAATCAGGACGTTCACTTTGTTCAAGACAATCAATCATTTTCCTCTAAAGGTGTTTTGCGTGGTTTGCATTATCAAACTGCTGAGCATGCTCAAGCCAAATTAGTGCGTGTTTTACACGGAGAAGTGCTGGATGTTGCGGTTGATATTAGACCAAATTCTGCCACTTATGGGCAGTCGGTTTCTGTGTTATTATCATCCGTGAATCAAAAACAATTTTTTGTTCCTCGTGGTTTTGCACATGGCTTTTTAGTTTTGAGCGAAACAGCTACGTTTTTCTATAAATGTGATAATTTTTATAACAAAGAGAGCGAAGGAGGAATTATTTATAATGATAAAAGCTTAAATATCGATTGGCAATTTGGCGAAAGTGAATTGATTATTTCAGAAAAAGATAAAGTATTACCTATTTTAGAAAACGCAAAAATAGCATGGTAGTTTTAGTTACAGGTTCGGGTGGACAATTGGGACAGTCGCTTCAGTTTATTGCAAAAAATCATTCAGAAATTGATTTTGTGTTTTGCGATTCAACGAATTTAGATATCACAAATAAAATAGCGGTTGAAGCTGTTTTTAATCAAACAAAACCTAATTTTTGTATAAATGCTGCCGCCTATACGGCTGTTGACAAGGCAGAATCTGAGTATGAAACATCAGAATTAATAAACGTAATTGGCGCGATAAATTTAGCAGAAGTTTGTAAGAAATTTGAAGTGGTTTTACTCCATATTTCAACTGATTTTGTGTTTGATGGAAACAAAAAAACACCCTATAAAGAAGTTGATAACACGAATCCTTCTGGCGTTTACGGACAAACTAAACTTGATGGAGAATTGGCTATTCAAGCGATTTGGCACAAACATTATATTGTTCGAACATCATGGGTTTACTCGCAATTCGGAAATAATTTTCTAAAAACCATGTTGCGATTGGCTTCCGAAAGAACAACTTTATCTGTTGTAAACGACCAAATCGGAACACCAACAAATGCTGTTGATTTAGCGGAAACATTGGTTGCAATAATTATTAAAACCAACCAGCAAACAGCAAATGATGATTTTGGCATTTACAACTTCTCAAACGAAGGACAATGTTCGTGGTATGAATTTGCAAAGAAAATATTTGAATTCAACAACATTCAGATTGATTTAAAACCAATCCCTACAACTGATTTTCCCACACCAGCCAAAAGACCAAAATATAGCGTTTTGGACAAATCTAAAATAATAGACACATTTGGCTTACAAATAAAAAGTTGGGCAGAAAGTTTAGCCCAACTATATTAAAATACATTTCAAATGAAAAATTATTTTTTTCTTATAACTTTTTGTTTTTTAATTTCTTGTAAAAAAGAAACAACAAATTCAAATGATTCAAAACCCGAAATTGCACAATCAAAAGTAGCATTAGGAAAAGAAATATTTGAAGGAAAAGGAAATTGCGCTGCTTGTCATCAAATGAACGAAAAAACGATTGGACCAAGTATCAAAACAATTGCAAAAATTTATCAACAAAAAAACGGCAACTTGATTGATTTTTTAAAATACGATGCCGAACCAATTGTAGACCCAAGTCAATACCAAGTAATGCAAACCAATTTTAGCATCACAAAAGCAATGACGGACAATGAGTTACAAGCACTTGAAGCATACCTCTATGCAAAATAAATTTAAACTTGCTTATTGCTAAAATTTTACGATTTTTACATTAAAAAGTTANAATGCAAACCTACTACTTCCAAACTATTTTAGGAATTATCGAAATTTCAGGCGATGAAAANGGGATTTCAGTGCTCCGATTAACACAACAAGTAGCAATTTCTAAAGAAATTCCCACCGTGCTTGCAGAAGCTGTTGCGCAATTAAAAGAATACATGGCGGGTGAAAGACAGGTTTTTGATTTAAAATTAAACCCAACAGGATATACTGCAACTCAACAAGCGATTTGGAAAGAATTATTGAAAATTCCATACGGCACGACTATCAATTATATTGAACTTGCCAAAAGACTGGGAATCGAAAAAGCTTTTCGCGCAGTCGCAAGTGGCGTAGGTAAAAATCCAATTTTAATAATTGTCCCCTGTCATAGAGTAATCAGTGGGCAAGGAAAACTGTCTGGATATGCAGCCGGCTTATGGAGAAAAAAATGGCTATTAGAGCTTGAAAATCCAAATATGAAATACGATTTATTCTAAAAAATCAAGTGTTTTGAAAAAGTAATTCAGAATTTGTTTAAATTCGTGAAAACAATCCTAAAAAAACAGGGATTTTTCAAACACAAAAAACCGATGCGATTTCTAAAAAAAATTAGTTTTAAAGTAATTTTATCGTTAACTATTTTAACTAGTTTAATGTATCTTTTTGATGTAGATTATCTTTTGAAAGCCATTAGAACAATCTATCTCAAAGGGCACAAAACGGCCTACTTAGAAGATTATAAAGCATTTGACAATCGCGTTTTATCCAAAAGTAAAATTGCTCAACCTTGGGGAATTTCAAAAAATTATAATAATACACAACTCACCCCAGCATTAGAAAAAATTAATCAAAACCTCGGAACCACTGCTTTTTTAATCATTAAAAATGACAGTATATGGAGTGAAAACTACTATGATAATTTTAATAAAGATTCGAAATCAAATTCTTTTTCGATGGCAAAAAGCATTGTTTGTGCTGCACTCGGAAAAGCAATAATGCAAAATAAAATAAAGAGTTTAGACCAGCCCGTTGGCGATTTTTTTAAAGAATTCAAAATTGGTTTAGCGTCTCAATTAACGGTCGGAAATTTAGCTTCTATGTCATCAGGTTTGAATTGGGACGAAGCGTACTATAATCCTTTTTCAATAACAACCCGCGCCTATTTTGATGATGATTTAAACAAAGTAATTCTGGGATTAAAAGTAATTACAACTCCCGGAAAAGAATACAAATATCTAAGCGGAAATACACAGCTTTTGGCTATGGTTATTGAGAAAGCAACCAATAAAAGTCTCGCAGATTTTGTGTCGGAAAATTTTTGGCAACCCCTTGGCNCTGAAAACGAAGCTTTTTGGCAAACCGATAAAAAAGACGGAATNGTAAAAGCATATTGCTGTTTTGCTAGTAATGCCNGAGATTTTGCCCGTTTTGGAAAATTGTATAAACAAAACGGAAAATGGAATGGTCAAATCATCTTAGACAGTAGTTTTGTAGCAAAATCTACCACGCCAAGATTTAAAAATGCCCCACAATATGGTTACGGATGGTGGTTGTGCGAATTTAAAAATAAAAGAATTTTCTATATGCATGGGCATTTGGGACAATATGTAATCGTTATACCAGAAGATGATTTAATTATAGTTCGACTCGGAAATCGGAATATTCTCCCAACAAAAACAAGCCCTCATAATGACGATTTTTTTACATATATCGAAGAAACTTACAAAATGTTGAGCCATGATAGAAAAAATTAAACTAGAAAACATATTGTTCTTAGACATTGAAACAGTGCCTCAAGAAGAAAATTTCAATTTGCTAGACGATGAAATGAAATCCCTTTGGGAACATAAAACCCAATACCAAAGAAAAGAAGATTTTACATCAGAAGAATTTTATGATCGCGCAGGAATTTGGGCAGAATTCGGTAAAATTGTTTGTATTTCGGTGGGCTATTTTATTGTAAAGGGAGATGTGAGAAACTTTAGAGTGACTTCCTTTTTTGGAGATGAAAAGAAAATACTGCATGATTTTATTAACTTATTGAACAACCACTTTAGCCAACCTCAACATGTTTTATGCGGTCATAATGCCAAAGAATTCGACATTCCTTTTATTGCTAGAAGAATGATTATCAATGAAATAATAATTCCTCAAAAACTAAATTTATTTGGGAAAAAACCATGGGAAATACCGCATTTAGACACTTTGGAATTATGGAAATTTGGAGATTATAAACATTTTACATCTTTGAAATTATTAACTAAAATTCTCGGAATTCCTTCTCCAAAAGGTGATATTGATGGCAGTCAGGTTGGTCATGTTTTTTATGTTGAAAAAGACATCGACAGAATTGTGACTTATTGCGAGAAAGATACCATAGCAGTTGCACAGGTCTTTTTGCGTTTGCGCAGAGAGCCAATTTTGATTGAGGAAGAGATTATTCATGTATAAAAAAAATGGCGTTCAAATTGAACGCCATTTTACATAATTGGTAAAATCTATTTTTTATTCTTTTACAACTTTTATTGTTTTTTGGATATTATCATTTTCAATTGAAAGCAAATAAACACCTTTGCTTAAATGTTCAATACTCAATGTTTCTATTTTATTAGATGACATTTTATGCAACACTTTTCTTCCTTGAATATCAATTAAGTCAAACGATGTTTCTCCTGCTATTTCGTTGGGTAAATTAATGTTAAGATAACTTTTCACGGGATTTGGATATACTTTGATAGAAGACAACAGATTGGTTTGCGTGCCTAGCGATTGTTGGATACTACAAACGGAAAGCGAAAAGCTACTTATTACCCCTCCATCACCGTCATAAGCGTCAACAATTCTTAGGATCCATTCGCCATCGGCAATTTTGTTGTTTAAAGAACTTAGATTTTCAAATGGTCTTACTACACCAGATATAGACGGAGAAGTGGCTCCACAAGTAAATGCGACTCCTGCGTCATCAACCGTACAATTTATGTCATCATTATCGCCACAAGGTTCTTGAAATAAAATTATTTGTGGACTTCCTATTGCCGCAGGACCTTGTAAATAATAAGTTGCATCTTGAATATAAGTGTGTGTCATATTAAATGAAACATTTAAATCTCCAACAAGTATTCCGCCAGTAACTATTACAGGGACTGTTGCAATGCTATTCGCCGTTGTTGCTAAAGTTGCATTTGAAAAATCAGTTGCGGTAAAAGTATAACCACAAGTTAGATGACCTGTTTTAAAATTATAAATAATTGCATCAGCAACATTTGAGTTACCGCATCTGTTAGAAGGAATAACCCTCCAATAGTAAGTTGTATCTTCATTTAATCCAGAAATTAAAAAACTATTTTTTGAAATGTTTACTTCTGAGAATAAGTTGGAAAAATCAGCAATAGTTGAAATTTGCAATTTATATACTTCTGTACTCACATCTGCATTCCAAGTTAAATTAACGGTTGTTGCAACAGTATCTTGCCCATTTGTTGGTGAAGTTAAAACGATAGGTTGAAAAATTGTTGAATAAACTTTTAATTGCTTAAATCGCGTTTCTGTTTCTGTTCCATTATTTCCAATAATCCCTACATAATATGCTCCCGCTTGAACATTTGAAAGTCCAGAAATTGTCATTGTAACAGTACCATTTGCGCTCAAGGAACTTGGACTAAAGTTTGCAACAGCACCGTTTGGCAATCCGACGGCCGAAAAACTAGTTGTCATAGCGCTTGTCCCTTTATAATCGAAAGTATATACAGCACTTTGATCGGAGCAAAGAATTAAATCATCAGATATTGAGCTTAAAGAAAAATCTGAAGAAATCCCTGTAACANCCATAGAAAAGTTTTGATTATCAATTACCAAACTACCTTTGTGGGTAACCGTAATAACATATTCTCCAGCAGCAGGATTGTCAATTTTTATTTGTTCTATATTATCAACATTATTATCGCCTGTTCTTGTTGCTAATGCAGATGGACTTGATTCCAACCTCCAAGGGTAAAATGCC
>JGI25914J50564_10000115_pt1 | contig 23346 bp, 20 predicted proteins | sample LauGreSuBDMM15SN_2_FD_50564 | JGI IMG/M metagenome (IMG submission 50564) | reverse complement strand
TTCCAGGTTTTAAAGGACTTTATGGTTTTCCAAACACGCTTTGTGTTAGCCCAAATGCGCAAGTTGTTCATGGGATTCCTAATGATAAACCACTTGAGAATGGAGACATTATTTCGGTTGATTGTGGAGTGTTAAAAAACGGATATTATGGCGACCACGCTTATTCTTTTGAAATTGGTGAGGTTACACCCGAGATAAAACGCCTTTTAAAAATTACTAAAGAAAGTCTTTATATCGGAATGCGAGCATTCAAAGCTGGAAATAGAGTAGAAGACGTTGGAAATGCAATCCAAACCTATTGCGAAAGTAATGGTTATAGTGTGGTTCGAGAATTAGTTGGTCATGGACTCGGAACTAAAATGCACGAAGATCCAGAAATGCCCAATTATGGAAAGCGTGGTCGCGGAAAAATATTTGTTGAAGGAATGACTGTTGCAATTGAACCAATGATAAATCTTGGAACAAAAAACATAAAACACCTTAAAGATGGTTGGACGATATTGACTGCTGACGGAAAACCAAGCGCGCATTTTGAACATAATGTTGCTTTAATTAACGGAAAACCAGAAATTTTATCCACCTTTGATTATGTTTACAAAGCGTTAGGAATTGTAAGTAACGAAGAAGATGAGTTTAAAAATAATTTAGTTTTAAGTTAATTTTAACAGCTATTCTCTTAAATTAACACACTNTTTATAATCTTAAAAAATGGCTAAAATATTGNTTTTAGGTTCGGGGGAATTGGGAAAAGAATTCGTTATTGCTGCGCAAAGAATCGGTCAAACGATAATTGCAGTTGATAGTTACGAAAACGCACCAGCAATGCAGGTCGCTCACGGATTTGAAGTAATCAATATGTTAGATGGCGCTGAACTAGACAGAATAGTTGCCAAGTACCAACCCGATTTTATTGTTCCAGAAATAGAAGCCATTCGCACTGAACGTTTTTATGATTATGAAAAACAAGGAATAACTGTTGTTCCTTCTGCCAAAGCTGCTAATTTCACAATGAACAGAAAGGCAATTCGCGATTTAGCTTCAAAAGAATTAGGATTAAAAACAGCCAATTATCGCTATGCAACGAGTTTTAATGAACTTGAACATGCAGTAGCAGAAATCGGAATGCCATGCGTGGTAAAACCATTGATGAGTTCTTCTGGAAAAGGACAATCAACAATAAAAACTCATAGCGACATTCAAAAANCTTGGGAGTATGCAGTCGAAGGATCTCGCGGAGATATTGTTGAGGTGATTGTCGAAGCATTTGTGAATTTTAATTCAGAAATTACCGTTTTAACCGTTGTTCAAAACAACAATCCAACTTTATTTTGTGCTCCAATAGGTCATCGACAAGAGCGCGGTGACTATCAAGAAAGTTGGCAACCTGCAAAAGTTGCTGAAAACAACCTGATAGAAGNCCAAGAAATGGCGAAAAAAGTAACCGAAGCTTTGGGTGGCGCAGGACTTTTTGGAGTAGAATTTTTTCTTACAAACGAAGGTGTTTATTTTTCAGAACTATCTCCTCGACCTCACGACACAGGCATGGTTACTTTAGCAGGAACCCAAAATTTTAATGAATTTGAACTNCATTTNCGTGCGATTTTAAGTTTGCCAATTTTTGAAATACTACTTGAAAAATCCGGCGCTAGTGCTGTGATTTTGGCAACAAAAAACAGCTCAAATCCAACTTTTTCTGGCATTGAAAAAATAGCAGCTTTGCCGAAAACTGATTTTAGGATTTTCGGAAAACCAACTTCTCGTCCCTATAGAAGAATGGGAGTGGTTTTAGTAAATGACAATTTGGAAACACCAATTGAACAAACAATTGAAAAGGCAAAAGAAACAGCAAAAATGGTAAGTGTAAATTGATTTTTTTCACAAAACATCTAACGTTTTCGCTTTGTTTACTAAATCTACTAAATTCGTGACATTCAATTTATTCAATAACCTAAGTTTGTAAGTACTTATTGTTTTTTCGTTTAAATTTAATGTTGCAGCGATTTCCTTGTTTTTTCGACCTGAGCTTAAAAACCTCAAAACTTCAATTTCTCGAGAAGATAATTTTTTATACAATCTTTCTTTTTTGGTTTGTTTAGTAATCAAATCAATCTTTTTCTTGACTTCTTGGCTGTAAAAAACCTCGCCATTTTGAACCCTAATGATTGCATTTTCTAGAGTCTCTAAATCATTATTTTTTGAAATAAATGCGCTCGCGCCAGCTTTTATTGCATTTGGAGCATACATATTTTCCGTTAATCCAGAAAAAATAAGAACTTTCGTATTTAGGTAATTCTTAACAAAACTCTTTATCATATTTATTGTCGAAAATCCATCAAGGTCTAAATCCACAATCAAAATGTCAAAAAAACGATTTTCAATAGTTTCTAAAATAGCATCAAAGGTCTTTACATTACCAACTATTGAAAAATTAGATTTTCCTTCAAAATAATTTTTTAATCCATATTGAACAATCGGTTGGTTATCTGCTACACAAATTTTAATCATAATTATAAATTTTTTTAAGAAACGTTTATCCTTAACGATACGACAAAGTTAAATAAAAAAATGTAATTAATTGTAAATCAGAGCAAATATTTAATTTACTCAAATTTAGGTATTAAACAAACTGGTATTGGCTCCATTTTATGCTTGTTTTGATGATTTAATCGCTTATAGATTTCAAAAACTTCATTTTGTCTTCCTTCAAAATCACTAGCGCTTTTTCCGTTTTCATCTTCTGCCATTGCCCATTCTAGTTCGTCATAGCTTGCTCCAAGTTGGTCTTCGTCACTTCGGTCATCTCCAAACAATCCATCCGTTGGAGCGGCCACCAAAATCGAATTTGGAATTTTCAAGAACCTTCCCAATGCATAGACTTCGCTTTTCATCAAATCGGCAATTGGACTTAAATCTACTCCGCCATCGCCATATTTCGTGTAAAAACCAACGCCAAAGTCTTCTACTTTGTTGCCAGTTCCAGCCACCAAAAGCCCATGAATGCCTGCTAAATAGTACAAAGAAGTCATTCTAAATCTCGCTCTTGTGTTCGCTAAAGCCAAATTTGTTTTAGCTGCATCGTCACCCGTTGGCACTTCTGTTTTAAATGTTTCAAACACTGAAGTCAAATTTACTTCCACATTTTCCACATTTTTAAAACGTGTTTTCAACTGAGAAATGTGTTCTCTCGCTCTGCTAACATGGCTTTCCGCTTGGTGAATTGGCATTTCAACACACACGACTTTTAGACCTGTTTGTGCGCACAATGTTGAGGTTACTGCCGAATCTACTCCGCCTGAAACACCAATTACAAAGCCATTAACTTGCGCATTGTTGGCATACGACTTTAGCCAATTTACTATAAAATCATTTGTTTTTTCTACCTCAAAGGTTGGTTTATTTTGCATTTTTTTTAGCTTTTTTCTCGAAACTGCAATGTATATTTGCAACTTCAAATTTAAAGAAAAAAAAGGATAATTATTTTTAAAATCTATTTTTTTATTTGAAGCTATTTCCAGCTATCCATTACAATCTTTTATGGCAAACACCGCCACAAAAGGATTTTCATTGCTATCTGGGCTAATTACAACATCGTTATATGTTTCAAATTTTTGTTATTTATTTATGAGAAAATCTATATTTTTAATTTTTTTCGCAGTTGCTTTCATCGCTTGTGATAAAAAATCTAAAGTTGAAAAAGAGGTCGAAGAAATTCCTGTTGAAATGAAATTGGAACGCTTTGATAAAATTTTCTTTGAAACTTCCATTCAAGATTTATCAAAAGCAAAAAAGCAATTTCCGAGTTTTTATCCACCACAAGTGCCAGATTCTGTATGGATAGAAAAAATGCAAAACCCACTTTGGAGAGAATTATACGCAGAAGTTCAAAAAAAATACAGTAATTTTCAGCCTGAAAAGCTCGAAATAGAAGAGCTGTTTCGTCATATAAAATATTATTTTCCAAAAACAAAAACACCAAAAATCGTAACGCTAATTTATGAAATGGATGCGAATACAAAAGCCATTTATGCGGATAGTTTGGTGCTGATTTCTTTAGAAATGTACCTGGGCAAGAACCATAAATTTTATGATTATCCGGCCTATCAAAAACAAAATTTTGAACAAAATCAGATTTTGCCTGATGTTGTTGCGAGTTTTGCTCAATCCAAAATAAAACCTTCTAACGACAAAACACTGCTCGCCCAAATGATTGCTGCTGGAAAAGAGTTGTATCTTAAAGATTTATTACTTCCAACTTATTCGGATGCCAACAAAATTGGTTACACAGCCGAACAAATTCAATTTTGCAATGAAAATGAAAGTTTTGTGTGGCAATATTTCATTCAAGAAAAAATGTTATATGCCACTGATTCAAAATTAGCAAGTCGGTTTATAAATCCTGCGCCATTTTCTAAATTTTATCTTGAAATTGATAACGACACACCAGGACGAATTGGTGCTTGGGTTGGTTGGCAAATTGTTCGTTCTTTGATGAAAAACAGCGAGGTCAACCTCAATCAAATGTTGTTAATGGATGCCGCTGAAATCTTTAATAAGTCAAAATATAAACCAAAGAAAAATGAGTAATATCACTTCAGAAATAAAATTCCTCGTTGAACTAGACGAAAACAGAGTGCCAGAAAAATTAACTTGGTCTGCGCAAGATGGCGGTGTTGATTTAGAAGAGGCCAAAGCCATTATGCTCAACATTTGGGACAGCAATGCGCAAGAAGCACTTCGAATAGATTTATGGACAAAAGAGATGCCTGTTGATGAAATGAAAATGTTTTTTCACCAAACCTTAGTGGCAATGACAGATACTTTTCAACGAGCCACAGGTGACGAAAAAATGGCTGACACCATGAAAGATTTTTGTGATTATTTTGCAGAAAAATTGCAATTGAAAAGGTAACTAAAACTCGCTATTCTCTTTAAAAACCGTTTGGTTAATTTCGTCAATATAAGTCAATAACTCTTCTTTGCCAGTTTGCTCCGTGGCAGAAGTAACAAAATAAGTCGGCATTTCTGCCCAATTGTTGGCGAACATTTGTTTTTTGTAAGCAGCCACATTAGCGATTATTTTCATTTTTCCTAATTTGTCGGCTTTTGTAAAAATAATTGAAAATGGAATTTCGCTTTCGCCCATATAACTCATAAATTCGATGTCTATCGCTTGCGCCTCATGGCGAATATCTATCAAAACAAAAGCACAAACCAATTGTTCTCTCAATTCAAAATAATCGGTTATGAATTGCTGAAAGACAGACTTAGTTTTCTTGGAAACTTTAGCATAACCATAACCAGGCAAATCGACTAAAAACCAGTTGTTATTGATTTTAAAGTGATTAATTAATTGTGTTTTCCCAGGTCTTCCGGAAGTTTTAGCCAAGTTTTTGTGGTTGGTAATCATGTTGATTAACGATGATTTACCTACGTTAGAGCGACCAATAAAAGCATATTCTGGTAAAAAATCCTTCGGGCATTTGTCCACTTCAGAGTTGCTGATTATAAATTCTGCGGTGTTAATTTTCATAAATTAAAGTCCTAAATGTGTTTTTTGTAACCAATCAAACATGCAATCATTAAATTCGTCAGGATGTTCCATCATTGCAGCATGACCACATTTGTCAATCCAATATAAGGTGGAATTAGGCATTAGTTTATCAAATTCAACAGCTACTTCTGGAGGTGTAACATTGTCGTTTTTTCCCCAAATAATGCAAGTTGGCACATGCATTTTAGGTAAATCCTTCGCCATATTGTGTCGAATGGCACTTTTGGCAATTGTTAGGGTTTTGATTAATTTTATTCTGTCATTTGCCATTCCATAAACTTCGTCAACAATTTCTTTTGTTGCTATTTTTGGATCATAAAAAACAGCTTCGGCCTTTTTTTGAATGTAATCGTAATCACCTCTGCGCGGATAGCTATCGCCCATCGCGCTTTCGTATAATCCTGAACTTCCAGTTATTACAAGCCCTAACATTTTTTCCGGATACATTTTCGTATGGTACAATGCAATGTGTCCACCCAAAGAATTTCCTAGCAAAATCACTCGGTCAAAACCTTTAAAAGTNATAAAATCTTTNACATATCGAGCAAAAGCTTTAACATTTGTTTTCAAAATGCTTTGCGAATATATTGGCAATTCTGGAATTACGACCTTATATCCTTTTTTCGGAAAAAAATCAGCAACACCATCAAAATTGCTTAAACCTCCCATTAGACCATGCAGAACGATGATTGGAATTCCTTCGCCAGCTTCAAAATAGTTATATTTTCCTTCTTTTTTCAGTTCGTGTTCCATGGCGTTTTTAACATTTGTAGTCTCAACAAAGATATGATTTTATTGATAAAAACTTTTTATAGCAGAAATTATTTCCATTTAAATGCGCTTTTATATTTCCGCTTTATTCAAAAATTAACAGTAAAATACTAATGTTTATAAATTTATGAGCTATTTAAATTTCAAAATTATTGTCAATAATTCAAAATTATGAACTTTTTTAAATAAAGCATTATCGATTATTTTGAATTATAAACAAATCTTAAAATTAACTTTAATCATTTCTAACTTTCTGTAACCTACAGATTAAGGTTTTTTTGGCAAAGTGGAAAAACTTATTAACAAAGTGTTAGATTGTGGGAAATTGTGGGAAATAATTCTTTACTTTTGCTTAAAACAATTAAAAATTTAATTCTTTGCAAACCATAATCGGAACATACGAATGTAAAGTTGATGCTAAAGGAAGGTTACTCTTGCCTGCGCCGTTAAAAAAGCAATTGGTTGCCAATTTGCAAGATGGTTTTGTTTTAAAACGATCTGTTTTTGATAAATGTTTAGAGTTGTGGCCAATGGCTGAATGGAATTTGATGATGCAAAAAATCAATAAGCTCAATCGTTTCAATAAAAAAAACAATGATTTTATCAGAAAATTTATGGCCGGCGTAAAAATGATTGAAATTGACGATTTAGGCAGATTATTGGTTGCGAAAGATTTAAGTGCTTTTGCAAGCATTACAAAAGAGGTTGTTTTTTCATCGAAAGTCAATATTGTAGAGATTTGGGACAAAGACTTGTACGAGGCTTCAATTGGCGGTGGGGATATAGATTTTTCAGATTTAGCAGAAGAAGTAATGGGCAATTTAAATGATGAAGCAAATGGATTATCATAACCCCGTTTTGCTTGCTGCAACCGTTGATGGTTTGAACATAAAGCCTGCTGGTATTTATGTTGATGTAACCTTTGGTGGCGGCGGACATTCAAAAGAAATTTTGAAAAGATTAGGTGAAAATGGAAAACTTTTTGCCTTCGATCAAGACGAAGATGCTTTAGAAAACACAATTGATGACGAAAGATTTGTTTTGATAAATGAAAATTTCAGGTTCATAAAAAGATTTTTACGGTTTTACAATATTAAAAGTGTAGACGGAATTTTGGCAGATTTAGGTGTTTCTTCCCATCAATTTGATGTTGCAGAAAGAGGTTTTTCAACTCGTTTTGATGCCGAATTAGACATGAGAATGAGCAAAAAAACTGATTTAAGCGCCTATAAAGTCGTTAACGAATATGATGAAAACAATTTAAGAAGAGTATTCTTAGATTATGGTGAACTTAAAAATGCTCCAGCCATTGCAAGAGTTATAATTGAAGCAAGAGAAAAAGAAACCATCAAAAACACCGAGCAATTAAAATTGGTATTAGGTCGTTTTTTGCCCGCTCATAAAAGCCATAAGATTTTGGCACAAATGTACCAAGCCATCAGAATTGAGGTAAACCAGGAAATGGATGTTTTGAAAGAGTTTCTAGAACAATCATTAGAAATTTTAAAGCCAGAAGGTCGTTTGAGCGTGCTTTCCTATCATTCTTTAGAAGATCGATTGGTAAAAAGGTTCATTAAGAATGGACTTTTTGAAGGAGAACCTGAAAAAGATTTCTTCGGAAATTTTTCAGTTCCATTCAAAACCATTGGAAAATTAATTATTCCGACCAACGAAGAAATAAAAATTAATAACAGAGCAAGAAGTGCAAAGTTAAGGATTGCGGAGAAAATGTAGAGCTGAAGGGATTTGAGTTTTGAGAATTTACAAAAAGACAAAAAATGAAAGGTGGGATTTACAACATACTAAAAGCAAGATTTTTAATTAACGAAGACGCTAACAGAAATTGGAGGTTCATCGTTTTTATTATCATTCTTGCCATTTTAATGATTGCGAATACCAATAGTTACGAACAGAAAATATTTAAAATTACCGCTTTATCGAACGAAGTGAAAGAACTGCGTTCAGAATTTGTTGATAGACGTTCAGAATTAATGAAGCTTAAAATGGAATCGACAGTTTCTGAAAAAATGGTAGAAAAGAAGATTTTTCCATCGGCAGTGCCGCCAGTAAAAATCAAAGTGGAACAAGAAAAAGAAAAAAGTTTTTTCAAAAAAATATGGCAATAGAAGATAAAAATAGTCCTTTAAAAATTTACCTTGTTGCGTTTGTCATCTTTGTGATGGCTTGTGCAATAATAGTAAAACTCACGAATATTCAGTGGGTAGAAGGCGACTATTATCGAAAATTGGCTAAAGAAAGAACTGTCAAGAATTTTGTAATACCTGCTAATAAAGGAAATTTATATTCAGCTGATGGTAGTTTATTGGCTACTTCAATTCCAAATTACAAAATTAGATTTGATGCNGTTGCTCCNACAAAAGCAGATTTTAAAAAAAACATCCAAGCTCTGTCTGATTCGCTTGCTCTTTTATTAGGAAAACCAAATAGCATTATACAATCTGAACTTACGAAAGCCCGCAACAATAAAAACCGTTATTATTTAGTTGCGAGAGATTTGAGTTATACCAATTACATAAGAATCAAAAGTTTTCCGCTTTTTAATTTAGGAACCTATAAAGGGGGAATTATTGTTGACCAGGAAACCGTTCGCGAACATCCAATTGGAAAAATAGCAGAACGAACCATTGGTTATGAAAGAATTGATGAAAACGGAAAGTTGAGGTCGTCTGGAATTGAAGGTGCTTTTAGTAAATATTTGAACGGTAAAGACGGAAAAATTCTTAAACAAAAAATAGCTAAGGGACAATGGAAACCACTGAGAGACAACAACGAAGTTGAGCCACAAGATGGTTACGATGTGGTTTCGACAATCGATGTCTATATTCAAGACATTGCCCATCATGCACTTTTAAAACAATTGGAATACTACAAAGCCGATCATGGTTGCGTGGTGGTAATGGAAACAAAAACTGGCGAAATTAAAGCCATTTCAAATCTCGGAAAAGACAAAGACAGTACTTATTATGAAAAATTGAATTATGCTGTTGGTGAGGCCCATGAACCTGGCTCGACTTTTAAACTACTTGATTTAATCGCACTTTTGGATGACAAATTGAATGATACAAGTACTGTTTATAGAACCTTTGGGGGAAAAATAAATTACCATGGTAAAACTGTTGAAGATTCCCATCCTTGCGGTAAAGATCAAGTGTCTTTGGCACGCGGTTTTGAGCTTTCCCTCAATACAGTTATGACACAAGCAGTTGTTAATAATTACAAAAAAAATCCTGCTCAATTTGTAGATAGAATCAATAGTTATGGATTAAGCAAAAAACTCGGACTGCCGTTTGAAGGAGAGGGAATACCATATATTCCTTATCCAACTGATAAATCTTGGTCTGCAATTACCCTTCCTTGGATGGCTTTTGGCTATAATGTTTCTGTTACGCCCTTGCAAACCTTAACACTTTATAATGCAATAGCGAACAAAGGCGAAATGGTGAAACCTATTTTTGTTAAAGAAATTAAAGAATGGAATCGCAGCATCAAAAAGTTTGATAAAATTGTGATTAATCAAAAGATATGTTCAGATGAAACGGTTGCGAAAGTAACAGCAGTTTTGAAAAATGTGGTTAAAAAAGGAACTGGTTCTAAATTGTATTCTCGTGATTTTTCTATGGCAGGAAAAACAGGAACTGCGCAAGTAGATTACGCCAAAAATGGTGGTGCAGACAAATATTATGCTTCTTCATTCGTTGGATTTTTTCCAGCAGATGCCCCTAAATATTCTTGTATTGTCGTGGTGCATAAACCAAGTACCATTAATAATAATTATTACGGAGCTGATGTAGCGGGACCCGTTTTTAAACGAATTGCGCAAAAGATTTTTACAGATTCGCCAACGATGAATGTGGTTAAAAATTTGAAAAAGAAAAATCAAAGTCAAGAAAGAAATTTTAATCGATTTGACGAAAAAGTAGCTTTGAAATACGATACGATTCCGAATGTAAAAGGGATGTCAGGTATGGATGCGGTGACGTTGCTAGAAAATTTAGGCATAAAAGTAAAAGCGATTGGCGTTGGAAAAGTTAAAAAACAATCGCTTAATCCNGGGGTAAAGTTGGATANANCAAAAACCATAATCTTAGAATTATCGTGAANGTCTTAAAAGAAATATTATATAAAGTCAACATCGAGGCCATCAAAGGAAACGCNGATGTAAACATCAATGCAATTGATTTCGATTCGAGAAAAATTGCACAAAACGATGTTTTTGTAGCNATCCGTGGCACGATTTCAGACGGTCACGATTTTATTGAAAANGCTATTAGTCTTGGCGCTGTCGCAATTGTTTGTGATGTATTTCCAGAAAATATTGTTGTTGGAATTACTTACATACAAGTAAAAGACACTAACAAAGCGTTGGCAATTATGGCGGCTAACTTTTATGACAATCCATCAAAAGATTTAAAATTAGTTGGAATTACCGGTACAAATGGCAAAACAACAGTTGCGTCTTTATTGTATCAATTGTTTAAAAAAGCNGGTTTTAAAGTCGGATTGCTTTCGACTGTGAAGATTTTGGTTGATGAAAAAGCATATAAAGCTACGCATACAACACCAGACTCGCTTACAATTAATCGATTTTTGAGAGAAATGGTTGCAGATGGGGTTCAGTTTTGTTTTATGGAAGTAAGTTCTCACGGAATTCATCAAAAAAGAACAGAAGCGTTAACTTTTGCAGGCGGAATTTTCTCCAACATTACGCACGACCATTTAGATTATCACAAAACTTTTGCCGAATACAGAGATGTAAAAAAAGCTTTTTTTGACGATTTACCAAAAACTGCTTTTGCATTAACGAATAGCGACGACAAAAATGGCATGGTGATGTTNCAAAACACTGCGGCCAGAAAATTGACATACGCACTGAAAACGTATGCCGATTATAAAGCGCAGATTTTAGAAAATCAACTGTCAGGATTATTGTTAAAAATCAATAACAATGAAGTTTGGGTGCGATTGATTGGCACTTTTAATGCCTATAATCTTTTGGCGATTTATGGCACAGCAGTAGAATTGGGGTTAGATAATCTCGAAGTTTTACGCATTTTATCTGAATTAGAAAGTGTTTCAGGCAGGTTTCAGTTCATAGTTTCTAACGAAAAAATTACGGCGATTGTAGATTACGCCCATACGCCTGATGCTTTAGAAAACGTATTAAAAACCATCAACGACATTCGTACAAAAAACGAACAATTGATTACAGTGGTGGGTTGTGGCGGCGATCGAGACAAAACAAAGCGGCCAATAATGGCGAACATTGCTTCTACATTAAGCGATAAAGTGATTATTACATCAGACAATCCTCGGACGGAAAACCCTCAAACCATTATCGAAGAAATGGAGAGAGGTGTTGAACCTCAAAACTATAAAAAGTCTGTTTCGATAATAGATAGGAAACAGGCAATCAAAATGGCTTGTCAATTGGCACAAACCAACGACATTATTTTGATTGCAGGAAAAGGACATGAAAGTTACCAAGAAATTGATGGCATTAGACATCATTTTGATGATATGGAAACGGTTTCTGAAATATTAGAATTGTTAGGGAAATGAGTTTTAAATTACTAATTACGAATTAAAAATTATTGTTGTTGAAGTTCTTATAGCGTTATTAAAAATGATTTTCAATCGGTCAAAAATGATTTTCAATCGGTCAAAAATGATTTTCAATCGGTCAAAAATGATTTTCAATCGGTCAAAAATGATTTTCAATCGGTCAAAAATGATTTTTCTATCAAGAGAAATGGTTATTCGAATATAAATTAAACGTAAAATAAAAAATTAATCATAAACCAAAAAAACGAATCAAATGTTATACTATTTATTCGATTATTTGCACAAAGCGCTCAACTTTCCGGGAGCAGGTGTTTTTCAATACATCACTTTTCGTTCCGCTTTGGCGGTGATTATCTCGTTGTCGCTTTCTACGATTTTTGGAAAGCGCATTATCAATTTTTTGAGAAATCAACAAGTGGGTGAGACAGTGAGAGAATTAGGTTTGGCAGGACAAAATGAAAAAGCGGGAACGCCAACAATGGGTGGTTTAATCATCATCATCGCAACTTTGATTCCAGTGGTTTTGTTGACTAAACTAGATAATATATACATCATTCTGTTAATAGTTACTACGCTCTGGATGGGGACAATTGGCTTTATTGACGATTATATCAAAATTTTCAAAAAAGACAAACAAGGTTTGAAAGGNGTTTTTAAAGTGATTGGACAAGTCGGTTTGGGACTGATTGTTGGTTCAGTTTTGTACCTACATCCTGGGGTTACTGTGCGTCAAGATGCGGCATCAACCTATACTTATAGATCTCAGAATCAAACGGAAATTACGAGAATGCCTCTTGAGGAAAAATCTACTACAACTACAATTCCGTTCTTTAAAAACAATGAATTTGACTATGCAGAAGTGTTGGCATGGACGGGCGAAGGGTATGAAAAATGGGCTTGGTTAATATTTATTCCAGTTGTAATTTTTATAATCACTGCGGTGTCTAATGGAGCAAATTTGACAGATGGAATTGACGGATTGGCAGCAGGTACATCAGCTATTTCGGTGATTTCGTTGGGGCTTTTTACTTACGTTTCTGGAAACATCATTCTGTCTAATTATCTCAACATCATGTACATTCCAAATTCTGGTGAGATGACCGTTTTTATAGCTGCTTTTGTAGGTGCTTTGATTGGATTTTTATGGTATAATTCATATCCAGCATCAGTATTTATGGGTGATACAGGAAGTTTAACCATTGGTGGAATAATCGCTGTTTTAGCAATAGCTGTTCGCAAAGAATTGATGATTCCTTTGCTTTGTGGAATCTTTTTGGTCGAGAATCTTTCGGTAATTCTTCAAGTTAGCTATTTTAAATATACTAAAAAACGTTTCGGAGAAGGACGAAGAATCTTTCTGATGTCGCCATTACACCATCATTATCAGAAGAAAGGTTATCACGAAAGTAAAATTGTAACCCGTTTTTGGATTGTGGGGATTCTTTTGGCAATTCTCTCTATTGTGACTTTGAAACTTAGATAATCAATTAAAAATTACGAATTAGAAATTACGAATTACGAATTAAATATTACGAAAATGAAGGAAAATGTGGTTCAACAGAAATCTTTTCAATTCGCAATAAGAGTTATAAATCTTTACAAGTATTTAACAAATGAAAAGAAAGAGTTTGTTTTGAGCAAACAAATATTAAGAAGTGGTACTTCAATAGGAGCTAATATTGAAGAATCAATTGGAGGACAGTCAGAAAGAGATTTTTTATCAAAAATTAGTATTTCTTACAAAGAAGCACGGGAAACCATTTATTGGTTAAAGCTTTTAAAGGAAACAGATTATATAAAAATAGAGGAATTTGAAAGTCTTTTTAATGATGCAGAAGAAATTTGCAAAATTTTGGGAAGTATTCAAATTGNAATAAAGAAAAAAAACGCCAATTGAAAATTGATTGACAATTGACAATTGAGAATTCAAAATTCGTAATTCGTAATTCGTAATTTAAAATGAAAAGACTAGTCATCTTAGGAGGCGGAGAAAGTGGCGTTGGAACCGCAATTTTAGGAAAAAAAGAAGGGTTTGAAGTATTTGTTTCTGATTTTGGAAAAATAAACGAGAAGTACAAGGAAGTTCTTGATAAATATCAAATTGAATGGGAAGACGAAACACATACAGAAAGCCTGATTTTGAATGCCGATTTGGTGATGAAAAGCCCCGGAATTCCTGAAAAGTCTCCAATTGTTAAGCAATTAATCGAAAAGAAGATTCCGGTGATTTCCGAAATTGAATTTGCTTTTCCTTATACCAATGCAATTACGGTCGGTATTACAGGAAGCAATGGCAAAACAACCACAACGATGTTGACTTACCATTTGCTAAAGTCAGCTGGTTTGAATGTAGGTTTAGGAGGAAACATTGGAAAGAGTTTTGCTTGGCAAGTCGCAGAAAATGATTTTGACATCTATGTTTTAGAATTGAGCAGTTTTCAATTGGATGGCTGCTTCGAGTATAAACCGCACATCGCGATTTTGTTGAATATTAGTCCGGATCATTTAGATAGGTATGAATATAAATATGAAAATTACATCGCCTCGAAGTTTAGAATAACACAGAAGCAAGATGAAAATGACTTTTTAATTTTTGATGATGATGATAAGGCAATTGGAGAATGGTTTAAAAATAATAAAACAAAAGCACAAATAGTTCCATTTTCGATTTCAAAACAACTTGAATTGGGAGCATCATTAAACAACACAACCATGAAAATAAAAACAAAAAACGACGAATTTACAATGGACACAATGGACATAGCACTAGAAGGGAAGCACAATATTAAAAATGCAATGGCCGCAACATCAGTAGCGCAGTTGCTCAAAATTAGAAAAGAGACAATCAAACAAAGTATGTCGAATTTTGAAGGTGTGCCCCATCGATTAGAAAAAGTGTTGAAAATTCAGCATGTGCAATATATTAACGATTCAAAAGCTACAAATGTAAACGCAACGTTCTATGCGTTAGACAGCATGACTGCGCCGACAGTTTGGATCGTTGGAGGTGTGGACAAAGGAAATGATTACACCGAATTGATGTCGTTGGTTCGAGAAAAAGTAAAAGCCATTGTTTGTCTGGGAATGGACAATAAAAAGATCATCGATACTTTTGGAAATGTGGTGGATATTATGATTGAAGTAGATGACATGCAAGATGCTGTAAAATTATCACAACGCATAGCAGAAAAAGGCGACACCGTTTTACTTTCGCCATGTTGCGCAAGTTTTGATTTGTTTAAAAACTATGAAGACAGAGGAAATCAATTTAAAGCTGCAGTGCAGGATTTGTAAAATAAATTAAATGTTTATTTTGAAAAAATATTATTAAAAATTTTAAATCCCCTCCTTTGGAGGGGCTAGGGGAGGCCTTAATTATGATAAAATTACTCAACACATTAAAAGGAGACAAGGGCATTTGGTCGTTCGTGGCGTTATTAGCCATGTTTTCGTTCATGCCCGTTTTTAGTGCAAGTAGTAATTTAGCTTATATGAACCATGGCACTGGCAATACCTTAGGTTATCTTTTGAAACACGCGGTGCATATTATATTTGGATTTTTTATCCTTTATCAAATTCAAAAAGTACCTTACCATTATTTTCGCAGTATTTCAAGAATTGCTTTACCAATTGTTTGGATACTTTTGACATATACCCTCTTTTTCGGAGTAGAACAAGGCAGTGCAACGCGTTGGATTCAGGTGCCGTTTGTGGGAATTTCTTTTCAAACTTCTGCTTTAGCGTTTATTGTTTTAATGGTTTATGTAGCCAGGTATTTGTCTAAAACACAAACAGAACCATTGACTTTTAAATCTTCATTTATCGATTTATGGATTCCTGTCGGGATAACATTAATGCTAATTTTACCCAACAATTTCTCTACGGCAGCACTAATATTTTCGATGGTGTTGATGTTGACTTTTGTTGGAAATTATCCGTTTAAGTTCATTACAATTGTTATCGGCGGCGGAATTGCTCTTTTTACCTTGTTTATTATCACAGCAAAAGTTGTCGAAAAAACGAATCCTGATAATACACCAAAAATATTTGGGCGGGTAAAAACTTGGGAAAACCGTGTCGGAAATTTTTTTTCTAACAATAATGAAATTTCCGATGATGATTATCAAATTGAAAAAGCAAAAACTGCTATCGCTTCCGGTGGAGTTTATGGTTTAGGGCCGGGGAAAAGTGTTCAGAAAAATTTTTTACCACAATCTTCTTCAGATTTTATTTTCGCCATTATAGTAGAAGAATATGGATTAATAGGAGGATTTGGCGTTTTGTTGCTTTATTTATTATTGTTTTTTAGGTTCATCATTGCTGCACATAAAGCCAATTCACCTTTCGGAAGATTGTTGGTTGTTGGACTTGGGTTTCCAATTATTTTTCAAGCGTTGATTAATATGGGCGTTGCGGTTCAATTATTGCCGGTTACCGGACAGACCTTGCCATTGGTAAGTAGCGGAGGAAGTTCCATTTGGATGACCTGCATCGCTATTGGAATTATAATTAGTGTGACCAAAAAAGAGGAAGAAATTGCGCAAGAATTAGACGAAAGAGAACAAAGAAAAATAGCGTTAGATAAATTAATCGACAAACAGTTGGAAGAGGATGCCACCGAAAATGATGTTCTTGATGAAGAAAACGAAGATTATTCGATTACTGATTCGGCAAGAAATCCGATGAAGGCAGTGAAGAATAAGTAGTTTAAAAAGATAATAGACAAAAAGATAATAGATTTAAGAAAATGGCAAATTTAAAATTCATATTAAGCGGCGGCGGAACGGGTGGACATATCTATCCGGCCATTGCTATTGCCAATGAATTAAAATTGCGTTTTCCAGATTGTGAAATCCTTTTTGTAGGTGCAAACAACAAAATGGAAATGCAAAAAGTGCCTCAGGCTGGATACAAAATCATTGGATTGTGGATTGCTGGTATTCAGAGAAGATTGACGTTCGACAATTCACTTTTCCCTTTAAAATTAATTTCAAGTTTATTAAAATCTAGAACAATTATTCGCGATTTTAAACCCAACGTAGTGATTGGCACCGGAGGTTTCGCGAGCGGACCTTTACTAAGAGTTGCTGCCATCGCAGGAATTCCTACCGTAATTCAAGAACAAAATTCTTATCCAGGAATCACCAACAGATGGTTGAGCCGAAAAGCCAATAAAATTTGTGTGGCTTACGAAAACCTAGAACAGTTTTTCCCTAAAAATAAAATAGTAATGACTGGAAATCCGGTCCGTCAAGATTTGATTGCCATAAAAGGAAAAAGACAAGAAGCCATTGACTATTTTAAACTTGCTGAAGATAAAAAAATACTATTAATTCTTGGCGGAAGTCTAGGTGCAAGAAGAATCAATCAATTGATTGCAAAAGAATTGGTAAATTTTTCATCGCAAGATGTTCAAATCATCTGGCAATGCGGCAAGTTGTACTTTGAAGAATACAAACATTATAACGACAATAAAAGCGTTCAAGTTTTGGCATTTATTGACCGAATGGATTTGGTTTATGCCGCAGCAGATATCGTAATTTCTCGCTCTGGTGCGTCTTCAGTTTCAGAACTTTGTATTGTTGGAAAACCTGTGATTTTTATTCCTTCACCCAATGTTGCCGAAGATCACCAAACAAAAAATGCCAAATCTATTGTCGATAAAAATGGCGCCTTGATGATCAAAGAAATCGAATTGGACACCCAATTCAATACTATTTTTAATAATTTATTGAGCAATCAAAATTTGCAAAACGAATTGTCTGAAAACATTTCGAAGTTAGCCAAAACCAATGCAACAAAAGATATTGTTGATGAAATTATAAAGTTGATAAAATGAACCTGAGCCAAATACATAACGTATATTTTATCGGAATCGGTGGTATCGGAATGAGTGCTTTGGCGCGTTATTTCAAAACCATCGGCAAAAATGTGGCTGGTTACGACAAAACACCAACTTCATTGACATACCAATTGATAGAGAGTGGTATTGCTATTCATTTTGAAGACAATATCGATTTGATTCCAAAAGATTTTTTTAGCGAAAACACTTTGGTTGTTATCACGCCAGCGGTTCCAAAATCGCATTCACAATGGAATTATTTTTTAGGCAGCCATTTTCAAATTAAAAAAAGAGCAGAAGTTTTAGGCATAATCACAAAAGACACTTTTTGTTTTGCAGTGGCAGGAACGCATGGAAAAACAACCACTTCAAGTATTTTAGGACATATTTTATTCGAAAGTGGCGCAGATGTTACTTCCTTTTTAGGAGGAATTGTCGAGAATTACAATTCCAATTTAATTGGGAACGGAAAAACCATCACCGTGGTGGAGGCAGACGAATTCGACAGGTCATTTTTGCATTTGCATCCAAATATTGCTTGCATTACTTCTATGGATGCTGATCATTTGGACATTTATGGCGACAGTGCTACCATCGAAGCATCTTTTCTAGAATTTGCAGAGAAAATTCAAGACAAGTCGAATTTGTTTATCGCAAAAGGATTGCCGTTGCAGGGCATTACTGTCGCTGTAAATGAAGATGCAAATTACAACGCATTTAACATAAGAATTGAAAATAGTCAATATGTTTTTGATGTGCAAACGCCAACGGAAATCATTGAGAATTTGCAATTCGGTTTGCCCGGAAAACACAATTTGATGAATGCTTTGATGGCAATTGCTATGGCAAAAACCTTTGGGACAACCAACGAGGCTATTGCCAAAGCACTCCTTTCGTTCAAAGGAATAAAAAGACGGTTTTCTTATCAAATAAAAACGGATAAAGTTGTTTATATTGATGATTACGCACACCATCCAACAGAAATAAATGCTGTTTTTCAGGCTGTTTCAGAATTGTACCCCAATCAAAAAGTGCTGGCAATTTTTCAGCCACACTTGTTTAGTCGGACAAGAGATTTTATTGATGATTTTGCGCAAAGCTTATCACAATTTTCAAACACAATTTTGCTTGATATTTATCCGGCGCGCGAATTGCCAATCGAAGGTGTAAATTCTAAATGGTTATTAACAAAAATGACAAATATTAACAAGCAATTGGTATCCAAAGAAAATTTAATTGAAGCCATTAAAAATAGCGATGAAAAAATAATTGTAACCATTGGCGCGGGTGATATTGGCGAATTAGTAAACGATATAAAAACGGCGCTTTTAGCTAAATACAAATAACAAAAAAGAAAAGATTGCAAATCTATTTTAAATTAAAACATTGAAAATAAGATAATTAAAATAACAAATGAAAAATATCAACTGGTTAAATATTTGGATAAACGTAAGATTGGTATTAATGTTCGCATTAGTAATTTTCTTTTATTCTTTTACTTCAATCAGAAATGAAAATAGAAAATTAAAAAAATTGACGGTAGAATTTGTCGGTGAAGACCAAGAATTTTTGAATAAAAAAACGGTTAATAAATTGTTAATAGAAAATAATTCGGACGTAAAAACTATTCGCAAAGTTAATTTAGATTTGAACAACTTGGAAAAATCTGTTAACAACAACGATATGGTCGAGCAATCGGATGTATTTGTTACAATTGATGGTGTTTTGAAAGCAGTAGTAAAACAAAAAACACCTATTGCTAGGGTTTTTAACAAAGACAGTTCTTTTTATATTGACTATCAGGGCGGTAAAATGCCTTTATCTAACATCCATTCTGCGAGAGTTCCGTTAGTTTCTGGCGAAATCAACAAGAATAACAGCAAGAATTTATGCGATTTGTTTCGATTTATTTATAAAGATGAGTTTCTTAAAAAAAATATCATCGGCATTCAATTATATCCAAATGGAGCGATAAAAATGATGAACAGGAATTATAATTATGAAATTGATTTTGGCTCACCGATNAATGTGGAGAAAAAATTCAACAATTATAAGGCCTTTTTTCAGAAGGCAGTTCAAGATAGTACAATTTTAAAATATAAAAGAATCACGCTGCGATTTACACAACAAGTAGTTTGCACAAAATAGTTAGATTATGGAAAAAGAAAACATTGCCGTAGGTTTAGACATTGGAACAACCAAAATTGTTGCCATGATTGGCAAAAAAAATGAATACGGGAAATTAGAGATTTTAGGGGTTGGAAAATCCAAAAGTCTTGGTGTGAAACGTGGTGTTGTAGACAACATTACGCAAACAATTCAATCTATACAGCAAGCCGTTCAAGAAGCAGAAGAAAAATCGGGTTACAAAATAAAAGATGTAGTAGTGGGAATCGCGGGTCAGCACATCCGCAGTATTCAGCACAGCGATTACATCAGTAGAAACAATCCTGAAGAGGTAATTGGCGATAAAGACATCGACATGTTAATTAATCAGGTGCATAAATTGGCGATGCTTCCTGGCGAAGAAATCATCCACGTTTTGCCACAAGAATTTAAAATCGATGGACAATCGGAAATCAAAGAGCCAATCGGAATGTGTGGTGGACGTCTTGAATCTAGTTTTCATGTTGTTGTCGGACAAGCAGCATCTATTCGCAATGTAGGAAGATGTATCCAAAGTACAGGAATTGATTTGGCAGGTTTAACACTTGAACCTTTGGCATCGGCAGAAGCCGTTTTAAGTCAAGAAGAAAAAGAAGCTGGAGTGGCCTTGATTGATATTGGTGGTGGAACTACTGATTTGGCGATTTTTAAAGATGGTATTATTCGTCACACTGCGGTGATTCCTTTTGGAGGAAACGTAATTACAGATGATATAAAAGAGGGCTGTTCGATTATTGAAAAACAAGCCGAATTGCTTAAAACAAGATTTGGTTCTGCTTGGCCAGGTGAAAACAGAGACAACGAAATTGTTTCTATTCCGGGGTTGAGAGGTCGCGATCCAAAAGAAATTTCACTTAAAAATTTGTCAAAAATTATTCATGCTCGCGTAGTGGAAATAATCGAACAAGTTTTTGTTGAAATCAAAGCTTATGGTCATGAAGATCCACGCAGAAAATTAATAGCAGGAATTGTATTGACTGGTGGTGGTGCGCAACTCAATCACATCAAGCAATTGGTAGAATACATTACCGGAATGGACACTAGAATTGGTTATCCAAACGAACATTTGGCCGGTAATTCTGACGAGGAAATTTCAAGCCCTTTGTATGCTACAGCAGTTGGATTGGTAATGAACTCCATCCAAAGCGGAAAGCAAAGTGCAATAAAAATCGAGGTAGAAGTACCTGAAAAACCTGTTTATAGAGCGCCAGTTCGTCAAGAGGTGATCGAAGAAAAACCAATCTATATCGAAGAGGAAGTAGTCGCAGAAGCAAAACAAGTGCAGCAAGTCTTTACTCCGCCAGAATCTACAGAAACAAAAATAAGGCGTTCTTTTTTCGACAAGTATGTAGAAAAAATTAAGGATTTTCTTGAAAATGCAGAATAGACAAAACATCAATTTACAAATTACAATATAAAGACCAAAAATTATGACAAGCAACTCAGATTTTGGAAACATTTCATTTGACTTACCAAAAAACCAATCAAATGTTATAAAAGTTATAGGTGTTGGTGGAGGCGGAAGCAATGCCATCAATCACATGTTTAAGCAAGGAATCAATGGTGTAGATTTTATCGTTTGCAACACAGATTCTCAAGCTTTGCAAAACAGTCCGGTGCCAAACAAAATTCAGTTGGGTGTGAACCTTACCGAAGGACTGGGCGCGGGTGCCAACCCAGAAGTGGGACAACAATCTGCAATCGAAAGCATTTCTGAAATTGAAAAAATGTTGGACAGCAATACCAAAATGGTCTTTATCACTGCCGGAATGGGTGGTGGAACGGGTACTGGTGCTGCACCTGTAATTGCTCAATTAGCAAAAGAAAGAGATATTCTTACCGTTGGAATCGTAACCATTCCTTTTCAATTTGAAGGGAAAGTGCGCCAAGAACAAGCCATTATTGGTGTTGAAAAATTAAGAAAACAAGTAGATTCTTTGATTGTTATCAATAACAATAAATTGAGAGAAGTTTATGGCAACCTTGGTTTTAAAGCTGGGTTTTCAAAAGCGGATGAAGTGTTGGCCACAGCATCACGTGGAATTGCAGAAGTAATTACGCACCATTATACGCAAAACATCGATTTAAAAGATGCGAAAACAGTTTTATCTAATAGCGGAACTGCAATCATGGGATCTGCGATTTCTGTCGGAGAACACAGAGCAAAAACGGCCATTGAGTCTGCTTTAGATTCACCGTTATTGAATGACAATAAAATTACTGGAGCCAAAAACGTTTTGTTGCTTATCGTTTCTGGAAACAATGAAATTACAATTGATGAAATTGGAGAAATCAGTGACCATATTCAAGCAGAAGCCGGTCATAATGCCAATATAATCATGGGTGTTGGCGAAGACGAAACCCTCGGAGACGCCATTGCTGTTACAATTATCGCAACTGGTTTCAATATCGAACAGCAAAATGAGATAGTAAATACAGAGCCAAAAAAGATTATTCATACCCTTGAAGGAGAGCAAAAGCTTACCCATAATCTTTCAGAAAAAGTAATTTCATCATTTGATTTTACTCCTCTTGACTCAACTAATAGCGAAGAAAAGATTGTTCATAATTTGATTGAAGAGTTGCCTGCTGTATTTGCAGAAAAAATAATCGAAGAAGTAAAAACTGAACCAAAATTCGAGTTTGAATTAGTGCCTACAACAGCATTTATCAAAAACTTAGATGTTACTTTTGAGATTGTTTCACCTGCTATTGAGCAAGATTTTTATTTTTCGCTTCCAGAAGTGAAAGAGGATGTTGCATTGGAATTTGCAAAAAAGATAGAACTAGAAAAACCAATTTTTGTAGCTAAAGAAGAAGAACAAATCACTTTTTCTTTCGATTTACCCCTTGCAAAAGCGGAACCTAAATTTGTGGCACAGAAAGAAGAGAGTTTGCTTTTTGAAGTGTCCAATGAAACCAGAGAAATTAAAGTCAATGAACCAATGCAAGTTGTACCTGTAACAGAATTAAATGAAACAGGTATCATTCGTTATTCTTTAGAAGAATATATGGAAGCACACAAAGAACTTGTAGAGCCGAAATCAACTTTAACGGAAGTTGCAGAACCAGAACATGAGTCTTTAAAAATTACTTCAAAAATTGTAGAAGAAACACCAAACTATTTCATGGACGAGAACATTTCTCCTACCGAAATGTCACTTGAGCAAGTATCTCGTTTGCGCGCAGAGGAAAGAAGAAGAAAACTTAAAGAATTCAATTATAAATTCCACAGCAATGCGTCACGCATAGATGAAATTGAAAAAGAACCAGCATACAAGCGCTTGGGTGTAGATATTTCTAGCANTCCTGCCAACAATAATCAGTCGCGCACATCACTCGGATTGGACAGTAACAACGATTTTCAGTTGCGTTCGAACAACTCCTTTCTGCATGATAATGTGGATTAATTAATTTATTCCAAACTTTTTTT
>JGI25914J50564_10000114_pt1 | contig 23385 bp, 36 predicted proteins | sample LauGreSuBDMM15SN_2_FD_50564 | JGI IMG/M metagenome (IMG submission 50564) | reverse complement strand
ATAATTTCTTATATCGTATAATGTCGTCGGGTTCGTTATCAAAGTCTAAATTGAAATAACTTTCGTAACTTTTAAATCCTAATAGACTTAATTTTTTATTAATTCCTTGATGTCCGTAAATCAGCATAGGCTGAAAGTTAATAATAGGTTTTAAGAATTTTTCTGAAAAGAACAGTGTAGTATTATTAGAATTGTCCGCCAGTGTCTCATTGACAATACTAAACGCTGTTTTAGCATGTAATTCGGGCAATGCGTTAAATGGATCATTAACGTCAAACTGTTTCTTATCAGCAATCAATGGGAGATTGTTTTTAAAATCTTTATATTGAAGATCAGTTATTTTCATTTTTTCAAGAGCATACTTGCTGATCTCGTAATTAACTATATCTTGACTAATAATACTGTGATCAACTAATGGTGAATTAAACAGCATACAGTGTGCAAATACTCGATGCGATCGATTTCTTCTAGACAAGCTAAGTATAGCTTTTTCATAATTTTTATAGCAATGACCTTTGGCTTTCTTTAATCCCCCGACCGGAGTATCTTTCCAGGCACAACTGCTATCTAATGCAAAAATTGGAATACTATTGATTTCAGTTAAATCGTCAATAAGATTTCCTGTAAAGTAAAATACCTTTTTAGGATTTATATTATGAGTAATACAACTCTCATGAAGTGCTTTTGCAATAGGAGTAACATTCGGACTGAATCCTTCGAATATAGAATCAAATACTAATACAGTTTTATGATTTCTGAGTTTGTCTAACGATTCATTATCGATATATTGGAACAGATTAACACCGTCATAAGATGGCACTGGATAATTTAGTAATAATTTGATGTAGGATATTTTATTATCAATGCCATCAAAATAGCCAGTGAGTAATGTTGTGCCTTTAGGACTCCAGAAATACGGATTGGCAGTTATAGTAGCATTTAATTCTATCATGATATATTTATGTACTAAATATTTGATATGCAGAATTCAACCTCCTCTATCGATTTTAAAAAGTATAAAAGATTTTTTGCATTTGGTTGCAGTTTTACTACCTATTCATGGCCTACCTGGGCAGACATAATAGCAAAGGAAATTCCGGATCATTACATATACGCCAAACCAGGAGCCGGCAATTTTTATATTTTTCAAGCATTGATGGAAGCAATTATACATCATAAAATCAATACAGACGATCTTGTGATGATCATGTTTTCAAATATAACAAGAGAAGATCGATTTATCAAAAACCAAGGATGGATTACGCCTGGTAATTTATATCATCAAACAGAATACAGCCAAGAATTTTTAAAAAAGTATTTGTGCCATCACGGATATTTAATGAGAGATTTAAATTTAGTCCAAGGTTGTAAACTAGCATTAGAAAATATTGGATGCGACTACGACTTGATGTCTATGGTTCCGTTTGACAGCGAGCAAAGCAACGATAAAAAAATAGATCATGTTGATTACATTCTTCGATTTTATAAAGATATTATAGAATCTGTTAGACCCAGCGTGATGGATGTGGTGTTTAACAATGATTGGGAATCTCGTCCACACCGTCCTGAATATTTTGTTCAATGGCAAAAACAGAAATACAGAGATAATCATCCTACACCTGCAGAGCATCTGGAATTTCTACAACGTACCTACACCGACATTAAATTTAGTAAGTTCACGCTGGAGTTTGTCAACACTTGTAATGAAGTTGTTTTATCTGACAATTTTGTAAATAGTTTGCACGATGTTTCACCAGTTATATATCCTAGACTAGGTGAAGGTACTGATTATGAGTAAAATACTTCAGATACTTGATATAAGTTCAACGCCGGTTAACACACAGTTGTTTAACATAACGGCTGTGAATCGTAGGCAAGACCCATATTGGGTTGAATTTGCAGAGCCCCATTTTAATGAACTTGGAATAGAAATAAAAATATTATCGTTAGATAAAATTGATTTATCAAAAAAATGGTTAATTAACGTAGATATTAATAGTTGGAATTGGAAAGCACACACTGGTAGTATTATTGCAGATTTTGATCCTTTGATACAACAAGAATTAAAATCAGGAAATGCTTTTTTAATACTAAACCATCAATGCGAATCGTTCACACAATCATTCTTAAACATAATTTATGAAAAAGTTTTAGATATCTCTTTCAACAAAATTATCTACATGGTTGCCGCAGCAGATATAGAACAAGAATACATGAATTTTGTAAAAGAAAATAATACTAAAAATAAACTAACAGTTATGTATGTGCATCATGTTTACAAAAGATTTAAACATGACATAAACTTAGAATATTTCAAGTATAGTCCGATCAAGAAAACAAAAAAATACCTTTCACTAAATCGTAGAGGTAGAGATCACAGGATCATGCTAACAAGTTTGCTTTCTTATAAAAACTTATTGGATCAAGGGTTTGTTAGTTTAGGAGTAATGCCCGACGAAAGTACTGTTGCAATGAAAAAATTAACCAGTAATAATCAGCGTATTGGATTTTCAAAATTTAAAGACATGCTGCCGTTGCAAATAGACGACGTTGATTTAGCTATCAATCAATTTCAAATGAATTCTTTACCGATTAAATTTTATCAACAAAGTTGTTTTAGTCTAGTATCTAGTACAATGGCCCTAAAATCNGACGAAGGTTCTGTAGGGTTCACAGAAAAAGAAATAAAACCAATATTAGCAAAACANCCCTTCATCATTTTAAATAGGCCGGGAGTTCTTAAACACATGAAGAGCATGGGGTTTTTAACATTTGAAAGATGGTTTGATGAAAGTTATGATAATGAATTAAATGACGAATCTCGCATAGAACAAATTGTCAACGAAGTAGAACGACTTTGTGAGTTTTCTTTTGAAGAATGGGATATCATGCTAGAAGAAATGTCTTTAGTCCTTGAGCACAACTACAATAGACTGGTTAACTATACAACCGAACACTGTTATTTTAACAGTGACTTAAAGAAGTTATTATACTATGTCTCGTAAACTTATTAGTTTAGTTCAGCCCAATTTTCAACAAGGCCCAAAAGAATATAATGCACACTACTTGCCTTATAGCGTAGGAGTATTATGGGCGTATGTTAATCAGTTTGATTCAATCAAAGACAAGTATCAACTAGAAGATTTAATATGGCGGCGGGATAACATCGAGGATACTGTTGCCAAATTATCTCGTTGCGATATTGTGGGATTTAGTACGTATGTGTGGAACAAGAATTACAACTATACACTAGCACGTAAAGTTAAAGAATTAAATCCAGATTGTATGATATTCTTTGGTGGGCCAGAAATGCCTATTACTAAAAGTGATATATTTAAAAAGTTACCGTTTATTGATGTGGTTATCAAATCTGAAGGTGAAATAATACTACGACAATTATTAGATGCAATATCAAACAACACATCTTGGTTTGATATCAAGGGATTATTAATTAACAAAGATGGCCAAGCAGTGGACACCGGCAATGGTGATCGCATTAGCAACTTAGAAGATTTACCTAGCCCCTACCTCACAGGAGTGTTTGATAAGATTATGTCAGAAGTCACTGACGTAGAATGGAACGCAACTGTAGAAACCAATAGAGGGTGTCCGTATGCTTGTACATTTTGCGACTGGGGTAGTTTAACATACAACAAAGTTAAAAAGTTTGGGCTTGAAAAAGTATTTGCAGAGTTAGAATGGATTGGCCAAAAGAAGTGCGGCTTTGTGACTATCACAGATGCTAACTTTGGTATGTTTGTAGAACGTGACAATGCCATTGCTGATAAGCTAATTGAAGTGCAAGAAAAATATGGATGCCCTAACAGCTTTAGTATGAGTTGGGCCAAGGATCAAAAGCCAGAAGTATTTGATATTGTATTCAAACTAATCAAGAATCCCAAGTTTAACCAAGGATTGACTGTTAGTGTACAGAGCATGGACCTAGATGTATTAGAGAATATCAAACGCAAGAACCTTGCACAACATAAGATTGAAAATATTTTTGCATTGTGTGATAAAAACAATGTACCGGTGTATACTGAGATTATTCTAGGATTACCAGGTGAAACTGTTTCAACTTGGAAGGAAGGCTTCTATAAAATATTCCGTGCAGGCAACCACACAGGCACTAATATTCTTCAAGCTCAGATGTTAGAAAATGCCGAGATGAATTTGTTACAAGAAAAACTCTTTAAGATCACAAGTGTGCCTGTATACGATTACATGAGTGGAAGCTATAACTACAACGAATTAGAAGAATGTGTAAGTGTAGTAACCAGNACCAAAGATATGTCCATGGAAGAGATGTTAGACAGCCAAATATTCAGTTGGTTCATGCAGACATTTCATATCAACGGGCTTACTACTTACATCAGTAGATTCTTGCACAAGAAGGCAGGAGTGGATTATTCAGTGTTCTACGATAAACTCTGGCAATACCTTATTGAAGATCCTTGGTTCATAGCAGAACAAGATGCTGTTCGTATGTACTATCGAAATTGGATGACGGTTGGAAAGATCAACCATCCCAATATCAGTAACATTGAGATACATGGTTGGAATATCATACACAGAACTACCTTGCACATGCACAAGGACAGACGGTATGAATATGTTTTTGATTTGATAGAACGATTTGTAACCAACGAATTTGAATTAGACCGCGACTGTTTGAATCAATTGTTGTTGTTCCAAAAGAACTACGTGATAAACTATGATGATATTTCAAAGTTTCCGTATACCGTTGAATTCGATTATGACTTTCTTGGATACATTTTAGATGATACCTCATTAGAAACTGGCGTAAAATACAATTTTGAATTTCATGAAAGCAGCGACATTAGTCTAGACAGATTTTTAGAAAATATCTACTTTGGAAGAAAACGTAATTTTGGAAAAACATTAATAACAAAGGAACCGGTATGAAGATCGAATTTATCTTAACTACACAAGGAACATTGGTAACGCATGGCTAAAAAACAAAAATCAAAAAGACCAACGCTAAATTACAATATCTGGAATACAAATATTCCAGTGGTCATTGAGCAGGATATCAAAGAACACAATCCCAGCCGAATTAATATATTTGCAGCAGAAGAACACGAAATAGCATCGACTTGGTCGGGAGATTTCAATATTCTCAAACAATTATTCATAGATAATGATATAGAAGTTCACTTTATTTACGGTGCTGCTAATATGGAATTTTATAATACTAGATATCATTTTCCCGAGCATAGAATTTACACACATCTTTGGCCGTTTTATTATTTGTCTTTTACATTATCTTCGATGAAACACAATGAGTTTGTAAATCATGCTGATCATAACAACCCAACTTTTACAACGCCTTTTATATCAATGAACAACAGACCGCATACTCATAGATGTATGTTTATGGATCAAATGGCAAGATGCAACTTAATAGATACCGGTTCGGTATCGTGGCACAATGACAATGTTCCGTATCAGTGGAAGTGGTGGAAAACTCCGCAGCGATTAAAGTTAGTTGATGATTTTAGCAACAACGGTAATTCATACCGATTGCCAATAGAATGGAAATCTAGTTTTATGAATCTAGTATCTGAGTGCAGCATAAATCGAATATACTTTTCAGAAAAAACTTGGATTCCATTATTATGTCACAAAGTTTTCCTTTCTCAATCCGATCAATACTTTTACAAGAAATTTAAAGAATGTGGATTTGAATTATACGATGAAATTTTTGATTATTCGTTTGATGATTATGCAGATGCTGATATTCGTACATCGATGATTATGGAAAATGTAAAAAATATAATAGGTAAAGATTATAATGCAATGCACAATTTACTGCTTCCTAAATTAAAACATAATTTTAATCGAGCAATTACTATTGCAACTAACAACGAGTATATGCCCAAGATTGCAAAAAATAGTGAATTTGCCATGGAACTATATACTGCCCTTAAAGACATACAAACATCAAAGCGTTTTTTGCTTTCCCTAAAAGCCAAGCAATAAATAACACAAGAAAAAGATATAGGAATCAACATGAAAATTGGATTTATTGGAATAGGCAAATTAGGAATGCCCTGCGCTGAGGCGATTGCAAATAAGGGGCACGATGTTAGCGGATATGATGTTCGACTTTTGGAACCTACATGGTTAGTTAACATTAAATCTTCTATCAAAGCTGTTGTGCAAGATAGAGATATTGTGTTTATCGCAGTCCCAACTCCGCACGATCCGGCATACGATGGTAGAGAACCTACAGCCCACCTTACACCAAAAGATTTTAGTTATGACATTGTTAAAGAATGTTTAACAGAAGCAAATAAGCATATGAATAAGAAACAATTGTTGGTTCTTATATCTACAGTATTGCCAGGCACTACTCGTCGCGAATTTATTCCGTTATTAACTAATACTAGATTTGTCTACAATCCATATCTCATAGCAATGGGCAGCGTAGCATGGGATATGGTCAATCCTGAAATGGTTATGATCGGCACCGAAGACGGAACCGAAACCGGCGATGCAAAACAATTAGTAGAGTTTTACGATTCTATTATGGAAAATAATCCACGCTATGTTATAGGCACCTGGGATGAATGCGAGTGTATCAAAGTTTTCTATAATACGTTCATCAGTACAAAGATTGGTCTAGTTAACATGATACAAGACGTTGCTATGAAACAAGGTAATATAAATGTAGATGTAGTAACAGAGGCACTGTCAAACTCGACTATGCGCATCATGGGTCCGCAATATATGACAGCTGGAATGGGCGATGGAGGTGGATGCCATCCTAGAGATAATATTGCTTTGCGTTATATGGCCCAAGAGTTAGATCTAGGATACGATCTATTTGATGCAGTAATGAATGCTAGAGAAATACAAGCTAGAAATTTAGCTAAATTTCTTGCAATAGAATCAGAAAAGGCAGGTAACATGCCAGTATACATCCACGGTAAATCATACAAGCCCGGGGTGGAATATTGTGACGGTAGTTACAGTTTGTTAGTCGGATATTATCTAGAACACAATTTTGGTGTTACTCCCATGTACATAGATCCGTTAACCGGTGATAATGTAACAGTGCCCATCAAAGGGGTGATATTATTAGCTCACAATAAAAAAGTCACTTACGAATACCGCGGGTTTGAAGAAACTCAAAATTTGTATTGTACAATAGAGAAAGGGTCCATTGTTGTGGACCCTTGGAGAACTTTTGTTTCAGACCAACACAAAGTTATTCATTACGGAAATACTAGAAAATATTTTTAGATGAATCCTTGATATCTTTCTTAAGTCTTTCTACATCAACTTTAAAATCTATTTTTTTGATTTCGTCTTTGTATTCTTGAAGTGTACTAATCAACACATCCGCAATTCCTTCCGCAGTTTGTGTATCTAGTTCGTGTTTGACGTCGATCTCCCATACCCTGCCATCTGTAAAATCTAATCTCACAGAGTCCAGATAAGCCACAGGCATGGTATTCATATAGAGATCTTCAAAAACCTCCGGCCATTCTTTTACAAGGTGGCGCGGAGGTTTGAATAGCGGATTAGGCATCGACAGTTTCTTCTGCCTTTTTAACCTTCTTGACTGTAGGGTCGAGATCTTCTGCTTCTTTACGCAATCTTGCCGCTTCTTTGTACATGGCATCAGCTTGACTGCGATATGATTTTGCTAGATCCTTGTCACTAAGTGCAGCGTTGGTATTAGCCTGTGCTCTGATAGGTGCAGGAATATCTGAATCAACTGCGGGTGCTGTGTCATTTACTGAAGCTACATCAGTGACTTGGGCCTTAGCGGCTGGAGCACCTGATACAAATGTGCATAAATCGTCTACTGTGCAGTTTTTCTGTTCCGCAATCAGCGTGTTAAGATTAGCCAACAGCACAGTGTCGTTGGTTGTAGGAGTCATCATCACGGTATCTGTGGCCACTTTTACCAATCTATTATCTGCCTGCATGGCTCGCAGCATGGGTCTGCCATCCTGGAACGGCCGGATGTGCATGATTTCGCCAAACTCAAATGCGTCTTGAGCTTGATCGGTTTCTACCAAAGTCATGATTGAATCATGATATTGATCTGGCAACTGCGCTACAGGTAATACCAGAGCCATGTTTGACTCTCCGGGCAGAGTTCTAAACACCACTAGCACCTTGGCACCTGTGTTTTGAATCCTTCCTATGTGTTTTAAGCTTCTCATTTAGGCTTCCTTTTTAGATACAGCTTCAAGGAAGGAATTTAGTTTGTTGAAACTTTTACCAACTGCCTCCAATTCTGCTGCTTTGAACGCTCCTCTGCTTGTTGCAACTTCGATGATATTTTTTACAGCTAGCAGATCGCTGATATTTAAATCAGGACCTTGTGCTGTTGGTGTATCTGTTGCCGCAGGCGCTGCTTCGGCTGGTGTCTCAACTACTTGATCTTTAACTTCTTCTGACATTAGTTTCTCCTTAGGTGTGGGCATGCAAGCATGAAATAGGTCAATTCTTTTTGATCTTCAAATCCTACAAAGTGTGCGGATCTGAGATTGCCACTCTTGTCCAGAGCAGGTTTTTTACAGATATAATATCTGCCTTTGAGTTTGACTTTGATCCAGTCTTCAATGCCTTCAAATATTTCAGAATCTGAAATATTCAATGCAGTAAAATGTGGAGCCACAGTCTTCAGCTTGCGCTGTTGTAGTACGTCCATTGGATTAAGGTCAAACATAGTGAAAATATTTATATGGTGTGCTTATTCGGGGGTTGATTCTTGGCTAAGCCTTTTGCTCATGGCTCTGTTGTGCCCTAGCTTTCTAACATCACCACTGAGTAGATACAGTTCAAAAGCGGCCTTTTCCTTCATTACTATGATGTGTTTTTTATTGACAAAAAATGGTGAATCGATGTAATTATCTAACCAAAGCAGCACCTGTGGAGTAAATGCAAATTCTTTGGGAAATTCTATCTTATAAGTTTTAATTTTAGCATGTTCTTCAATAAATTCCAAGGCCTGGTCAGTCAATCTCAACCCTCCTTGTTTTTTATTTCTAAAACTCCACCACCATACGGCTTTGTATTCTTTGATATTTTTTTCAGTGACGGGTATTTCTGCTGCCTGCAAGAACGCCTTGGTGTAGGCATCTTTGTTCATATCATTTAATCTCTTCGCCAGCGGTGAGTTTGAAAACTGCAAAGTCTTTGGTCTTGAATAGCCTATTCAATTTTTTGGCAAGATTATGTGCGTGACCAGGATTTGAAAATGAAACTTTTTTGTATTTTGGTCCGGGGTAGCTGGCTACAAGACTGCCGCTTTTGAGATTGAACGGTTGGCCGTTATAGAACACAGCCCAGATAGCTTCCGAGTCAAGGATCTGCTCGACCTTGTAGGTTTCTTTACTAGCATATTCTAAAAGAATTTTAGGTTTGGGTCTGCTCATATACGTGTTCCTAATTAACCACGTATATATTTATGTTTTTTTAGAACTGACCGCCGTCGAATTTAACGTCTATTTGTGTGGTAGATTCTTTGATCACTGCCAGCATTTGATGTATTTCGCTGATAGTTTGACCTAATTTGGATGTCATCAGTGCCAACTCTGTGGTCAGATCACGTGCTTCTTGCAAACTGATACGTATTTCTTTTTGTTGACTGCGTTCGGCTACCTGAGTACGTTGGATAAGCTTCTGTATAGTTGGTAGTGTATCTGGTAAATTACTTTGTGACATTGGCCAATACCTGTTTCATTTCTAAATCAGTCTTGAACGGTCCCTTGTAAGCATATCTTTCAAGAGTAATTTTTTTAGGACAAAAGCTCTTGACCCATCCTTTCTCGAATTTTATACAGTAGTAACCTGCACAGTACAGACTTTTCGAATCACTGCTTTTTGTGAATAGGGGAAGTTTCTTTCGAATGTCAAACATGGCGTTGTGAGGTTCGGCACTGGTAGCATATCCATGCACTTCATTAGGTAGTGCGGTGTCAGCTTCTTTAACAATCTTTACAGTGAAAAACTTTTTACCAAACTGTTTGGTTAAGCTATCTTTGGTTTCGTAAATGGTTACACCTAATTCATTGCTCATAAAAAATCTTTGATCATCATCTTTTCTTAGAGTGGCAATCTTTTCACCGTTCTCTTCTACAATCCAAAATTTATTCGCTATGATCGGTTTAGCATGTATGTCTGTCATTGTTTTCTCCCAACATGTGTCTGTTTTAATTTCACAGGTGTCTTCATACTGACAAAGTTTGAGTTTCATTTGTATACCTCGCATTGAGTGGTTCTGCATAACTCTGTGCCTGATCAGCAATCTTTTTCAAATCCCATAGATTACAGAACTTGATTAATCTTATACCAACTTGACTCACATTCTTTTGTTCAGAAGTAGCAGTGGTAATAGTGTTTACAATTATCTCTTTGATGTCATCGGGCTGATGACTTAGATCAATCAGTCGACGATTGCGTTCATAATCCTCTAGCACACGATGTTCTTCACCATTGTGGTCAGACCATCTCTGTAACATGAGATTGTTCCACGCATATCCTTTGCTGTTACGATCTTCGAACGCTTCAGTAAGACCCACTTTTTTGCTTGTACCTTTAGTACGTACACCCGGATACGCTGAGAAGACATTATCACTGGTATCACCACGCATGCATTTTTCGAACAACAGCCATTCTGGATTAGGGGCTGGCTTGGGCTCTTGTGTTTTCTTGTCAATGATGGGCTTGCCTTTGTCATCAAAAATTCCTTCATGCGTGATAACATGTTCCATGACACCGTTGTACTGCGTGACATTGGGTGCGATCAATTGAACAAAATCTGTGTCTGTGCTGATGATCACATGTTTGTCATTTGGATGTGTTTGTATCCAACCAGCAATTAAATCATCTGCTTCTAACTGCGGATTTTGTAGCACAGTGCAGTTGGTCTTTTCTGCGATAAAGTCTTTGAATGTGTCAAATGCTTCCCAGAAGATTTTTTCTTCATCTTGTTCTTTTTCTGTATGTGCGGCACGAGCATCTGAACGATTACGTTTGTAAGGAGCATAGTAGTCTTTGCGCCACGATCTACCTTCTAAACAGAAAATAACATGGCTACCTTCAAACTGCTGCCATGCCTTTCGAATACTGTTTAATGTAATGTGAAATGCCATGCCTAGTTTGATATCAGCGTCACCGTTGATAACGTGACGAGCACGAAAAAATGTGTTTGCTGTATCAACTAAGATGTAATTCATAGATTATCTTTCTTCACTGTTTTAATATCAATTAAGCCTGTGTTCACAGGACCGCCAAAATCACCATCAACTACTACATTGGCACACAGCTCACGGAACCAACGATCTATAATTTCTTCGTCCTTGTCTCCGTCTTCACCGTATCCCTCTTGCTTTAATTTTAACACAAAAAGGTCGTTCCAGTCAAGCTCAAAAAAGCCATTACGCACATTATCTTTATTAACGTGCGTTTCGAGTACACCTACCCAGGGTTCTTTTTTACGTGTTGCACGTTCTTTTGGTGATAGTTTGGCCTGCGTTTCTGCTTCTGTGGCACGTTCAGCAGCTTCTGTGGCTGCTTTGGCTGTTTCGGAAGCTTCGGCTGCGATACTTATAGATCGTTCTGCTTCTGCCCTGATCTTGTCAATACCAAATAACTTTTCAATCCATTTATTCATTATGTTCCCCACTCATTCTTAAATAACGGTACCTGCAGTCTATCACTGTATCTCAGTCCATGTTTCATTGCCAGTTCTGCTACACGACGGTTATTTAGTGCGTAGACAGTTTCAACTCCGCCCACAGGCATGAGATAAACATTACCAGTGAAACCTTCTGCACGATAGATATCCACAGCTTCCAGAGCTTCCTCGGCATCATCTTCAGTGGCCACTACTAATTTGAGATATACATGACCAGCTTCTTGATATTCACAGACTATGTCTGGACGTATGGCTTCACTGGGCTGTTCTCCTGAACAACTGAGTTTGGCACTGACTGAGAATGTGACTTCTCTACTGGCAAAAGGAGGATTCTGTGACCATTCTTGCAGATATTTTTTAAACTCCGGAGTTAGCTTTTGAGTACCGTTGGTTTCAAAAGTAATTTCTTTAAGACCTGTCATACTTAGATGATTCAATAGATCTGGATAAGCACGTTGCCAACCTAACAAAGGTTCCCCGCCTGTGATAACTAGATGTTCATCCTCCCAACGCTTGTAGGGTAATATTTCCATGATGCGTTCTGCTATTGCATCTGTAGTGAGCATTGGACTGAGATCTTTAAACTCTGGCATCCATGATGCATAACTATCGCAGCCTGTACTTACCAGTGGAAGTTCACCGTATGTTTGAAATGGTTTAATCATTGTGTGTGTGGCTGCTATGTCAGTGGCTTCATAACTTAGTTCACCACGTGACATACCAAATCCTGCACATTTAAAGTTACAACCGAATGTACGTAAAAACACAGAAGGAACACCCATATAGCGTCCTTCACCTTGTATGCTGTAGAACAGCTCTGCGATTTTAATTTTGCTCATTGTTTATTATACCTTTATGTATGAAATTTGTCAAGTCCTCTTTGACAAGGCTCCAAGTGCCGTCGTAATTATCAATCCAATTTAAACAATCGCCCTCTTTCCAATCTGCAGCATCGAGTAGATCCTGCGGCAACGACAGTATGCCACCTTCTTCAACAGTTAGAGTCCACGAATTCATGTTATATATCCTGTGGTGTCAGAATTTCTTTTGCGTTCTTCATCTAGTTTTTCTTTGATCATTTTCCTGCATTCTACTCTGACCTGAGGAGGGATATCTGGATGAAAGTCTAGGTCTCGGCAATTATAGTATCTACCAGACGGAAATTCCCAATTGCCGATAACAATCAAAAATACAGCGATAAACGCTGCGATGACTATCAAGATATTTTTCATATGTAGTCGCTGACCAACAGTTGACACACAAGTCCTTCGCGCTCATCCTTAAATACAAAGTTCATGTAGCTGTCTGTTAACTCTGTGGTGTATTTGTCCCCAGGTAACCCAAATCGTTCTACGATGGATATGGTGATTTCATCCCAAACGAGAATACTACCCGCTTTGGGACTCCACGGCACATGCACAGTTACCATTTTTTGTAGTTGCCTTGTTCTGGTATCACATGGCGAACGCCACCTGTGGGGTCTTCCATATCACCTTTTCGTCTGGGAATCAAATGAACATGTGGATAAGGCACAGTCTGTCCAGCAGCCTCTCCCCAATTCATTCCAATGTTGAATCCATCCCATTCGCCACTGTTGACTTTTTCTTGGCCAAGTCTGAGTGCATCAGCAAAACAATCTTCGATAACTCCCACAGCTGAATATTTAGGCACAAACAACAAGTGTCCTTCTGTTACAGGATACTTGTCTTTAAAAATAGCAACATGAAAGTCGTCTTGCACAACAACATCCCATGGAGCATCACCTGCGTCACGGGCATCGTCTAATGAATAATGTAGGTTCATCGTTTGTATTCCTGTTTTTCTCTGGGAAGATCATCTTCTCGAATAACAAACTCACGACCGCCTAGACTACCTACAAATGCTCGTGTACGTTCTGCATAGGCCAGTCGCAATTTAATTGTTTGAAATGCAACTTCTAAAAATGCCTTGGGCTTGTAACCTAGTACATGCATGTCAAAATCTTTGCCTGCATCTGTACAATGTACTTTGATTTTAGAATCAATCATTTAGTCCACCAATCTTCCCAAGGAAAATCAATCCATACATCTTTTTCTGCCTTGTTGACTTCCAAGCCAGCGAAATCCATCTTAACATTACACTTGCTGGCGAGATTGTCTACCAATACAGCAAATTTAACGTTGTTGTTCCATACTTCTTCCCAGGCCGGGTCATCTGGAAAGCAACCACTCGGCCAATCCTGCATGATCCAATTGAGTGTGGTTCCTTGATCGTTGATATCATCTACAATCAGAATGTTTTTAAAAGTAGTATCGGTGTCAACTGCACGATCCTTGGACAGCGGACCTAGTGCATCTTCAGCCATCCACAGATTGCTCTCAGGGCCAATCTCGCTATCACGTAAACTTACGTTCAATGTATGTAATGGAATATTAAAATATTGACTGATCATAACAGCAGGAATCAATCCTCCTCGAGTAATACCTACGATATAATCAGGTCTCCACGTTCCTGTAGCAAGTTCTCTACAGATTTTGCCAACTAACCCGTTTACTTCATGCTGGTTGATTTTGAGTTTGTTCATTTCTATCCTTGAGATATTGTTCGTGTTGTACCCATTTGTTGTTGACTAAAAATCCCCATTCACGTTTGTGAGGGCCTGGCATGAACAGGGTCCAAGCAGTTATTCCGGGTCGAAGTTCGATACGATGATAGCTATTAGAACCACAAATGCGGAAATGACCAGGACCCCGCCAATGCTTTGTTTCTCCAACCATTTGGCCATTTTCGAAACTAGGAGTATATTCATAGTACCCACCTTTGAGTATTAGTGTAGCGTAGGGCCACGGATGATCGTGTACATCGTCCGGATCACCTTTTAAGAATTTGTGTAGAAAAACATTGAAAGGAAAGTGTTCACGCTCTTTCAAAAACAAATAATATCGTTCGAGATAAGGTTCGTTATTCACCCGATCAAAAATGATACGCTTGCGGCCTAATCTTTCAAGCAGTTTTAGAAACATTTCAAACTTCTTCCTTGAGATATCTTATTAGTTCTTTGTCCGTGGGCTCTACACCGAAATTGTTCTTGTAAAAAATTTCATAGCTGTCGCTGCCGTATTTTCCAATGCCATATAACATTGTAGCATCATTTCCGTCCCAAGTCAAGTAGTCTTGACTCATTCTAAGCAAACGTGTATATCGGACATTTACCATTCCCAAGGGTTGGATAATGCTTTTGACAAACTCTTCTTCTGCGTGTAATAGTGTTAATGCTGTGGGGAACCAATATAGGAATTCTGGTAGCGTGGTCTTTACAGCTTTTCGCCCAGTTTGGTTCAACATGATCACACCAACAAAATGCTGCCAAGCATCGTCTACTTGTTGTTGCACCATTAGATCGTCACGCAGTGGTTTAATCATTCTACACCTTCACCGAACCAATCGTCAACTTGACGTTCTGCTTCTTCTTGTGTTAAGGCATGTACAAATATACGAGCAGACTCTCCAACCGTATGTTGGATATTAAATTTTATCACACCAGCAGGAATAAGATCCCAATCACGCTCTACAACAAATTCCTGCAGATTTTTCATGCGAAAAATTAAATTGTCTGTGTGTTCTTTTGCAGTATTCATTCTTGTCCTCGAATTACATTCTTGTTCGCCGCTTCATCATCACTGCGCAGTTGATCTTCCATCCACAACATTTTTTGATGTGCATACATTTCTTCTGAAAGGCCGTGCCACCCACAACATTTGCCAGTTGGACTACGGCCGCAACCACAGTTGCCAAATTCTGCTGGATCTTCTTTAACTCTTATCTGCATGGTCTATATCCTTATCGTGGTGAAAATTCTTGTTGCATTTTGATATTGTCAAAGAACTCTTTCTTTGTACCTGAATCATCTTTGAATGCACCTTTGAGCACTGTGGTTTGTGTTAGACTAGAGTGTGCCATGATACCGCGATTTTCACAGCATCCATGTGTGGCCTGTATATACACTCCGATGTTTTCACTTTCAGTTGCTCTCATTATTTCTCTTGCAATGTCGTTGCAGAGTTCTTCTTGTAGAGTACCACGCCTAGCACACCATTGAGCAATGCGAGTATACTTAGATAAACCAATGAGTTTGTTGGCAGCGATGATTCCAATATAGGCGACCCCACTAACTGGTTGATGATGATGAGAGCACATACTACGAAGTTCACTGCGTACAACCAGCATGCCTTCATAACGGTCTGCCGAATCATTTGGAAATGCTGTTGCGTCTGGTCCTGGTTCATATCTGCCTGCCATTATTTCGTTGAAGTACATCTTGGCCAGTCTACGTGCTGTGCCTTTTGAATTCGGATCGTTCTCACGATCGATTAATAACGTATCTAGGACTTTTTCGAAAGCTTCGGTAGCTTCATTGATTAGGATTTCCTTATCGCCGTCGTGCAAGTAGTCGCTGATATTGTCTCCAGCCCAGAAGCGTTTCTGATCACGCTTCATCTTAAAACGGATGGCATCGCCTAGATAGCCTTCTTCATAGCCCTTATCGTCTATGTTATTGTATGTTACTGATTCTGTCAATTAAATTTCTCCGAGTTAATGTCGTGGATGACATATATTATTTTAACATCTCTAATAGTTTATTGCAACTAAAAAAGTTTTCTTTTAATGCATCTACCTGTTTATTTAGGATTGGTAGACGTGTTTTGTAATTGGCCATGTGTTCTATAATTAAACGACATAGATCTGGTCGATACACAGTGTATGCATCATAACTCTCAGTCCACTCGCTAGGATACTTAAAGGTATCAAATGCCATTTCACTGTAGCTGAGTCTATCTGGTACTAATGGTATAGCATCCACTACAGCACCTTCATACCAACTGATACCTAGTGTCTCTTGTAGATTGGCACTGAATACCAACTTGGCTTCACCTAACAAATTATGATATTCGTTTTTTGTTAGTTGTTGGTCTTGACAAACAACAAATTCATATTGCGGCAAGTGTTGTTTTAGATCGCGGAAGATTTCAACCTGTTTCTCTGGAGCGATACGATGTGGGAACAGTATAAGATCACGCTTGGGCATGTTCTTATACATCAGCAATGTGTTCTCCATATACTCCATGGGCCAGCCTGTGCGTACAACCTTGTTGTTGAACACAGTATCATCTAAGACAGTCTTATACATTGTTTGTCTACGATCTGGATCAGCTTGGATCAAGTTTTTGTAAAACATGTGAATGTGAAAGTCTGTGGCAAAGTAGTTGTGATCAAATGCATGATAGAAACTTTTTTCAGCATGTCTAACCCAAGGCTTGTCTCCTACAAGACGACCTAAGAAGTCTTGAGGATCATATGAACCGGCATGCCATAGGCCGTGTGTGACTACAGGAATACCAAGTAGCTCACTCATGTACTTTAGATTTATAATGCCCGGATGCCAAGCATCAGTAAAAATAAAGTGGTCGCCGGGATGAACGGATCCGCTACAAAATAAACGGCCCATTTGTTCAACCTGGCTAGACTTGTAAATATTGGTGCCACCAAAGTTAAGAAACGCACCTGGAGTGGTAGCACTAGGTATGTCCATAGGACCAGAGATAATTTGAACATCATGTCCTGCCTTTTTAAGCAATGCCGGCACATGAGTTTTCCACTGACCTGTGTAACGTGTCTCAACTGCTTCTAGATCAATAAGGAAAACTCGTGCCATTGATTAACCTCTCTTTTGAAAGTTTGGTCTGTTGCCTTGATATGGACGTCTTGGCCGCTTGCTGGCAAGAAACGATCCATAGTTTTGACTATCTCTGCGATAGAGATCTGCTGGATTAAAATCGCAGAGTTGAATTCTGCACCAGTCGTGGTAGGCCTCGAGGTCTTCCCACACCTTTACAACGTCAGGACGATTTTCAAAGTACCTGTAGTCCTTGTAGTTTTTCATCTGTATTCCTTTTAGTATTTGATGAATGAACCATTTTCTCCGTCTTCGGAGACCTCAATCCAAACCTCACGGCTTGGATACTTATTGGAAATCATGTCATACAGTTCGTCTGACATCATTTCGCAACTTTTGTGATCTAGCGACAAAATATTTTGTGTGCTAGAATACAGTTGTTCAAGCCATCGCTTGAATTGAATGAATTCCACATCTCTGTCATTGTGGGTGACACCAAGCCATACCCTAAAATGGAAAATGTGACGATGAGGATTAGCAAGAAACGATACATCATATTGATCTCCTGTTGCTAGGTTGGGGTCTGTTGCAGCCGCAGGATAGCAATGAATGCCTTCCTTTTGAAATGTGACCCAAATCATTTTAAGCGGGCGAATGTCTTGTTTGATAATCATTTTACGTTCTTTGCTGTTATAGGACCTTTGCCTTGAAGTCCAAAGTTTTCTTTAATAGAAGTTCCACATAGGATGCGTTGATAAGACGCACCCTCTGCAGGTCCTTCTGCGGTGAATTGCAGTTCAAAACATATTGTAGCACATTCTTCTATCAGAAGTCTAGCAAATAGTTCTTGATTGACAACAGCAACACCCAATATGTCGCTGGTTGATCGATCTAGGATTTCTTGAATTTGTGTATTCATCGCAGTTGTTCCATGGTTATAATTTTTGCCAATTCTTGACCTAGGTCTTTGTCTTCAGTGACAATATGCAGACTGTGTCGATTCTCATCGCTCTTACGGTCATACTTGGTGGTTTCAATAATAGTACCGCCACTGGCACCGTAGATGTTTAAGCGGAATGATTGAGAATTCAAATCTGGGCCATTTTCATCTTCAACAGCATAACATTCATTGGCGTCGTTGTCATTCATCAGCCAGTTGCGGATTCGTTGTTTAAGTGTCATTTTCATTTTTCTTGATTCGGTTGTTTGAATTGGTATTGCACGGCCTAGTCGATTAGAGTGGGTGATTCTTGGAATCCTTCTAGACTTTGATTGCGATGCTGCTGCATATCCACCACTCATTTTATGATCTCATCTTTGCCATATTGATCCCAATCTGTGAAGCGATCTCTTCCTAGCAGGTCCTGCAGGTTATGACACCACACCCCAGGATTGGTTGCTGAAAAATCTTTGTCATCTATCTTTAATGTAGCATTGTAGCCTAGTTGATTTAGATAAGGTAATTTTACACTGATCTGCGGAATAAATCTACGCTTTTCAGTAAGACCGCTTTCAAGCAATCCTTCTGCCTCTCTGACATCAAAGTCTAAGGTACACCAGAACTCATGTTCGCTGTCTAGACAAACATAGATCATGTTTTCCCAAGGACGCCATGTTGCGGCATCATTGACACCTAGAGTTTTAAAACTTTGATTAGCACCAAAGTAGATATGCTCGCAGCCGTGCTTGTTAGCCAGTTCCATAATGGTATACGGATCGTGTACACCTACAACAAACAATGTTTTCATTCCGTAGGCAGGAGTACGTTCAATTTCTATGCCCACAAAGAAAGTAATAGATTCTTTGATGCCTTCGGTGTATGTTCTTTTCATAGTTCCCATCCGTTTCTTCTTGCTTCTTGTTCTGCCTGTGCTTCTTGCATCACTGCTTGGTGCTTGTGTTTAAGTATAACAATATCATCCTTTAAACGCAACCTCTGTTTCTTCATTTCGTCTATTTTTAGATCATCATAGATGCCAGTTTTCTCCATGCTGTCTATCTGCTTGTCCAAAACACGGTGAGCTTCTTCCAGATGCTTGATTTTATTTTGATACATGTCAACTCCTTATTCTACAACCAAACTGTTCAACTCGTCATCGTCGGGATTGGCAAAATCAATCTCGGCAGCTTTCTTACCGTCATCAAAATCAAACAAGCTACCGAACGTGTTAGCAGCAGGGCCACCTTGTAAACGTGAACCTTCCAATGATTTTAAAAACTGAGTAGCAGTCTCGATCATATTAAATGCTTCTGCTTTGGTTTTGGTATTGAATAATTCTTCAACAAATGTGCCAAAGTACAGAATCTTGTTTGGAACCCAGTCACTGAATTCGATTTCTTTCTTGCCTTCGATGCTCTTCATACGCCAGTCTGGAGTAAATCTAGCACATTCGATATCCATCAACTGTTGAGCACGTTGTACAGCTTTGATATGACATTCGACGTTATGCCCCATCATCAGTGCGTAGCTGAAACTATCCCAACTGGTCTTGTTTGGAATCTTACCTAGTTTGTTAAGTCTCGGAACTTCTTGATAGTGTTCTGGATTTAAGTGATTAAACTTGACATCGCCAAGTTCTTGATCTGTCTTGCGAACACCGTAGTTGTAATATGCAATATCGCCCATGGTTAAACGACTTGCAAACTCACTTTCAAACGGAAACGGAATATCAAACCTTCCCGAAAGTGCTTTGTTGTCTGGAGCCTTGTCCATGATAACACTCCAACGCTTGTTGGTATGTTGTGCATTTGTATAAACAAGTCCGTGAGCAGTGGCAATGAACGGGCTTGCACAGTCAAAGCTGATTGTGAGTTCTGGATTGATGTGTTTGCGGATTTGACGTTGGATCTGTGTTAGGTAACAACTCCAATCTAATTGTGCTGTACCCAAGAAGTGAATCCAGTTCTTACCTGTAAGCATGCCTTCGTCACGCATGGTCATTAGACGTTTGAGTGTAATATCCATCTTACACATATTAGCACCACCAAATGCCCAACCTTCTGCTTCTTTTCCTGCATATGGTCCTTTAGGATCGCTAAACTCTACCACACCACGATACCACTTTTCCGCAGTATCCCAATCACCGCCTTGCAGTACATTAAGCCACTTGGTAGCCCCCAACCGATTATCTAGAAAATACTTGTTATTATAACGAGTCTTTTCTAAACAGTCTTCGAATGTTTTTAAACCAGTCTTTGGTGAATGAATGTGATCACAGGCCCACGTAGGCACGTCTAACATCATCGACCAATCGGCAGTTGCTTCTAGCCATTCGAGAATCTTTTGACGTGTCTTAGTGGCTTCTACACCTTCAAAGTTCAACCAATCAAATTTAAGAACACCTTTACCGATCTGATAACCACCGGAGTCACCCAATATCATTGTGTTACCACGATCTCGTTGTTGAATCATTGATTCTTGATCTTGTGCTTTGATAACATCAAGTTGAGCGTGGCCTGCTGAATACAAAGCATACTTATAGGTAAAGTATCCTTGATCTGGATTAAGAAAGTTCATTCCTTCAATTCCTTGATCAAAGCCTGCAGGAATACGATCCTTTGATACAAACTCTTCTAGTCGCTGTTTTGCAACATAGGTGGAATAGAAAGAACTAATTGCCGGCAGATATACTGCATAGTCCTTTTGTAATGGTGTTAGATTAACTGGTGGTTTCATATTCTCTCGATAGTTTTGCTGTAATGTCTAATTGTTGTCTTGCCTGTTCTAGATTGTCTAGTGCTATTTTAACAGCCTTGTTTTCTTTGGCCAAGCTCTGCCACATCATTTCTTCATCACGCTTCTTACGTGCCCATTGTACTATGTCTAGTGTATCCTGATCTAGGCCCACAGTGGCATAACTACTGGGTAGCGATTGCCAACCGGTGCCATTAAACACTTCCAAGTCTGTGTTGTTGACCCGCATCATACCCTGGATAGGGTTATTGATGTTGGGGCCGATATAGGGCAAGCTGACATTGCCGCCTTGTACTGTTAACCCGCCAATACCTTGTAGACCTTTGATCATATTTAGGCAGCTTGTGCTGGAATGATATATTTGTAAGTAGCAAGTCCGCTATCTAGAGTGATCTGAATAGCACCTTCATTGCTCAACGACATCTTAGTGCTGTTTACATCTGCAATCTTAAGTATGCTCAAGATTGGCAACACAGGCCAAGTCCAACCGCGATCTAGTTTGCCTGCAACGTTCTGTGCAAACACAAACTCACCACCGTGTGTTGAAGCATCACCGAATGTGAATTTAAGATTGCCGCCCTCTGTTTTAGCAAGGAATGTAGGATGCTCTGAGTTAGCACCTGCTTGGAAGTTGAAACGGATCACAGAAGTCACTGATGGTTCAATTTCAACATCCCACTTGACGCCACGGAACTTCACGGTCTTCATCTTTTCGTTGATGATTTCTTGATTCATGAAACGATAGTCGTTCTTGAAGTCGCTGTCTTTGTTTTCAAAGTGCAGGCCTACTGGCAACGTTTCGCCATTGCGTTCTGCTGTGGTGATACTGATCTTTGCACCTTCTTTGTATTCCGCACCTTCCAAGAGATATTTCAACTTGTTCAGTTGCGGCATACCAAACACCCCGATCATATCTGGATACGGATTAGCAGTTTCTGCTTCCATGATAACTGAACGGTCATCCGCCATTGAGTTAATAGTTGTGCCTTTGTCTGTGCCTGTGACTTTGACTGTGGTCAAGAAGCCGAGGTTCTGTGTGTGGCTAACAATGTCTTGTAGTATATCTTTCATTAAGAATTCTCCTGTATATTAAGATTATATTTAGATCTAGAGTAAAAAGCAACCGCAATTTACTCAAAGTCAAAAAGTTTGTTGAATGTATTGTCACTGCGAGTTGAACTGATGTCCCATTCCAAAACACCAATAAGGTTTCCTAACTTCTCATCTATCACTGTGGTTTCCATCTCTGCATCATTGAAAGGCAGATCTTTGAACCACTGCGGTAATCTCAGTTCATCCACAGGATAGGCCACGGAAGTATGCCCCATGGGATTGTCTTTGATCTTGCACACAATTACTTTCATGCCATCTACTATCTGCATTGAGTATTTGTCATCCATCATACGCTTGAGAGTGTTCCAATTTAGACTAGCTCTAACATGTCCGGGCATGTTAGTCTTGCCTGCTTTCTTTTGTTTGGCAGCGTATTCTGTGATATTGTTGGCTCGCTTAGGTGAGCCCTTTTCCCAGCCTGGTCGAGTTTTAAATTCTGTGCGGAAATCGGTGATATATTGCAGTATCTCTTCTTTGGTCACACCAGTTAGTGTTTTAGTCAGTACCTCACTCAAGAAGTCTTGTATAACAACCGGGGTATCTGAACGCTTGAGGTCAAGCCCCATGGCTTTGATCTTGCCCGGCTTGCCTTCTGTGTCTGCTCGTTTGCCTTCTTTGTCGTAGTAGAGCACTGCATATCGCTTTTTGGTGATGAACAGTCCTTTGCTTGCAACAATTTCGCGACCTGCTTTGATGACCTCGGCTCTGGTTCGAGGAACATGAAATGCATCCTGCATGAATTTGACAAATGTGCCATTAACAGTTTCTCCTATGGTATCATAAAGTTCAATCACTGATTCTCTATTCCAGGGAATCAATCCTTTCTCAATGTCTTTTTTCAGTGTGGCATACGCTGAAAAATAACAAGAGTCTGTGTCACCGTAGATCACTGCTCGACCAATGTGGTCATACTCTCCGGTGATAATTTCATTAACTTTAGATGCCATGTGTTTGGCAATTTGTCGACCAGTTAGCGTGGTACTCTGACCAATTCTGTTATCAAAGAATCTACAGCCCGGATTTAAAATCGCACCATAGAGACTGTTTAACAGAATCTTTTTGACCAACTGTCGCTTGTCCCAGTATTCTTCTTCAATCTTATTACCTGCTTGGATACAGTCTTTGAGCTTGGCCTGCATTTCTTTGCGTTCTTTGTACCAACGAGCCAGCAGTCCCGATATCACCCCTTCAGTCTCATAAGTGAATATGGTACCGTTGGCTGAGATCACCCAGGGTTGATTG
>JGI25914J50564_10000113_pt1 | contig 23424 bp, 23 predicted proteins | sample LauGreSuBDMM15SN_2_FD_50564 | JGI IMG/M metagenome (IMG submission 50564) | reverse complement strand
TGGAGTGCGAGGTCTGGACCTGGATCTGGATCTGGAATTAGACCTGGATCTGGATCTGGAATTAGACCTGGATCTGGATCTGGAATTAGACCTGGATCTGGAGCTACGTCTTGTTCGTGCACGACGTGTTGCTGCAGCACGAGCAGCTGCACGGGCCTTGGCTCTAGTCAACCCATCCAACATACTTGTTATTACATCATGATCCCATTGACCATCTCTTAATGTATTAACTACTCTATATATAACATTTATTTCATGTACAGTTGCATTCTCTTCATCAAGAAATTCATATTCATTATCTTCAGGATTTTCTCCAATTCGTTCAAAAAATGATCGTAAACGAGCAGTAACCAAAATAGAACTATTTCGTGGCGCCATAATATCTCTAAATATTTAAATATTTAAATAAATAGTATAATTATGGCATTTACTTCAAATATATTTAAACACATTATAAGTATTGGTTACGAATTTGAAACGCATGACATTTCAAAAATATCGATGAGTCAAGATGATATGGTCGTTTCTAACATATCTATGCAAGGATTAAAAAATAGAGTTGCTTCAAAAGAAGCAATTAAATTAGATAATCATAATTATTCCGTTTATGATCACAATGAATATATTGATGATCCTGACATGGATGGTGATGTACCCAATAATGATATTATGATGCATACAACTGTAGATTTTTCCAATTCTAATTTTGATTCTCAATTAGCTCCACTTTGTAAAGATAGTACAGAGAAAAATAGTTTGTATGCATTCAAACTGGGAAGACAAATATATCCCATTACCTTTCCTGGTGATTTAGGAGATGTAAAAGAATTTCCATGTTCCAATTTCTCCGGTGTAGAATGGATTGTAACTTATTATAAACCTCCATCCAGTCCCCAAATTATTTTGAATACGTACATAGACGCATGTTCAAGAATTACAGAGCAATTAAATGGATTTGAAACAAAGACGGGATCATTTTTAATAAGAGATACAAAAAAGGTAGTTGGGTATAAATACCGGCATATTTACCATAAACCAGGTACAAATTTTTATTTTTTACAAAGAAATGATGGTATCAATACAAATACTACAAGAAATAATTTTTCTATGCAATCTATTGAAATTGTTCCACAAATGACATTTTGTGTCAATGCTGTGCACGCAATGGATGTTATGGAAGCAATGCTTACATTTACACCTACCAAAAATACTCGTATGGGAATGAATCTTAAAAAATTACAACAAGAATTTTCACTTGTATACGAATGTACTTCATTAATGTTTCCAGAAAAGAAAACAGATATTATAAAAAAGGCAATTTGTATGTTAAGTCTTATTCTTTTCAAGGTAGTAGTTTATGTAAATCGTTATTCTGTAATTGGAGCTAAAGAAGTAGATTATTATTTTAAAGATGATTTGACGTTTTCAGTAAGACATTCTAATGTTACTTTGTACAATCGTTTAATAGAATTGGTAGGAGATGTTAAAGAACGTTTCACTCAACCGATTATAGATAGATTATATTCAAAATCTAAACCAGCATTAAGTAAAGTCGTGCATAAAAGACACAAACGATTTGGTGATCCGAAATTTTCATTTCAATCTTACTTTGATTATTTAGATACTGGAAAAGATTGGTTTGAAGTAAATGATATTGTTAAATTTACAGCCATGTATGATTTTAAAGATGATAATCTTATGATTGAACATCGTGAATTTGGACCTACAATAGCTACTATGATGACAGACCGAAACATACATGTACGAAATTTTTCACCAACTGTTGAAATGATACAAAAATTAAACGATGAATTAATTTCTGAAAAAAAGGCAGTTAATTTACACAATAAAATTTATAACAAAAATACATCGAGATATACAAAAAAGTGTAAACCAGGACAGGTTCGTGACGCTAAATTTTCATGCACACAAAAAAATAAAGGTATTTCGTATTTTAAATTTCCATGCAATCAAGCTAATAAAAAATTATTAGATTATTTAATCATGCATGCCAGAGAACAATCTTCAAATTTTAAACAAATATTTCCATGGGAACATTCATGTGACGAAAATTATTTTATTTATGTTGCATTAGAGATTCCCCGTAAAGCAACAATACAAAGTATACTTACAAAAAAAATAAAACCTATTATTTATGGTTGGTTGAATGTTTCTATTACAAAATGGAAATCATATCAAATTGCTTATGTATCCCATATTACAACAAGAACGGATAAAACAGTATTTAAAGGTGTAGGTACAACATTAATTCAAAAAATGGAAAAAGATTTAACACCTACTGTAGATTTTATTAAATTAATGCCGATTGAAACAGCAACCAGTTTTTATACAAAAATTGGATATACATCTTGTTTACGATATGATGAAACGTCTCTTTTATTTTTATGTAAAACATTAAATAGAGAACCTCCGACCAAATATACAAAATATATGCATGTACAACAACAAAAAGAAGATGATAAGGTGTTAGAAAAAGAAGAAGAAATATTAACAGAAATACTTTCAAAACTGACCAATCCAGAAAAAGAAAAAATAAACCAACAAATGAAAAAAGATGAAACTTTTTCCAATACTCTTATTTTTACATATATAGAAAATGGAATAGATGCAGTTAAAACATTAATTGAATAAATTTATTGATTTAAATAATCAATTCCCATCATAGCTATATGATATGCCATTCCATACAATAAACTTTTTACGGCAATACCAACCATCGTAAGCTCTGAATTATGAGCAACAGATGGAACCATACGAATAATAAATGAATTTACTGCAGGAAGTTGAAAAATAAAATAAAGAACAGATAATAAAATAGGTAATTTGAATTCTTCCAATAATTTTTCTATTTTACCTTGAGTAGGTTGTTGCACATATTGTACTTGCTGTTGTTCAATATATGCTGGTTGTTTTGGAGGCACATAGGTAGTATTTACTTGTGGATCTACTGTCTGAGCAATAGTTTCACGTGGAATATCTCTTGGAGGAAGCGGTGTTGAAACTGTATTTGTAGATGTATTGTAGGGAAGTTCGGCAATAGGAGTGCTCATACTATATCTTATACCTTCTTTTATTTGATTTTACGCAAACTTGATTGTTTTTTTATCAGGATCACATTTTGAATGGTGTTGTTTAAATGTATAACATTTTTCATCATATTTAAATACTTGATCTGTTATTTTATCTAAAGGTGGAGATTTAAAATCGATACATTCTTTATCTTTACAAGATTTTCTAAATAAAGTGGATAAACCAAACCCTAATATCAATGAAATAACAATTCTTCCATAATGTGATTGCATAAACTTTTTCATATTATGTATCTATATTTTATTGTACTGGTATTTCTTTTGCGTCACGACCTTTACAATTGACTAATTTTGCTGAAAAATTAAAACATTCATCTGCATCATCTTTATATTGTATTTTTTTCACATTATCAGGAGTTGGATAGACAAATACCGTTTTATGTTCTACAGGAGATATGTAAATAAAAAAACTTCCTACAGCAAAACTAACAAAAAATAAAACGATATAAATAAGTTTCATATATACTATTCACAAAAAAATGGGGTTGGACATTGTCCGCCCCCTAGTTTTAAATTTACCTTATTCGTCGTCCGCCCAATCGAATCTCTTGCCTGCATCGAACACGATCTTTTCTTCTGTTGCCGAAGGAGTGGTTTCTTTTTCTTTTTCTTTTTCCATTTCCTCTTCCGTATCTGAGTCATCGCAAAGAGCGGCAAAGGCATTCAATGCTTTCTTTTTCTTGACAGGTTCTTCTTTCATTGCGGAGAGCATGCGCAAGGTTTCATAGTTCAAGCGGCGTTCTTCTTTTTCACGTGCTTCTTGAGCAGCAACTTCGGGATGGTTAGCCAACCATTCTTTGCGTTTTCGAGCCTTTTCATCTTGGTACAGTTTGTTGGAACGGGCCTGTGCCTTGCGCTTTTCGTCACGGCTGAGAGCGTTGATAGTGTTGCGGGTAGACATGGTGTATTCGGAATACAATCAATAGAATAAAAATTTTGTTTCAATTTTTTTTTAGAATTCAGGAGGACCAGTAAAGATCTGAGATAGTTTGGGAGCAACAGCTTTATCCATATATGTATCATAGACATATAAAGTTGCTAAAGTACTTCCAAATACAATTACGGTTTCTTTAAGATCAGGTCTAGGTTGCTCTTTATAATTCAAAGCAAATTTTATTGCAGTAAAAAGAACAGCTACAATTGCGGCTACAACAATATACTTCTGCATGAACTAAATTAAGAATAAAACTATTCTAAACAAACGATTACTTTAATTCTTCAATATCAATTTGAATAGGAGGTTCTACTGCAACAATTGGATCAAGCGAAATAGCGTCAATCGATAACGGTGTTGAATCTTCTAAAAATTTGATTTTATCTTCATCCTCTTCGGCGGCCTCTGCAGCTTTTCTTTCTATATTTCGTTCTGTAGATATTTTTTCCAATGTTTGCTCATCTTTTGGAGCATGAATTGTTTCATGTTCATTGTCCACTGTAATTGCCATATCTTTATCTGAAAAGGATAAATTTTTCTTTTTATCGTCTGTTTCTTTGTCTTTGTCTGTTTCTTTCTCTTTGTCTTTGTCTTTCTCTTTTTCTTTTGTTTTTTCTTCTTTCAATAGATCTGTGGTTTCATCTAAATAGGCACGTAATAATTTATCTACAGGAATACTATCTCTAACAGCATTCATAATAGATTCATTAATACATTTATTAATTTGATTTCTATGTTGTTGAAATACTAATGGTTGTACATCTTTATTGAATAAATAAATATTTGAGTACATTTCGCGTGCAACTTGAATATACACATTATGTATAAATTTGTTTAATTTTGGTATGTCAATTTCAACCTTTTTCTGCATTTTACTGGTGCGGACTGTAGACAGAATTTTCAAATGAGTAATATGTACACAAGTTAACAAATCTTCTAAATAAGTACATTTACTTTTTTCAATAATTCTAGATACCTCAGTAGAAACAATTTCATCATTCCATTTGGGAACTCTAGATAAAAAGTTTTGAAATGTCATTAAATACTTCTCTTGTTCTTCATTTTGAGTGCACAAATTATCTGCTTCTTTGAACATAGTCATAATTCCTTCATAAATAGGAGGATTTATGAGACGAACTAATCGGACAGCCCATTCATGTTGCGACTCGCTAAGATTAACTACATTTGTATCGTTCATGGATTATATAAATAATTTAACTGATATTTCTGTACGAAATACATAAAGATACAATAAAACATAAAGTAACAAAACTTCATTTCTAAATTCGCTTTTTATTTTGGAATAATACATCAACCATTTATATTTATTCGTTGTGCATTCATGATTTACATAATTCTCTAAATCAATTGCCGAAAATGCTTGTTCATACATAATCGTAGCTGTTTTCAAAATAGTATCAGGTGTTAAATTCTCCATAAGCTCTGCAAATTTAGGATTGACTGCAGTACTTTTTTTTGGACAAGAAATGTGAATTTCTGAAAATCTGGATAGAATTGGTTTTAATAATTTAAATTTATCATCCGTAACAATAAAAAAACGAGTGTTAAAATTAAATTGTTCTATACATCTTCGTAATGCAGACTGGGCATCTACAGTTAACTTTTCTGCATTGAATAAAACAATCGATTTAAATTGTCCGTGAATATTGGTTTTTGCAAAATGTTTTAATTCATCTCGAATAAATTTAATACCTTTTCCAAATGCACAATTAATAAACATGACATATTGTTGAATGTCTTCTTTGTTATAATTATAAATTTTGTGAATGAAATCAATAAGCAACTTTTTTTTACCTGACCCAGCTTCGCCATGAAAAATAATATTTGGAATACGTTTAGATTCAATAAAAAAATCAAGTTTGTCCTGCATAGAATAATAGATTACACGTATTTAAGTATAGATTCTTGGAGCAATATTCATAGTATTTAATTCTTGAAATAACAATTTACAAGCATAGGGTATTTTAACCTGAATAAATTCCGTCCTGTTATCACATGTTTTACACAAATGAATATTTAATTTATCATTATATACAGCAATCAATCCACACATTTTACATACATGTACCTTATATTTATCAGATACATCATATACACGTTCTTTGGTAAATTTACTTGCTCCATGGGATATCATACAATCTCGTTCCATTTCTCCAAATCGCAAACCACCATCACGTGCCCTACCTTCTGCAGGTTGGCGTGTCAGATTAACCATGGGCCCAATAGATCTGCTATGTTCCTTATCTACAACCATGTGTTTCAATCTCTGATAAAATGCTGGACCAATAAATATTCTTGATTCAATTTGTTTACCACTAATACCGTCATACATCATTTCATTTCCGTGCGATTCGTAATTTAATGCCTGTAGTCGTTTGGAAATATCTTCCGATGAAAAGTCTTCTGTAAAGGAAGTTCCATCACCAAACATCCCTAATTCAAGCAATACTTTTCCAAGTAGAGTTTCAATAAGTTGTCCAACTGTCATTCGGGATGGAATTGCATGAGGATTAATAATAATATCTGGTTTCAATCCCGAATCAGTAAATGGCATGTCTACTTCTGGAATAATATTACCAATAGTTCCCTTTTGTCCATGTCTTGAACTAAATTTATCACCTATTTCAGGTTCCCTAAAATGTCGAACACGGCCTTTCCAACATTCATACCCATCTCCATTAATACCTCTATAAATTTTATCCATATAACAATTTTCTTCTCTGTAGAATTTACTCATATCTTTATATTTATAAACTACATTTGGGTCATTCTTTGCTCCTTTGATGGGTGATTTTTTGCCCATGATTATATCCATGGATTCGATTTTTGTATTTTCAGGCATAATACCTTCTGAATTTAATTTTGAATAGTTTGCAAATTTCATTCCTGTTGTATTGGCTGGATCTGGATTACAACGGATCTCATCATCTCCATGCATTTTCTTATCTTCATCCTTTTCAGTATGAAATACAGTAGTCGAGAATAGACCACGATGAATTGATCCTTCATTGAATATAATACTATCTTCTTGGTTGTACCCTGTATTGGTCATGATAGCAACAATAACTGTTGTACCAGATGGCAATTCACTCATTTTTAATATTTTCATAATTCGTGTATCGACTAGTGCACGATGCGGGTATGTAAGTACATAGGCATTTTTATCCATTCGTGTATGATAATTGGTTCCATATACACCAATTGCTTGTTTTGCCATAGCGCATTGATATGTGTTTCTTGGAGCTTGATTATGATCTGGGAATGGACTACATGAAGCAAGTACTCCAAAAATTGTACTTGGATGAAGTTCGCAATGTGTATATTTATATTCTTTCTTCATTTTTTTAATCGTTAATGCAACCATCGATGCATTTTGTTCATCTGGATCAATATATTCAATAATAGATTCCGTCTTAGAATTAACAATCAAATTTTCCCATGAATATTTGGTAGAAGGTACTGGAAGAAGTTTATTATTTTTTACTTTGAATACAGGTCGAACTAGCCTTCCTGCATCATTACAGACTCGCAATTCATTATTAAAATAATCAAATACAACTGATGTATAAATATTAATAATAGATGCATATTTCTTTTCTTTTAAATCTAAATAAATTGGATATGGATTGGATGTAACTCCCACCCAACACCCATTAATAAATACCTTGGTTGTTTTATCCGTAACATCTGTAAGTGGATCCAATTGTGGAAGTATAATATCATATAAAGATGAACTATCTGAAATAATAGTTACATGTGTCATAACACTTAAATTTTTAACAACACCTACAGTAGGACCTTCTGGGGTTTCTACAGGGCATAGGAATCCCCAACTGGAAGGAGCAAGTTTTCGCGGAGGAACCATTTTACCGCTTTTTTCAACTGGTGTATTAATTCTTCGTAAATGACTCAAAATAGATGCATAAGTCATTCGATTCAATACTTGTGCAACACCAACTCGTACATTGATTTTATTAATACCGAAATCACCCGTAGATAGTGCTCGTTTGATTCCATTTTCAATTGTTGTAGATTTGATACTTTTGTATACATTTGTATAATTTAATATTTGTAAATAATTATCAGTTGATTTCCACGAACCATTTTTCATTTCACGAATTACTTGTTTGGTCATATCTTTTACCAATTTATTGAAATAATTTCGGAATAAATTATTCAATAAAGTTCCAGTTAAATCAATTCGTTTGTTTAAATAAGAGTCACGATCATCACATTTAGTTACACCAGTGGTACACAATAGTAATTTTTTCGTCATATATCCCAAAAAGTATACTTGCTGTTCTTTTGTTCTACAGTGTGAGAATAGATCAGATTTTAATACTTCCATAGTGAATTCGCGCTTTTTTATAGTGCCACTGGCTGTATCCATATTTATTGGTGTGTACATTGCGTGATTTGTAATGTACAGAATTGCATTTTCTTGTGTTAAACAATCGTTCGCTTCATATATAGAACCTTTCAGGATGTCCAATAAATTTTTATCTATTGTAATAAGAATTTTTTTACAAATTTCCAAATCAGATAATATACCCAATGCACGAAACACGATGAAAAGTGGGATTGGTTTTTTAATTCGTGGAATATTCACCTGTATAATATAATCACTTTGAGGATTTGTTGTAATCGTCATTGTAATTTGTTTCGGAGAAATTCGTTTATGATCAGGTGAAGTTTTAATTTCGGCCTGATAAATATATTTACTACTATTGTTTACAGGAGGGAAAATATACACTTTATTTTCACGTGCTCGTTCTTGTGCCAATACTGTTTTTTCCGATCCATTGATTATAAAATAACCACCAGGATCATATTTACACTCATCCGTTTCATTATGATTTAGGTGTGAATATTGGCTTAAAATACATGCACTCGATCTTAACATAATAGGTAATTTTCCAATATGAATTTGAGATAAGATAGTGTTATAATATTGTACGTCTTCAAGCTCAGGACCAGTACGTACAATATATTGAATATGTAAATCTACGGTAGTATTTCCGGAATAAGTAAAGTTTCGAACACGCGCTTCCTGTGGAAACATTAATTTAGTTGCACCATTATTTTCAATAATTTGCGGACGATTCAATTGAAAATTTTTAAAATTTATTTTAGCTTCTAGCCCATATTTTTTACTTTCTGCATGAAATGTATGTTCTGACCGAATAGACACAGGATTAAACATCTCAATCGTTTGAGGTATTTGATTTGTAATAAACTCATTGTAAGATTCAATTTGATGTCTGGATAATTGTTCAAGATGGCGGCCTTCAAAGTAGGAACCGATAATAGGCCAGGATGAATCCATTGTACCTTTATCCATTCTACTATAATATTTCAATTTAATCTTTAAATATTTTAAACTGATATTATATGAGAAAATCTATTCGGTATAAAAAATTAAAAAGAAAGTCGAGAAAAAATAAACTCCGTAAAGGAGGCAGTTATTATAAATATAATAATAATCCAATGCGTTTTACATCAAGTACAACCCAAATGGGTGGATGGGGAGGAATAACTACGGATACGAGAAATACATTTTTACCGGATAGTGTCGTAACTTTGGGAAGATCATTTATATATAATTTAACACCAACAACCATAATGGGATCCTATAATTCATCTAATCCAGATCCAGCTATTCAACCTATCATGTTTAAACAAATTTAAATGTTATATCATAGTATGTTTAAAAAGTTATGTTCTCCGGCAAAATTTTATTTTGTAATAGCAACTATATCTTATATTTTATTAATTGTACAAAATATAAATTGTAAGGATCGATTTTATTTAGGAAATTATTCTTGCAAGCAAGATACAGGAATTATATTAGGGTTAAACGCAATATATATTGTTGTGTGGACTTGGGTAATTAATACCATATGCACAATAAATAAAAATGTTAGTTGGCTTATTGTTCTTTTTCCATTTATTTTATTCTTTATTTGTTTAGGAGTTATATTAATGCATGGTCAAAAAAAGGACAAAGAAGGATTAGGCGAAACATCGTCATCAACAATGACTTATATTTAACCACAAAATTATGAATCTTTTTTATATTATATAATAATATGGCAAAGAACATTCTTAAGCAAGAGGACGGGTGTTATTATGTAAATGGCGTTAAATTCAAGAAATTGATTGGTACACGTGCAGAAGTTTGGCATGGCACCGCGTACAAAACTGCAGGTAAATTAACAAAAGGTCAATTGATGAAATCTAAAATTGGAAGAATTGTTTCTAAAAGCAAACACGATTCATCTGTGAAAGAAAAACGTTTACAAAAGTATGGTTATACTGCCAAAAAGGGTCATTTCGGTCCTGTAAAAATAGATGATGTTGCTCCCAAAATGGCAAAAATGGCAAAATCGGAAAAAGTAAGAAAATCGAAAACTGGAACAAGAAAAAAGCGCACAAAGAAGTGTAAATATTAAATAATTTTGATTTTGTGGTAAACACAATATCAAAAAATTGAAAATAAAGAGTTCCTATAAATATAATAAATGGATCCACCACCAACTTATCAACAACTACTTCGTAAATTACATGAAGCTAAAATTGAAAACTTAGAACTCAAACAAAGTTTAGATACATGTAAGCAAACATGTGAATTATATAAAAAGGCTTATCTACATGTAAAACAGCACGAATTAAAACTATCTATCATTGTCAATAAACTACAAAATAATTTATAGCATTCTACACGAAGGAGCATTTTTTTGTATGCCGCTTTTTCGTGCATACGAATTTGCTGTTCGGAACATACTTTTGCCTGCACCAACTCCACCAAGTTGATTCATGCAAAATACAACATTACGACTATCATTTTGTCCATTTGCATGAAGTAACATTGCACGCGATGCCCAGTTTGAAAGACCTATTTTAGGAACTAAACCCTGCTTTTTGATACCACCACCACTGTTTCTATTTGTAACCGCGCTTGATCTAAACTGATTTTTTGGTGCACTAGACATTATAAAATAAGCATATAAAAAAAATTAAATATAATACTTATGAAATTATTCCTAAACTTACAAAACAATAGAATAAATTTATTAAATCTACTGGATTTAAAATTATGGGAATTAATGTATACGTTAAATCGTGATATTATTGAAAAATATAACGCAATAACCCAAACAGATTCAATGTTAGAATATATGTTTCAGTTTAAGGCATTATCTATTTTTCCGCCATTTTATAGTCATATGATTATTTATAAAAATAATAATACATTTACTACCAAAACTGTAGAAACACCAGCTCATTTAAAATGTGTAAATTGTATAAAATTAGAAACTAAATCTGAAACAATTAATATTACAGGAACAGATCATGACGTTTGCGTTGAACTTAATTTAGAATTAAACGAAGAATCTAAAATATTAGAACCAGCTATTAAAAATATATTCAAAAAAATATTTGCTCGTATTAAAACGTATATTGAATCGTTGTAGCTGCTTTGTCTATAGTAGATTAGAGTCCAAGTGTTTTAATTTTTACACATTTTGCAGTACCATTCGCCATTTTTATTGGTATATTGCCTAATCATATCTTTTGTATTTGGATCTAAACCATTGGATGTATCGAGACCAATTTGTAGTATTCCATTTGTAGTGAATAAAAATTGTTTTCCATTGTTTTGTATTTCTTCACGAAATTTTCTGGGGACTGGTTCCAAGAAATGTACAAAATAATATAGTTTTGAATAAGAAACAACTTGATCAATTCTATCTACTGTAATTTTTAAATAAGATGAAAGATTATCCGCTATTATTCCAACAGGAATAATAGTAGTATCGACTCCAAATGTGTATACAAAAAGTGAATTCATTTTTAATATATTTTAGGCGTTTAAATCAGTTCAATTTTTTCAAAAAAAAACCTGTAAAGGCAAAAAGCAAAAAGCAAAAAGCAAGAGAGCAAAGAGGGTTAGATATATTAGATACTTTTATACGAAGAGTGCCCGACGAATACTCATTTCTTCATCCGTAGTTGTGCGGCGATTATTTTTTTTTGATTTAACTGGAGAATTAGTTGCGAGATCGAGGAATTGATCCATGGGTGTGATGTCTGCTGCTTGTGCATGAGATGTCGCTTGTGCAGGAGCAGTAAAATCGTCTTCCATTTCCACGACTGCAATTTTAGGGACGAACGGATTTTCGGTCGTATCAAACCAATTCATCATTTCCCCATTCCATTTTCGGACGACACCGGATTTGAAATCGCGCCAATATAAATCATCATCCGTATCCATGAACTGAGTAATCTCGTCCTTGGTGTTGGGGTCCAGACCATCGGACCGATTTACACCAATCCGAATCGGACCTTGTGAAGTTTGGATAGTTTCTTGACCAGCGCTCAGCATGTCCCACAGAATATCGGGCATCTGTCTGTCAAAATGTACGAAACAGTATCTACCAGTTGATCCTCGGACGTGATCAACGCGAGATACACGGCGACCGGCAAGTCGGCTAATCTGATCCGATAGAGTGCTGATTGAAACGTCGAAGGCCGGGTAGAAGCACACGAAAACTGAAGTGAGAGCCATAATTTGATCCGTAATGATGACAACTATTTATAAAAATCATTTCAATTTTTTGAAAAGGATCCATTGAATTTAAATATATATCAGTAATATGATAGAGATAAATGATATACTATGCTATATACTATATGGTAGTTTATTATATCTATTTTTAAAATTTCAAATAAATAAAATACATCCAACTAAACCAAAATCATATAAAAACTGGTTGAAGAATTTAAAAAAATCAATTAATTATACTAAATAATATACGAAATATGATAAGGTGTGATTCATCAAAGAACCTGTTCAATTCACCATTAGATCAACATTTATTAAATTAAAATGTAATAAATTTATATGTCATTGACTGAATTATATTCTATAGAATCAAAATTTAATGAAAAAAGAAAAGAATACATTTCAATAATGGATTCAATAAATCATAAATGTTTAGGTAAAAATAAGTTAGGTAAACAATGTGTAAGAGCAGCACAATTGAATGCAGATATGCAAACAGCTTTAATAAAATTATCTACATTAAGTATACTATATCCTCCTCCTAACCAGCCATTAGACAGCCAACAAAAAAATATATTGAAAATATCGGATTCATTAGAAAATGATTTAAAAAAGTTAAATACTAGTTATAAAATTAATGAAGATTTATCAATAACGAATGAAATGTATAAACAAAATGCTATTGTATGGGGTATTGGTATGATTGTTATATTATCGATTGTTTTTTATCAGTATAAAAAAATATAAATGAATAATATGAACGGAATTATAACATATACCGACAATATTATTAAATATATGTCAGGTAAGAAAAGTGCAGGTAAAAATATACAAACAACAGATGGTTTTGCAGCATATATTACAAGTACAGGAGTTGCAAAACCATATAAATCTATTAAAGATTTAAACAATAAAAATGGATGTACAACTAAAATAGATCGTATTAATACATCATGGGGTGATATGGGATTTCCAGTTGGATCATTAATGGTAGAAGGACAATCATGTGGAAATGAAACTAAATATATACGATCGAATCCTCCTCAAACAGTATTTGATTGGAAATTTTACGTCGCCACTTATCCAGACCTAAACTTAACTAATGAAGCAGAAGCATTGGATCATTGGAACCGTATTGGTATGGCAGAAGGGTTATTACCGAATGATAAAATTTTACTTTCTATGACTAATCTAGGAAAAATAGGATATGTAGATATAAATACAGAATTACATACTGTACCCCTCAGATCACATAAATATACTGGTATATACAAAACATTCAAAACTACTAATGTTACTGGATCAAAAATGGTAGATTGTACCGCTATTGTTCCACCAGTAAAATATGGCGATCAAATTTATATAAAATCAAATGATTTATTTGCTGGAATACGAAGGGGAACTACAATAATATTTGGACTAACTCAAACTCCATTTTTTTTAAGACCTCCTCCTGGTTCAGATTCTTTAAATGGAAGTCCTATAAAATATGGAGACGAAGTAAATATTGCTCAATCATCATCCACTGTAAAAACAGATAATTGCGGATGGTATGGTTGTAAAGTATGGGGGTTTTTTACATTTTCGGATTTTAAATATGTTGTAACTAATCCAGGAGGAGATAAGGGAGGAGCTAAATTTAAACTTATGCCACCACCAGAATCAACCTATACATTAAATAGTCCTATACACTATTTGGATCCATTCATGTTAGTATCCTACGAGGAAAATAATGATACTTTAAAACAACAAGAATCTTTAAATATGCGAACATGGAGAAATACAAATGACAATATAATTGCATCGACTCGTAAAAGTAAGAATGGTAGATATTTATTATATATGCATGGGTCGTCAATAAGAATTTTTGATAATAAGCAGGAAAAAATTATATGGGAACCATACAAAAATAGTTCGGAAAATGATAACATAATAAAAGGTTCGTCATGTTATTTAGATCGTGATGGAAATTTAATATTGATTAATAATAACGGTCAACGAATATGGACATCAAATTCAAGTAATAAAGGTGTTGGTCCATATTCATTAGTAATACAAAATGATGGAAATTTATGTATCTTTGGTAGTAAACCTGAGATTGTTTGGTCGTCAGCTACTATCCAACCAGATGAAAATACACCAATTATACAAAATACAATAATTGGATATGTTGGACAGGTTGAAAATGATCCAGATAAAATGCTTTTCTTTGATACAATGAATAAATCGGAAAATCAAACTGATACTATATTTTCATTCCAAGATATAAATATATCTTCCTATGGAAATAAATGTAATATACCAGAATTACAAAATAAGTGTAATAAAGATCCATTGTGTACTGGTTTTATTTATCAAGATAGTGACAATACATGGCAAAAGTTACTACATACCTCTACCAAAAAAATGTTTAAAATAACAAATACAATTCCACAAATATTTATTAAAGAAGCAAATGTAGATATGAGGGATCAATCGTGCGTTAAAGGTACACCTACATTCGTAGATTCAGTTACATATATGAATTATCCAAAACAATATAATTTTATTATGGGTGGAAATCAATGTAATGCTGTTGATAGAACTGGATTGTTAAAAGATCATCAAAAATATAAGGATGATAATGAAAATTATATCAAAAGTGGTAAACAGTTAGGTAGTATATTTCCAAATTTACAAGAATATACAAATCAAAATGAAAATTTAAATATAACAATTACAAATAAATCAGAAGAATATAAAAAATTAATGAACGACATTGACAAAAAGAAATCTAAATTTAGTTCTACATTACAACAACATCAAAATGATTTAATGGTATTGGAAAATACAAATAAAGCAAATTCACTGTTATGGGGGATATCTGCACTTGTAGTTATAGGCGTAGTAGTTGCTATGAGAAATAGAAGTTAAAGTTATATTATTATTGAATTTAATGGCAAATTCTCCTATTTTATTTACATTATTTTATAATAAAATAAGAGCTGATATTGTACTATTTTTGAATACAAACCCAATTAAACAAGAATATGAAACATTTATTCATACGATTGCTTACAATGTATTTGAAGAGAAATTTAAACGTATTGATTTAGAATCTGAACTTATTGAAACAATACACAATAATTTAACTGTATATTTGGAAATAGTTAGATTTATTCAAGAATATCAAAAACCATTCATGTCAGGAAATATAGATATGACCAATGTACGTTCTATATTTAATCGTTTTTATTATTTATATGCATTAGTATTAATGAAAGATGATTGTGAATTTTCATCTGCAATTCCAACTATTGTTAACATCTATTTAAATTAATCTTTTACATCAAATTTAACTTGTTTTAAATTTGTTTTTGGATCGGTTTCTTCTTTTGAAATATTATTTAAAATTGTAATACCTCCTCCTTCTAAATTTTCTTCTGTTAATTCTTCATCTTCATCTCGTTGATCTAATCTTTCTTTCATGTCTGAAATTTCTTCGGATGGTATTATATCTCGTGATCCAAAACCAGGATCAATATCTGAAGTGGTATTAACTTCAAATGGAGGAGAAATGTTTTGTGCATANGATGGCGGAGACATTCGTACNCGTTCTTTTTCTTTTTCTTCAACTTCTTCTTTTTCTCGCTGGGTCTCTTTTTCTTTGTATGCATCAAATAATTTCTTATCTTTCATCAGTTTAATATCTTCTTCTAATTGTTTTTGTTTTTCTTCCATTGGTAATGTAGCCCATTCTACACTTGAAGAAAGATGTTTATAGGATTCTTGATAATAAAATGCATTTTCTTCACTTGGATTTTTAAACATACTGTGAAATAAATCAGTTACTGTAGGTTTGGGTGTTAATTCAACTGTAATAAAATGAGCATTTGGTTTTAATTCTTTATGATGACTTGTTTTGAATTGTAATGAATTCACACCATTTATTTTCCAAATTTGGCGATCTGCACAAATATTTTCCCATTTGTGCATTTCTATTTTACTCTTTTTTAGTTCTGGATCTTCTAATTTTTTAACATCATTTTCAGTTTCCAATTCTATACCAGGTGTTCCTTCTGATTTATGAGGTCTATGTACGGAAATTTTATTCATATGTATACGAAACGCGAGTGCATCATCTTCTCCTCCCCATCCGTAAAAATTATTAGGAAATCCGTTAATTTCTTTGAATGCTTTCTTGGTAAAACGAATAACACGTCCAAATGGTGGATTGTATTCCATATCTTTTACTAAATTTCCCAAATGTAATATTCGATAATCATCGCAATTACCGTAATAACGATTTACTATATCAGGTGGCATAATAATGTCTACGTCATGAAAGAGGAATGTATTTATGTGTGGATAATGTTCTACAGCAAACAAATATCCTGAATTGAGTAATGCACCGCGATTAAATTTGCGACCATCATTACTTTGTTCTACTACCAATATTTGTATCGATTTATGTGCAGAATAATGATCTACAAATTTCTCCAACTGTTTTCCTCTACCTTGATCGCCATCATCTCTAAAAGGTACTATAATAATTGTATCCGATAAATCACAATCATCTTCATACTTTACGTCTTCTTTGAATTCAGGAAAATTTCGTTTAATCGTATATTGATTATATAATTTCTTTACATTTTCTTCATGCTTTTTCAGTGTAAATTTGGCATTTTCTGATTTTGCCAACGTATTTGAAATTCCATTCAAAACATCTGACATGTAATCGTATATAAATTCATTTGTAAAATGTTGATTGTAAAATTCTTGTCCATTTTTGGCAATTTGTTCACATTTTTCATCGTTGTCTATACACCATTGAATAGTTGTTTCAAAATTAGAAAAGTTGTTTTCAATCGTTAAACAATGAAACTCAGAAGTATCTATATCGCCTTTATTTTTTTCAGTNATCGATTGTGTTTTTAGAAATGGTTCAAACCATAATGTATACGGGCATTTGATGTTAATAACACAGCAACCGTACCGTAGTAAACTTCCAAACCGATATGCTGCAGAGTTTCCTTGAATGTTGAAAATAAATTTGTTGCCAAGCTGATTTTTCATAGGAACTTTTGCATCATCTTCTATTAATTTTGGTGCAATAAACGATAATACAGGTTTCATTCCACCACCTATTTTGACTAATTTTGTTTTGATACGTTTTGTAATACGTGTAATTTTTACATTCATAAAGTCTCTATTTACATAGTCTGGATCCTTACATTTATTTTCTAACATAATACGAGGATTTGTTTCTTCATCTATACCACATCCAGTTGATTGACCTCTCCATATAAATTTGGTTGCTCTATCTTTCCATTCAAGTAATGTAGATATATCAATATTATCCGATTCATTATCACATCGTACACGATCCTTTTTTTCTTTGTCATTATTTGTATATGAATAAGTAGCAAAAAATTTAGTTTCACCTCGGCCAATAATATTTAAATCATCGCCTGTTGGAATAGGAATGTCGGCATAATCAGCATGTGTGCTTTGTGATAAAATGGGAATAAATTGGTTATGGAAATAAGGATCGGGTAGAGCAACATATCTGCCAAATAAATCTGAAAATGGCTCAATCCAACGTTTATGTAAATGTGGGAAATCTTTACGATTTAATACAAATACACAATCATTGACAACACGTTGATTACATGTATTTACAAACATATCGTACATATCGGATAAGTAATTGTCGGTAGGATTCATATCATTGAGTTCTGTTCTAAGTAAACAATTGTTTGCATACCAATTTTCAGGTTTTCTGTGGCGTTTAATTTGGGTAGATTTCAAAAATTTATCCAATGCATCTGGGTTTTCAACAATGGATACATACTGTTTATTTCCAGGTTCAGTTTCAACATGTAATTCGGTGTAAAAATTATTTTTATATTCTGTATTGTACATTAAATTAAAATTCACTATTTTATTGTCTTTGATTCTTACAAAAATACCGGTTTTCAAATGTTGAAACATATAGTTGACGGCAATATGACAAGGATTTGTTACTAATTCATCTGAAGTTTTTGCTTTATGTAATTCATATTCTGTTTTTGGATTCGATGTGTTGTAATTGTATATTGCCGATCTTCCCTCTGTAAATTCGTAAATTTCTAAATTTAATTTATTTTTACAATACTTTGTAAATGGTGTTAATTTTGGAGTTATAATAGTAGATACAGCAAGCAAATCATCCTTTCCTTTATTATCAAAAATACATGGAAATAAAGTGAAATCTAATTTTCTACGAGAAAGATCAAACGTTAATTGCCGATTATTTACAATCAATGGTGCATTCGTATGTAACATATAATCGAAATCGCTACAGGGGTCAGCTGCCGAACTGGAAACAAACAGACTGTTTGGTTTGAAATCTTGGATCAATTTGCCAACTAATGTAAATCCTTGGGTTTCCAATACTTTATCGAATTTGGTTTTCAATGGTGTCCAACCCATAGAATCAAAGTGATTCACATTATCTGACGTAATAATTCGCATTTGTATATTCATAGCCGCAATTTCCTGCATGAACAATTTGAATGCATACGGAACATTAATTGTACTTGTTCGTTTTTCATATTTGGGATTGGATCGTATACCTTGATCTGTAATTTCCATAGGACCATCAATAGTTGGACTGTAAATACTATTTTTAGATACAATAGCAATTAAACCAGTTACATTATCTACAGTTAATCTATACGGTTTTCTGGTATGATTTTCGGAATCAATGTAAGTACCATCTCCTCTCAACATCATAGATTCCGTTTCAAACATATTCAACCCGTTTGCAATTACACCATCGCGTTCCATTTCACCAATACGTAAACCGCCTTCATTCGATCTTCCTTGTACTGGTTGGCGTGTTAACCCTGTCATAGGTCCTCTTTCTCTAAAATTAATCTTATCTTTTACAATGTGTTTCAATCTCATATAGTAAGTAGGACCAACATAAATATTGGTTTTAATTGCTTCTCCCGTCATTCCATTATATAGTATTTCAACACCTTTACTGTGAAAATCATATTCGCGAAGTTTATCTCCATAAAATTCAACATCTGTTTTTTTATTGAATGCAGTACAATCTCCGTAGGATCCGTGTTCCAAATGTACTTTACCAATCAAACTTTCAATTAGTTGACCAAGTGTCATACGTGATGGCAACGCATGCGGATTAATAATTAAATCTGGACGTATTCCTTGATCGTTAAATGGCATATCTGTTTCAGGTAGAACAATACCACACGTTCCTTTTTGTCCTGCACGAGAGGCAAATTTATCACCAATATTTGGAATACGTTCATCACAAATCTTAATTTTAATAGTTCTCTGTCCAAGCGAATTTGTTGTCATATATGTTTTATCTACATACCCTTGTTGATCTCTTTTTGTATAAATTTGGCGAGTTTTAGAGTTAACCGTCATATTGATAATTGGTGTTTTGTTGTCAATTACAGTTTGAGTCCGAATAATTCCATTTTCATCAAATTGAGGTAATTCTTCATTGGGAGCAAAAAATATTTTTTTCTCTTCGTCTTCTGATTCTTCATAAACTGAAAAATAACTTGTATTGAACATTCCTCGTTCTAACGAAGATTTATTTATTAAAATTGCATCTTCTACATTATATCCAGTATAACACATGATGGCAACAATTGCATTTACTCCGTAAGGTATTGATTCTTGATTTAAATGTTGAAAATAATAAGATTTAATTAATGGTATTTGACCATAATTGAGTACAAGCCCAGTTTTATCCATTCTATTTTGATAATTTGTACTGTAAACGGAAACGGCTTGGCGTGATTGTCCGCATGAAAATGCATTACGGGGTAGAGGACTATGTTCTGGAAAAATAATTTGTAACCCCATATATCCAAGTATCAACGATGGATGAATTTCAACATGTGTAAAATTTGTACCTTCATAATCAGGAAGATGTTGTACGGATATTAATGCAGTATTTGATTCTGTACAATCAATATATTCTACACTACACGGATGTTGTACAGTTCCTTGTATTAATTCTTCCCATGACAACTTCTCGTCTTTCTTCGAAAACGATAATTCTTTGTCTTCATTTAGATAGAGAACAGGGCGATATACGCGACCTTCATCTGTATAAATATAAATAATATTTTCACGAATATTAAAACTAATACTAATCCATTTATCTACTTTTCCAGTTCTGCGTTTATGTTTAATATCAATTACAATTTCATGAGGTGTAGTTGTAGAGTATTTCCAGTGACCATTTACAAATATTTTAGTGTACATATACAGTAATTCTGGTCTACTATCTATAATTGGAATACAATGAATTGGATCTTGATAAGATTGTAATAATTCCATTATGGCCTTTTTACTGGTACCGGTTGAAATTTTGGTACAAATTGCAAATTGTTTGTGTGTTCCTACATCGCCTCCATCCGAATCGACAGGACACATCATTCCCCATTGGGTTGCATGTAAATATCGCGGACCCATTACCATTGAATTTTCATCCATTTGCATAACACATTTACGCATTAATGAAATTGCAGTACTATAGGTAAGACGGTTTAATTCTTGAGATAATCCAATACGTTTAGTATAAATTTCAGATCCCCAATCACCTTTGAATCCACTGTTAATACCTTTTTCAGTAACTCGTTTTTTAGATAAAATAGGAGGAAGTGTTGTTACTACGAATTCCTGGAATGCTTTTGAATCTTCATTGTATGTACCTTCATGCTCATTGTGAGCAATATCCAATGTTCGTATAATATCTTTAATTTGTGATTTGTAAAATTCTTTAAATAAATCAGATAACAAAACTCCCGAAGGTTCAACTCGTTTGAATTGAAATGAATCGCGATCCGTAGGTACATCTAAATCAATCGATAATCGTAGAATTTTATTTACCATATAACCAAGAAAATGTGCCTTTTCAAGTAAATCGTATGAAAAATGTTTATCAGTTAAACTATTAATATGTGGTAAAAAATAATCACATAAAATAAAATATACGTGATAATCACTTAAATATTTTGAAAAAGGCGCCATATATTTAATTGCCAATTGTTGTGTATAAATTTTGCCAGCATCATATATACTTGGCCTCAATAGTTCCATCATAATTGGATCATCATCTGGTACACACATTTTAATGATATCCTTATCCGATATAATACCCAGTGCACGAAATACAATAAAAAGGGGAATGGGCATGTTTATATTTGGAATATCCACTACAATTTGTTGTTTTACAGTTTGGGTAAGTCGTTTCATTTCATCCTCTTTCAAATTTATATTTTCTTCATCATGATAGGATATCATACGAACCTTTGTTTCACGAACCGGTTTAGATTCATCTTCAGATTCAGAACGAATTTCAGCTATGTAGCTGTAAGTTTCTTCTTTGGGTGTTTTACCAAGCCTCAAAATATTATTGGCAAATCTTTCTTGACTAATAATTGTTTTTTCACTTCCATCAATAATAAAGTATCCACCAGGATCAATTTTACATTCTCCCATGTTAAATCTTACTTCAGGAGGCATGCCATGTAAAACACACATTTGAGATTGAACCATGATTGGTATATTCCCAAAAAATACATCTTTTATAATAACAGTTTCTTCATTTACTGTATTATTTATTTTAAATTCAAATTCAATATCAACAACAATTGAAAATGCATAGGTTAAATTTTGTAATCTGGCAATATTTGGATATAAATAATTATTTACGCCATTTTCGTGAAGAATAGGTTTGGCAAATCGTATAAATTCACCCTTTTTGCCACCTATATAAATGTCGCATGAATGAATAGCTACATCTTCTCCTTCTAATTTTACTAAATTTTTATTGAATGATATTGGATTATTTTGGGTAATAAGTTGATGTATATCGTGATTTACAAAATGATTATAAGATTCAATATGATGATCTACTAAAAAATTTGGGTTTTCTTTAAAAAATTTACTTATGATTGTAAAACCAATGTCCATTATATTAATTACACTATATTTTTATATGGTGTAATTTCATTATTTAGGTAATTGTGTAATAACAATACTTTCTTGTAATTGCTGTCTGGATAAATAAATTTGTTTCAAATCACTTGGTTCATCAAGTTTAGTTATTGCATTATTTATTGGAGTGCACCCGGTTTGTTCACATGCCATACGACGATCCATATCCATAATAGAGTTTGCATTGGATTGTAAATAATTGCGATAATCCCAATTTGTATTAATACCTTCGCGTTTTCTAATATTTTCATTGATGGATGCAGTTGGTAACCAATTAGAATATGTTCTACCATCTGCCATCATTGCTGGATAATCAAAATGGATATTGTTCATACATTACAATTATACTTTTTTTTTCAAAAAATTAATCAATGCCTGTTTAGTTTTCAAAGGAGGTCCTCCTAAATCATTAACCTTTTGTTTCAAATCTTTTAGGCTAAGTGTACCAAAATCGGTGTCTACAGATACATGTTTTACATCAGATTCGTCCAATTGTAGAACTGGTTCTGCAACTTCTACCTCTACTTCAATTTCATCATCAGAAACTTCAATACGATTATCCGAATCACGTTTTTGTACTATAATTGGTTCTGAAATATCAATAAAAAGCTCATTAAATTGTTTGGGAATTTCAAATTCAACTGGTTCCAATTTAACTTCTTTCAATTCAATCGAATGTTCAAGATCTGCAGATTTAATCTTTATTATTTCTACAGATTCATTATCAGAATCATTATCAGAATCATTATCAGAATCATTATCAGAATCATTATCAGAATCAT
>JGI25914J50564_10000109_pt1 | contig 23647 bp, 21 predicted proteins | sample LauGreSuBDMM15SN_2_FD_50564 | JGI IMG/M metagenome (IMG submission 50564) | reverse complement strand
TAGAGATATCGTTTTTATCTGACGGGATGTTGAGGACAGAACCGTTTCCATCTGTAAACCACTTGCCATTTGCCTTTTTATACACATAAAGACCCCAGTCGTAATTCTTTTCAATTACCTGACGTCTGACATTTTTTACAATTGGTTCACCAGTTTTTGGGTTTATTAAGGAATCCATAACCATAAGTATACCATATTAAACTGGATCGACAACATACTTTGCCCAATTGACGTTAGTATATACAGAATATGCATAATTTTTTAACGTTACTGGTGTGTCATCACCAACAACTATCTTGTTGGTTCCTGTATAACTCTTATAAACTTCTACTGGATTAACTCCATAATAACTAGTTTCTGCTAAAACAAGAACCTTATTCCAGTTAAAAGATGGAGAATCCCAAAATTCCCAGTCTAGGCCTTCGTTGTTTAAAACCTTAACTCTAAACCATGGTCTTTCTGAAATGTTCTGAACCTCTTGTAGATTTGTTGACTGATAGTATGAAATACTGTTGAATAGCAGTGGTCCAGTTAATCTTATGGCTCCTTCGAAAGATGAGAATATTAGGCTGTCAGCAAAACTTATACCAAGGAATCCCCACTCCTGTAGAGTTAGAACTGGTTCTTTTACAATCTTGCCATTCCAATAGAAACCTATACCATTCTGAACTAGTCCAGTCTTTGCATCTATTGCATAAATCTTTGCTCTTCTTCCGCTTGGATCACTTGCAACCATGTAGAACTTTAGGTATGCCGTTTTACTTTCTATTTCAAATATTTGTGTAGGTGCGTATGGAAAATAGTCTCCGTCAAATCTAACTGCCATCTGCATTGCAATTGCCTTAAACTCATCTGCTCTACTAGTGTTAATTGGAATTAAAAGACCTCTGTTGACTAACGGGTCATATTTTCCTTTAACCTGAATTCCACTTGTCTTAGTAAGGTATAGGTATGAAGATGATCCGCTATAGATTGAAAATGGATTTTGTTTTTTAAAATCATAGTATATTCCTGTTTTTGTGTAAGGGTAAATAGGAGTTCCAAACCTTGTTCCAATTGGACTTGCATCAGATTCATTTAATGCTTGTGAGGCATAAGAAAGTTTTTTAATAATAACATTTCCTATATCTGAATCTTTAATGTTCATATCAATGTGAGTCACAATAGAAAGATCATTAAAGTCTACTCCAGCAGGTGGATAGATAATCATGTTATCTACAACTTCGTACTTTGTTGTCATCCAATCTGAGCCAGGAACTAATATGCCACTTCTGGATGGTCTTTCTGTTTTTGTAAAATAAAACGGTGTTGCATTTGCACCTAACTCAGTGTATTGAAAAGTTACATAACTTTTGACAATTGCTCCATCTGTATCATATCGATAATCTTTTGCTATTTTATTTTTCAGATCTTCGTAATCATTATACCCAGTAAACAAATAATTATCTAGTGACTCATACGTTCTTTGAACTGGCAAACCGTACTCGTTTGCAAGTTCTGCATATGTCCAGTTAATTGGGTCAGTCTCTATCGCAATTGTTTTTGATGTTATTGGATAGTCAATATTAAACTGAATAAAGTCAAGATCAAAATACTGGTCTCCTCTTTTATCAACAACAGACTCAGCAAAATAAGTCAATGGAATCTGATCTTCCCAGTAGGCGTTTGCAGATACAGACAATTTATAGTTATCAAAAACCTTGGCTGGAACAAGCGTGTAACTTGCAACATGATCAATAAGTGCATCCTCTTCATCAATAAAAACCCCTCCACCAGAGATTGCACCAACCGCAGTTGAAGTTATTGCTCCAGAAGGTGACATTGATGTTGTGTCTATTCCACCATCTATATTTATTAATTGATTGTTTTGGTATACAGCAAATAGGTCTTCATTCCATACTGGCACACCTATTTCATTAAATAGTCCCCTGATTTTTTGAAAATTATACTTTGTGCAAAACCCAACCTTATATATTTTTCCAGTAAAGGTTGAGGTGTTGTCTTTTTTGCCACCTACGTAAAGTCTTAAGTCAGATAAGGATCCAAAGAAGTCTGAGGCTTGATCTCCAAACCTTTCAACAAATGCTGGAATATTTATTCCAACATCAACCAATTCTCCTGGCTCAGCAACTAATGGTGAATATAGTGTTCGTAAGGTTCCGTTGTAATTTATTAAATATGATATTTGATTGTTAACTAACTCTATTGAAAAATAACTGCTACTGTTTTCTTTTTCAATTCTAAATAAAGTTTGCGCTTGAGGAGACGATTGTGGCAACCTAAAGCATCCGTAGAAAGCGGATACAGAACTTTTTAAGAAATCAAAATTTTCAAATAGAATATGTCCAGACACTGCGTTCCAAGAATCGTTTGGTCTAAATGAGAAAAAGTTTACCGTGTCTGAAGATTGTGCAGTATTGCAATCTGAGAATAACTCTTCTTGTGTTTTTGAAGACAACAAGATTTGAGGAAGCGGATTTTTTGATACTGACAATCCCTTGCTCTGAACCAAAGTATTATCGTTAAATGCCTGTTGCCAAGAACCTATTTTTGGATACTGATAATTAGCAGAATAATTTGCAAAAGCATAATCAATAAATACAGATGTTCCACTATAAGAAGTATTTATGTTCTCTGGTATTTCAACACCCTGACCAAAAACAAACTTTCTCTTTGTAACTGCAGTTGGAACAACGTATGGATAAATTGCTACACAGTCTATGTCAATTGGAAACACGTCTTCGTGTGCATAAAATCCTATCCAGTCTTGATCTTTTCCATTTAAAGTAAGATCTGGAAAATCTAAAAGGTCAGGATCATAACTAAATGATATAACCTCTTGCCCATTAATAACAAGAGAGGCAGTATCTTTTCCAAGTCTTAGGTGAACAAGCATTGGCCTTGTCCATTCTCCAACATAATATGTTTGATACTCATTGCCTATCTTTAGTCCAATTGAAGGACCATCTACATATATCCCATCATCAGAGGCTATTGGACCAATTATTCTCTTTCTATCATTTGTGTATGAGTTAACCCTAAGCCAGGTCTCTAAAGTATACTGTTTAAACTTTCCAGAATCATTTAAAAATCCTAAGCCAGGAATTATTATTGATGGGTTAGAGCCATTGGGGTATAGTGCTGTCAAACTTGAAGTTCCATAAACAATTGGAATTCCTAAATTTTTTGCTTTAAGCATGTTATCAGAAATTAAATAATATCCGTCAAGTTCTTGCAGCCCATAACATCTTGCAACGGTAGCCTTTTGTGGAGCAATTGCAATTGTTGAAGGAATATCTATTGGTGTTACTCCAAGAGATGTGGAAGAAAACTCTTCTGACCACTGACCAAAAGATAGTCCATTAACCAAGAATACATCGTCTGTTTCTGAGCCTCCAATAAAGTTAATCTTAAAAACTAATTGTATTTTTGAATCATCTGGGGGCGTGTCAAATGTTTCTGATATAAAAACCCAATTGTTATTTATGATGGTGTCATAGTTTTTTAAATGTGTAACTATGTCTCCGCTAGTCGTATCTTCATATCTATATCCAATTTCAAAACCAGCAATATAGGCACTTTCAGAATAAAAATATCCTCCAACAGAGAATGTTTTTAAATAAGTATTTAGATCTTTTAGATTCATAATCTCACCGCTTACTGCAACAATAGATGCAGAATCACTCGATGTTGGTGTAGCAATGATTTTATGAACATAACTGTTGATAAATGGTTCATCTACTGACTGGGAGTATGTAGATACAGTTCCACCCGTTACCGTCCATTTTAGACTATTCGAAAGATCTCTTTGAGCCTCTGAAATTAAAGAAACATAGTCTGCTTTGTCATCTAATGCCCATAGACCAGTCGGATGCTCAGCAAAGACTTTTTCGGCATATAGGTTTGATGGAGTAGACATTATAGGTCTATTTTACCACAGAAGCCTACTTGTTTATTTTGATTTCACAATAATCTGTAGTGCAGTACATCTCTCCTTGAGCCTCAAGATTTTCTGCTCCATCATAAATAGCAGCAAAATCAATGTGCTTTAACTTACCAATATACGACTCATATTGCTCTTCAGTAATTTGAGTATATGGCTGCTGAGGATATGTGTGATTTCCCATTGGAAGGAATGATACTGCTTTTAGTTGTCCCTCATACATATGTAGTGCTGGAACAACATGCTTTGACTCTGTTTCTTTGTCAAATGAAAGTGTTACAGAAACACCATTGTCAGACCAATATTTCTGAGCAGTTGCAGCAAGTGCAATCTTCTCAAATAATGTTACATCTTTTTCAGATCTTGGATGACCTGACTTGATTGGGAAGTAAACTACTGATGTGTTTGCTGATACAACATCATCTTCAATTGTATACTCTGCTGCTTTGAACAAGTGCATCATTGGATCTGTGTTTCCAAATCGGACTGCACGAAGGAAGAAGTTTCCTCCAGGACCCCAGTGAACTCCAGGAGTTGCACCAGAAAGAATTGAAACTGATCCTGACGGCTTAACTGTTGTTACACGAATTGATTCACGAACACAAAGCCATTCTGAATACTGATGATCATAGTGACGAATCTTTTGATATCCTTCATCCATCCATTCACGAACAATTGGCAAGCCCTTTTGATCTGCAAAGGATGCAATACCTGTTAGTGATGTGCCAATACGACGGTTACGCTGCATGATACCGTTTGTTTGTGGCCAATGTGTTGGAACAAGTGTTACAGTCTTTCCATAAAGGTATGCAAACTTCAGGGTACGCAGGAAGTCCTCCTTAGATTCATGACGATTTAAGTGCACTTCTACAAGTGTACATAGTTCGTATGATTCCAATGGCTGCTCCGCACATGGGTTAAATCCCATCACACGATAATCCTTACCGTCTGGCGCATCCTTTAGTCGTCCATAATTACGAGCAACATCAAGCCAGATAAAACCTGGTTCTCCGTTTTCTGTAATTAAATCTACATAGTCTTCGTATTTTGTTCCTACTTCTGCTGAAATAGAATTGTTAGACATCCAAGCCCAACCTGGATTCTCTGGATCAAATGAGTTGCGCTCTGGAAATAGTTCTGAATTCTTTAGATTCATAAATGTTTCATCCCCCGCATTACCCAAAGCAAGAGTTGCTGAGCGACGTACGTTGCCTGATACCACACAGGTACCAATTAGGTTTACCAAGTCTACAATGGCACGAGAATCTAGTGTTTCTCCGCCCCTGGAGCCGATTACACGGTCTATCTGGTCGTGTAACTTGATAAGAGGTGCAGGTCCTGATGCAACGCCTCCAAAGCCCTTAATAGGTGCTCCAAGAGGTCTGATCAAATCGTAGTTAAACTTCTGGATACTCTGATTTGCTCTCAAGTAAGAGTTGATGAGAAGGCGTACTGACTCTACCCAGCCTTCACGAGTGTCTGGAATTTCGAACACCTGTTCTGGCTCTGTTGGAGCATAGATTGAGAAATTCTTGTCCTGTCCCACTGTATCAAACCCTACACCAATGCCAAGCATTAATGCATCCATAACCCAAGCAAACAACGCTCCTGGATCATTCTTATCAAGGTCCTTTGTTGAAACCATTGCACAGTTTTGTAGTGCTGCAGAGTTCTTCTTCTCCATAGTCATAGGAGTTCCAAATGCCCACATACCACGACCTGGTGGAGTCCACTTTAATTCAAACATTCTTTGGAATGCTTCTTGTGCTGACTTCTGAGCCTTGTAGTCATTCCATGGTAAACGGTTCTCTTTTGCATGATTCTTTTGAACTGAATACATACCCTCAATTACACGACGACAAACTTCGTGCCATCTTTCCTTAGTTCCATCTTCCTTCATGCGAGAATATGTACGAATAAAAGTAATCTCTCCAAGTGAATTTTCTGCTGCATCCTTAAACCCAAATGGGCTTTCTTGGCTCTTGTACTTTTCTACGAAGTCCTCTGGAAGTTTAAAACTAAAAAAATCTGACATTTGTATCGTCCTTTCAAAAACGGATTAAGACCTAAGTATAGCAGAGTTTTATAAAAAGCAAAACTCTACCTAAATCTACTGTTGAGAGTTTTACTTAAATGTTTTCTTTTGCCAAAATTTTAATCTATAACCATTTTGGAAGGTAGACCTTACCTTGCTTCTTTGCTCTTCTATTTTTTTTGCTGGAAAGTTGTTATCTAATTCCATTGTCCACTCTTCTCTTTTAAATGGAAAAACTTGAGACATTGGGGTTCCTTGTTTTAAAGTTCCCTTAAAATTCTTTTTTACTAAGAATGAAAGATGTCCATCAGTAAAGTAGTTATCAGTGTCAACAACAGCATCAATTGCTTTTAATGGTGATGGACTTTGGTGCATTGGGCTTGTAAAAAATGTACTGTATCCAGGGTTAGTTTTAACCATCCATGTAGGGTGAATTCTTAAAATTTTACTACAATAGATTTCTTTATCTATAGGTAAATGAGAGACTTGCTCTTCTGAATGCTCACTTATAAGCATTGAATGATACTTGTTCATACCAGCAGGAAGTTGAATATTTAAATTGCCGTCAGTTGTATCTATGTATATGTCACATGGAACTTTTAAAATATATCCCATTGACATAGCGTCAAAAAAGGCTTGACATTTTTTTACAGTAAGCCTCATAATGCCTCTATCGGGAATATCACTTCCTGAAATTGCTGGCTGATCTTTATACCATGTGGGAACATTTTTTGTGCTCTGTTCTGGCTCTGGAACAATGCTTAACAACTGAGGATACATCTGAAGAAACTTAATAATATTCATAATTCCCATTCTCTTACTTATAATTATATCATAACAAATGACTTAGCATTATGTTAAAATATTATTCTGGTGCAGGAGTTGGATCAGGCAATGGGTAATCTATTTGATATCCATCATATACTAAGTTATTTTCTGTAAAGAACATATCTAGTGGCTCACAGTTAATAGAAACAACCTGATGCTCAATCTGTGTTATGACTAAGTCAACTATGTCTTTCCAAGAGTTTGTCTGTGTAGACCATAACTTGTCTGTAGTCAAAAGGTTTGCAGACAAAATCATCTGAGCAACACCATCTCTTTTTGCAAGCATGTGGTGAGTTCCTGAGTATGTTTCATTTCCAATCATTACAGCAACTGGAGCATTTGATAGTCCAATAGCAGTAATTGTTGTTGTTTTATCTGGAACAATTGTTAGATTTTCTGGATCGCTTGTCCAAGCCAACATGTCTTCTTTTGTAAATGACATTCCTAGTCCAGGTACATCTGCTGAAACAAGAGTATCTCCTATTTCAAGATCTGATGCCTGCACATATCCATTTGTAGTTAAGATCAAAGTATTTGGACCAACTGAGTATGCACGAGGTCCGCCACCATAAGCACCGAAGGCTCCGAAGGCTCCGAAGGCTCCGAAAGCAGAGAACGCACCGAATGCAGAGAAAGCACCGAAGGCTCCGAAAGCAGAGAACGCACCGAATGCAGAGAAAGCACCGAATGCAGAGAAAGCACCGAAGGCTCCGAATGCAGAGAACGCTCCAAAGGCACCGAAGGCTCCGAAGGCTCCGAAGGCTCCGAAGGCACCAAAGGCTGCAAAGACAGTTGTAACAGATCCTGATGCACTTGATGTTGCAGAATTACCACAAGCATTTGTTGCATAAACACTGTATGTCTGTGCTGTTCCTTGCTCTTGACCGACGTTTACAGAAGTTGATCCAGTATTTCCAGACTTTCCATCAGATGATGACCATGTATATGAAGTAATTCCTGATCCACCGTTTGATGGCGCTGACCATGAAACAGAGTCAGTTCCTGCTGATGGTGATGATGCAGAAGGCGCACTTGGTGTTGCAGGGACTGTTGTTGCAGTAACTGCAGCAGATGCTCCTGTTAAATCAGAATTACCATTTGCATTTGAAACACGGCCCTGGAATGTATAGGATGTTCCTCCTGATAATCCAGTAACACTTACTGCAGAAGTTGCACTTGATGCAGACTGTGCTGCATTTGAAATTGCATAATGTGATGAAATTGCTTTTCCACCTGTTGCTCGTGGTTCAACTGTGACGATAACAAGACCATTGCCAAATCCACGACCAGAGCATGTGTTTGTTACTGCTGTAATTGAAGGAGATTGTGGAACAGTAGTAACTGTTACAGAGTTAGATGCAGCAGATGCTGCTCCAGTTCCTGCAGCATTAGTTCCTGTTACTGTAAAAGTTGCTGTTGCTGCTGAAGCAATTCCAGTTACAATAATTGGAGACGATGCCCCAGTTGCTGTTTGTCCTGTGCTTGCTGTTACAGTAAAAGATGTCGCAGCATTAGGCCCTGTAGGGGTAAATGTTACTGATACAGCGCCATTGTCATAAGGACGGTCTGTGCCTACATCTGTTGCTGTACCTATTGTTGGTGCGTATGGAGTTAGGAAGTCGTTTGCTCCCTGACTCATTCTACCTGCTTGCTTTGACATATTTAATCTCCCTTATTTCTTTAATTTTTATTATGCTGACAAGTCTCCGAAGACTAGCCATCCTGATGCAGTCTTCAGTGCTGTTGCTACTGAGTTAGTTGTTCTAAACTTAAGTCCTGGTGTTCCCACGACTCCGTTAGTTGATTCAAACCGTGCTCCTGTAGATGATTCCTGGTAGAAGTCAATTGACTGACCAGTTGAGTATCCTGTTGCTGGAAGAGTAATTACTACTGCTCCTGCTAGTGGGACAAACTTGTCTTGCTCGCCTGCTGCTAGTGTTCTTGCTCCTGCTGCTAGAGTAGTTGCAATTGTAGTGACAGAAGGAACGCCAACCTTTGTCTGTGTGCCGTCTGTAAATGCTACTCCTGCTGCTGCAACTGTTACTGTACCAGTAAATGTTGGTGAAGCAAGTGGAGCATATCCTGAAATGCTTGCTCCTGCTGGGATTGTAACTGTTCCTGTAAATGTTGGTGAAGCAAGTCCTGCGATTACAGAATAGTTTGTTCCATCAGTTGTAAATTCCCACTTATCAGTAGATTCATTCCATCTTAACTGAACTGCTGATGAGTCTCCACGCATAATTCTTAGTCCTGCATTCTCTGTTGGAGTTCCAGTAGTAAAGTTGCTGTTTAGGTCAATAATGTTATCAGCCAATGAGATTGTTTCGCTGTTTACAGTTGTAGTTGTTCCGCTTACTGTTAGGTTTCCACCAACAACAAGGTTTCCGTTTACTTCTGCATTATCATTAAGATAAACTTTTCCTGTACCGTTTCCAGATAGAGATAAGTCTGTATTTAAAGTGTTGCTTGCTACAGAATCAGCCTTGATTCCGTTACTAAATGCAATTCCGTTTCCATCATTGCTTGAGAAGTTGGCTCCTGCTTCAACAACTAGAGGCCCCTTAATATTAACAGAACCAGCACCTGTTGGATCTAGTTCAATGTTACCACTTCCGCTTGTTCTTAATGCCAAGTTTTCATTAGCATCTGCAGTAATAACAACGTCACCTGCATCAGTTTGAAGAACCTTTTGTCCGTTAACGTACAAGGATCCTGGACCAACATAAATATCTCTCCACATCTTTGTAGGAGAGCCCAAGTCAAATGTAATATCTGTTGCTGGTAGTACATGTCCTGTGGTTACAGTACCTGTAAATGTTGGTGAAGCAAGTGGTGACTTTAGGTCAAGTGCTGTTTGAGTAGCAGTTGTGATATGTGTCTCGTCAACCTCAAACTGTGTATCAACTGAGTTCCAAGAAAGTCCTGTTCCTGCAAGTAAAGACTGATCTACTTCTGCTCCATTAACAGCGTTTGTAACATCTGTTAGTGTTGCAAGATCTGCTGTGTTTGCAATACCGTGAACATTTGTGGTGTCTGCGTTGTGATCAGAAACTGCTGTTGTAATTGCTGTTCCTGTTGCAGTTGATACTGGTTTATTAGCGTCAGATGTATTATCTACCTGATCTAGTCCTACAGCAGATTTTGTAAGTGCTGAAACTGCTGCAGTGATTGCTGCAACTCTTGCTGTCTCTTCTGCGTGGACTGCTCCATCTGCATACGCTTTTGTTGCAAGAAGTGCAGTATCTGCAATACCATGAACATCTGTAGTGTCTGCTTGATGTGCTGTGACTGCTGCATCTGCATATACCTTAGTTGCTAATGCTGATGTGTCTGGAATTCCGTGAACATTTGTTGTGTCTGCTTCGTGTGTTGAAAGTGATGCAGCCGATGCCGCAATTGCTTCTGACTTAGCATTTGCTGCTTTTGTAGTGGCATCTGATGCTGCTGTTGCAGTTGCTGCAGACTCTGCTGCATTAGCCTTAGCAGTTGCATCTTGTGCTGATGCGCCTGCTGAAATAGAAATTGCTGTATTTACTGCTGCTGTTGTTGCTAATGCTGCTGTGTCAACAATTCCGTGAACATTTGTTGTGTCGCTTGTGTGGGCTGCGACTGTGCCAATAAAGTCTGGATCATCACCAATAGATTGTGCCAATTCATTAAGAGTATTTAGGAGTCCTGGTGCGCCATCAACTATTGCTGCTAGTTCGGCTGCGTTAGCAAAATACTGTAGTGCAGACCATGTTGATGATCCGTTACCCATCTTAAACTTACTTGTGTCGGTTTCGAATCCGATTTCACCTGCTGCTAGAATTGGGTTTGCAGCCGTCCATTGTGCTGCAGTTCCTCTGCGCTGTTGCATTCTTGTTGCCATATTTTGTTTCTCCTCTATGGGGGCTGCCCATTAACTTATCTTATTATAACATCCAATTTTTAATTGAAGTTATCTACTACACTACCGCCATCGAATACAACTGTCCACTCTGTCGTAGAGGGGCCACCTGCATCCAAACCTACACCCAATGGGCTGTTGAATGATCCACCTTCATAGAACTGAGATACTATGAAACCAGTTCCATCGATTGCGGTATCGTGAATGTGCTGTGGTAAGTTATTTGTATCATCAATAGTAGCCTGGGTATACCAAGAACCATCATAATAAAAATTAACTCTGTTTGTTCCAGTGTCTAACCACTGTGTTCCATTAGTTGGTGAAGAAGGAGCAGTTGATGATACAGTCATTCCTGATAGAGAATCTACATACTCCTTAGTTGCTGCATGTGAATTTTGTGTAGGTGCTCCTACTGTCACTGCACTTCCGAATGTACCGCCGTTTGCTACGACTAATCCATTCTTGACTCTGAAGTCTTTATCGACTGTTGCCATTTACTGCTCCCTCTTCCAACTATTTTTATTTTTTATTACGCAAGTAGTGTTCCGACAACAGTCACTGTTGAAGTGTTGTTGGCAGTTGTTACTAGAAGTTGTACATTTGCTCCTGAGATTGCTGCTGAAACTGTTGCAAGTGAACCATTGGTTCCAACAATTCCGTACTCAGTGATGGCAATACCATCAGTAGAATCAAGTGTTAGTAGTACCTTTGAGATTTCTGTGTGATTTCCATTGGCTACCTTTACAAGGTATTCTGCTGAACGGTAGTCAGCCTTTGCGAAAGCATGTGCTGTCTGAACTCCTGCTGTTGGTGCTGAGAGAGTTGCTGCAACCTGCTTGGCAACTGAGTTTAACTCAACTGCTGTGAAGTTTGGAACAACTGCTTCAATAGCATCTACTGCACGAGCATTTGTGAAGTAAAGGTTTGAACCTTCTGTAAGGTTAGAAGTTGTAGAATCTGCTATACCGTTTTCTGCGGTAATAGTAAGTCCTGCACCTGTACCTGTAATTGTAATGTTTGAAAGTGTTGCACCAGTCAAAAGGGCTGCTGCTGAAGACTTAGCACGAGCATCTGTGAAGTACTGTGCTGATCCTTCTGCTACATCAGATGTTGTAAGTGCATCTGCGTGTGCAATTGCTGCTGCCTGGGCTGCGTTAGCCTTAGTAGTAGCGTCTGCTGAAGCAGTTGCTTCTGCACCTGACTTAGCATTATTAGCCTTTGTAGTTGCGTCTGCTGCTGCTGTAGCCTCTGCTGCAGATTGTGCAGCGTTAGCCTTGCTTGTAGCATCTGCTGATGCTGTAGCCTCTGCTGCTGCTTGTGCTGCGTCAGCCTCTGCCTTAGCAAATGCTGTTGTAGCAATCTGAGTTGTGCTTGTATCTGCTGCTGCTGTTGGGGCTGTAGGTACGCCAGTCAATGCTGGTGATGCCAATGGAGCCTTTGTTCCAACAAGAGTTGTAAGATTTGATACTGTATCTGGTGAATCAGCAAGTGCTGCAGCCAATTCATTGAGAGTGTCAAGTGCTGCAGGTGCTGCGTCAACAACTGCTGCTACAGCGTTAGTAATTGCTGTGTTACGATTTGTAACCTCTGTTGAGATTGCAGATGTAATAGCAGAGTTACGGTTTGAAACCTCTGTTGAGATTGCTGTATCTGTGTAACTGTTTGCTGAAGTTACTGCATTATTAGCCTTTGTTGTTGCATCTGTTGCTGCTGCTGAAATAGCCTCTGACTTTGCAGTGTTAGCCTTAGAAGTAGCATCTGCTGAAGCAGTTGCTTCTGCTGCAGATTGTGCAGCGTTAGCCTTGCTTGTAGCATCTGCTGATGCTGTAGCCTCTGCTGCAGTCTTTGCTGCTGCTGCAGCGCCAAGAACATCGTATGATGCTGCTGTTGCAGAGATTGCACGAGCATCTGTAAAGTACTTGTTTGTTGCATTTTCTGCAAGGTCTGCAGTGTCATGGTTTGAAAGACTTGATACTGTACCAGTAATGTTTGCTGTGATTGTTCCTGCAGCAAAATCACCATCAGCATTACGCTTTACAACTGTGTTTGCAGTGTTAGCAGATGTTGATGTACCACCAATCAGACCAACAATGTAGTCTTGATCGTCTTGCTTCTTTGTAAGAACATTAAAGCCACCTACGGTTGCTGATGAACCTTCAACGACTAAACCACTCTTAATTTTAAAATCTTTATTTACTGTTGCCATTTTTATATCTCCTTAGTTATGCCTTAAGTCCAATTCGTGCGTAACGAACTGTGACTGGCTTGATCGCAGGNTCTGGAGTGACTGATATAGCCACGGTATTTCCAGTGCGAGAGACATTAATGGTGCCAATATTCCCATCATTGTCGATTGTGCCGTACTCGCTGACGTTTACATTTGTACCGTCAACAAGAATTGTTAATTCAGTTGCATAGAACTTGTTGTCCCCTGCAGTGGTCTTTGCTATTGAAATAATGTACTTGACCATGCGCCAGACAGTGGCATCAAAGTTATCAATCACAGTTACATTTTCTACAGAATAGACAGTACCTTCATTGTTACCTGCTGAACCCAAATCTGTTGCTTGAGCAGTTGCTGTATCAATTAGGTCTACATAATTTTCTTGAGTTGGTCTATCACCTGTTTGGAATAAACCCTTTACATCTGAAATTGATATTTTAGCCATGTGGTAATTATAACACCCCTTTTAATAATACTATTAAAGAATATAGTTGCTGTAGCCAATAACCTGAAGTGGGATTGGCGCTGGATTTGTTTTTGAATATCCAAATACACTTACGTTAATAAACTGAACTCTAAATGGCAAAACCTCTTGAACTCTTGCTTTTGGTTGTATGTGATCTATACGAACTCTTCTTAAATCAAGTTCTTGGACCTGTGCGTGTGCTAATTGGTGTGTTGGCATTACTGTGTTACGTCTTCAATAATAACCATTGACCCTTTGGCTACCGTCCAAACTCTGCCTTCTGATAGAAGTTCTGTGAGTTGAATATCGAAGATGTCTCCTGTCTGAAGAATTTCAGATTGTGAGGATGTAAGGTTTACAGTAAAACTTCCCTCTGTATCTTGAAACTCAATTGGTTGAGGGGACAAAGAAAGAACAAGGCTTGCATTACGACGAATGTCCATTTTAACTTGCCAATCTTCAAGAAGAAGTGGCTCTCTTGCATCATTAGTTACATAAACACGAAAGGCTGCTGAATCACCACGAACAACTGTCCAACGAATTTCTGGTGGAGCAGCACCTAGTGCATAAGAGTCTGTGGGTTGATTTCTGAAAGTAGCCATAATGTTATTATATCACGACAACCCGTCTTTAAGGGCTCCCCAGGTACCATTACCTTTTGTTTGAACAATTAACATTCCGCCAAGTGCAAGAGTTGCTTGAATTGCAACGACTGCTATATATCTTGCTGGTCCAGTCGCTGGACGACCTGCAACAAGAGTTCCATTGCTATCTACATAAATCTTTGTTCCAGCAGGACCTAAATTTGTTGTGTTCATCTGAATTACACCAGACACAATAACAAGACCATTAGAATTATTTGGAATGTCATTTTTTACTAAACCAAGAATTGGAACATCTGGATTGTGAGATACACTTGATGGATCATATTTTTGAATTAAAGATTTTCCAGATACGCTTCCACTAATAAAAACTGGAGTGCCTTGTGAAATAGTAGAGTTTGTAGTATTTCTAACATCAATATATGCTGCACCATATCCTAATGGTGGCAAAATATCGTTCAAAGCATCAACTAATACTTTAAAGTCTCCGTGTACATTAACGGGATCTGAGGCAACTGGGTATGAAAGTGAGGTAGGATAATTAAGTGCATATTCTGGCATAATCTTTATTATACCACCCTATGAAGTTGACTTTTGACATAATTTTATGTTATACTAGGTAGTAACACCTACCAGGGTGTTATTGTTTTCTAAGGAGGAAACTATGATTAAATTTATCGAAAGAAACAAAGAGATCATTAGCACACTCAGTATCGTGGCACTAGTTAGTGTTTTTTCAAATGCTGCTAATGCTTCTGTAAGTCTTGATACTAAGAACAATCTTAGCCTGGAACAGGCTCAGACATCGGAAACCACCTCGAAAGAGGTTTTTTTGGTTTCTAAGGCAAAAAAACTAGAGAGTTTTGAGAACAAGGTTTCTCTGACTGATTTAGAACTTAAGGAACTGCTTTCGCTAGTAGGCTTCAAGGGCAAAGACCTTGTAGTTGCTTGGGCAGTGGCTAAGAAAGAGTCTAATGGGCGACCACTGGCTTTTAATGGCAATCATAAGACTGGTGACTCATCTTATGGAATGTTCCAAATTAATATGATTGATACCCTTGGTCCTGATCGTAGAACCAAGTTTGATCTTGACTCTAACGCTGAACTCTTCAATCCCGTCAAGAATGCAGAAATTGCATACTATATGACAAGTGGTGGAGATGATTGGTCTTCTTGGAAGGGTATAACGCCAAAGACCAGAATGTGGATGAATAAATTTCCTAAGTAGTCTATAAAATGATATACCCCCTTGGAGAAATCTGAGGGGGTATTTTTATTATTAAAAAACAACCTCTGACTTAACTCCATACGAAAAACTATAGGAAGGAAACCAACCAAGCAAGTCTCTATTGTCTATTTTTGGCAAGACCGTTAGGTCTGGCAAATCTAAAATAGAATATTCAATAGACACTCCATTAGCCCTGTATTCGTTAATTACATCAAGCATTGTTACCTGAGTTCCAGTAAAAATATCTGTAAGTAAAAAATCATTATTCTTGAGATATTCAATAGATAGCACATTGGCTTTGGCTATATCTAAAACATTAACATAGTCTCTTGTTGAGGATGCATTATTTATTTTTATATTTGGATTTTTATTTATTATTGAGAATATGTTTCCACCCTGTGTATCTTTTACCTTTTCAGACTTTCCCACAATATTAAAATATCTTAATATAACAACTTTCTTACAAAAAACTTTTAAAATCTTTTCTTCTATTAGTTTTGATTTAGCATATGGATTAGATGGGTTATACACTGCAGCAGAAGATGCAAATACAACTGGTATATTTAAAAACTTAGAAACTATGGCAACAGAGAGGGTAGACCCTACATTATTTAAATAATAAAGAATAGGGCTTTTTATAGACTCTGTAATTGATTTTTTAGCAGATAGGTGAATTATTGCTGTTGGATTTTTTAAAGATAAATAAAATAGTTTAAAAATATTTCTTGTGTCATTTTTGCTTTTTTTATCAAATTCTACAACACTGTATCCATTCTTTATTAAAAGTTCTTTTGTTGCAGATCCAACATAACCAGAAGATCCAGTTAAAACTATGTTAGCAGTTTTCAACTATTTCACCATTTATAAAGTCAAGACCAGCAAATGTTCCGTATTCTAAAAGAGTTCTTTCTTTTCCAAGCAACATCTCTCCAACTGTTCCTTCTGTTAAAGTTTTATAAATTAGTTCTTTAGAAATTAAATCTAAACGATTAAATTCGTCAGGGTAGTCTGTCCAAAGAATCTTGCGCTTGTTTATTTCAGCAGCAATATTGTGATTATAATAAAGGTGATACATGTACTGTTCATCAGGAACGACTATATCATATCCATGTGTATATGCTCTTGCTGCCAACCATATTTCTTCTCCATAAAAAGCAATATCTGTGTTAAACGGTAAAAATCCCCCAACAGTAAAAATTGATCCTCCAGATACTGATTTTACAAATTTGTTGTCATCATCAATTGGCATTGCTGTTTGTTGTGGAATTCTTGTTGACCTAAATTGTTCTGGTTTTTCATGAAATGAAATATTAGATAAATGACCAGGAGGCAGAATATCCTTTTCTACAAACTTGGCAGTTGCTGATGGATACCAGTAGTTTGCTGGATACATGGTAAGAAGTGGTTTGTGGATTCCTTGAATCTGATAATTTAAAACTGAGTTTATTGCAACTTCGTCCCAACCTTTAATAAATCTTGAATGTGAGTCACATTGTAGATAATAATTTTCTCCATTATAAAATTGATGAGCAAGGGCTCTTCCAATTCCCAAACCAATGTTATCAGGTGCTTTGCTTTCAGCATGTTTTACATTTGGCAAATTGGGAACATTAATCTCTGACTCTTCTACATAAACAGTGTGAACACCAAAGTTAATTTCATGATTTCCGCTTGACTGTTTGATTGCATCTAGAATTGTTGGAGTTACCTCTAAATCTCTATATGCTGCGATCTGAACAAATATGCTCGCCATTAGTCACCCCAAATAGCATGAACACAGGTTCTGCAAAAGTTTTCAAACGATTTAACTGTCATCATCTTATGCTCAATGCTCATCCATATTTCGCTAATAGGTTTTTCATTTATATTTCCAAATACCGTTTCAAAATCGTAGTCATTACAGCAAATAAAGGTGTCTCCGTTAGCAGCAACATGTAGCCACCCATTTGGTCTTCCACCAACTTCTTTGCCGTTTCCACAACCAACTACTCTTTCCTTGCCCTTTTTCTCTTTACTTTCAATTGCAGCCTTATTTGTAATAATTTGATGCGTATCTAAATGACCATTTCTGTCAACAAGGTATGGCATTTCATAAACTTGAACATCTGGAAACATTGACTTCCAACCATTTGTCATTTTTGCAAGACTACCAGTTTCAACATCTATATCCATTTCTGGAGCGTTTACTAGTCTTTGAATCCAACCACCATACTCTACAAGAGAGTTTTTGTTTATTCCATTTACTTGAATTGACATTGCTTTGCTTGCAACCATGTCTGGCAGTTGCTCAACTGCATATGTTACTTGCTCAATTAACTTGTCAAACATCTTTATAGGTTTTCCTGTTGCCTTAGACCATTCTTCTGCTTCTGAAGCAGGCATATTAAAACAAATACCATATACAACATCTTGGTATTCTTTAATTAGGTCTGTTCTCGCCTTTGTTAAAGGTGTCCCGTTTGTCAATACGATAGTTCTCATTTTATTTTTTCTTAGCACTTCTAGCATTTCTGGAAAGTGCTTATAAAGAAGAACTTCGTTATAGTGTGCAGTGTATATAAAATCAAAATTATCAGAAACAAATGTACCTTTGCCAGCAACTAACTGGTTAATGATGCTTTCAAATGTTTCAATAGGCATGTTAGTTCTTTGGGCCAAAGGATTTTCTGCATATCTCACTGGACAAAACCAGCATCCCACATTGCAAAGACCATTTGGATCAATTTGTGCCATTGATATTTTGTACTGATATTTCATTCTACCACTTACCTATTGGACATGTCGCTAACTCTAGTTTTGTTTTTAAATGCATTAGGCATCCGCATTTTTTACATTGAGAAGTTAAACTTATTAATTCTGGACATGCTTTGCATATAGAAAATCTTTCTTTTGCTTTTTCTTCATCTGCCCACTCTGTCTTTGGATTTACAATATCCCATGGCCTGGTTTCTCCAAGACTTTCTTTATATTTTTGCCATGCAGACTTTTCAGCCATTAGGGGGTTACCCTTCTACAAAATCAGTGCCATTCCAAGTCCAATTGATGTTTACATCAAGTTCGGACGGAATCTCTACAAAAATTGGGTTTGATGAAAGTCCAGCAACTACTCTTGCTCCGCCTTGACCATCTTCTCCTTGATATTCTGTGTCTACTGTCACTACTGTAAATATATCACCATCTACAATTCCCGCAAATTTTTTAATTGTCATTTTTTCTCCTTTTCATTTCTTTAAAGTATACCATATCTACATATTAGGTGTAGCACATTGATCCAGACCAGTACCCACCTTGATTTGCACAACTAGTACAGTTGCCACAGGCAGCACTGGAATTGCTGTATTGAGGACATGCTGAACACACATTATTTGGTGCTGAAGTTGTAGTTGCAGGTGCTGCAGTTGTTGCAGGTGCTGCAGTTGTAGTCGCAGCAGTTGTTGCAGGTGCTGCAGTTGTTGCAGGTGCTGCAGTTGTTGCAGGTGCTGCAGTTGTTGCAGGTGCAGAGGTTGTAGTCGTTGCAGGTGCTGAAGTAGTGGTAGTTGCAGGTGCAGCAGTTGTAGTTACCCATGGTTGTGAAGAACATTCACCAAAGGTTCCAGACCAGTAGTATCCACATCCTTGACACTGTGACTGATTAAGTGCTGATGGTGTTGCACAAATATTTGGTGCTGCAGTGGTTGTTGTAGTTGTAGCAGGACTTGACGTTCCTGGTGCTGCAGTAGTAGTGGTTGTTGCTGCAGTAGTAGTGGTTGTTGCTGGCGCATTACAACTTTGTGGAGTTGTATATACTCCACCACTCAAGACGTTTCCAGATTCATCTCCAGCACAATCTGCACTTAGTCCTGTTACTGCTGCTCCTGATGAAGAATAGGATCCCTGAACTCCAAGACCGTTATTGCAGCATCCGTAGTAGGTGGTTAGTCCTGGTGCTGCAGTTGTTGTTGTGGTTCCTGCAGTTGTGGTAGTGGTAGTGGTCGTGGTGCTTGTAGTTCCTGAACAGTCAACTACTGGATAAGACGTTCCAAATTGAACAGATCTTTGAGTTGGAGATGTCTGACATTGGAAATCTAAGTTATCTAAAGCAGTTGCAGATGATGCAACGCTGCTTCCATAAATTGGCACTCCGTTACAACATCCAGAAGCATAGTAAGCCTGTATGTTTGGTGCTGCAGTTGTAGTGGTTGTTGTAGTAGTTGTTGTGCTGGTGGTTGTTGGTTCAGTTGTTGTGGTAGTTGCTGGTGCCTGAGTAGTAGTAGTTGTTGCTGGTGCCTGAGTAGTAGTTGTAGTAGTTGTTGCTGCAGTTGTAGTTGTAGGTGCTGCAGTTGTAGTTGTTACTGGTGGATCAGAAAATACTGCTGTTATTGTTAAATTACCATTACATGTAATTGTTTGTCCTGCAGAGAAGTTAGGGTAAGAGTCTGCAAAAGTACAAGAATCTGATTGAACATAATATCCAAAGAATCCACCCATACCAGGTCCTGGTGTTGGAGTAGTTGAAGGTATTGTGTATGAACCAGTATGCGTTGTATTTGGAGGGCAAACAGATCCAGAATTACAATTATATGTTACATTGAAGAATGTTTGAGAACTTGAACCTTCGTAAATATCTCCATATGCAATCCAAGAATTTGTTCCAACTTTTAATAGTGTTGCACTGCCATACTGACTATCAATATACATCTGTGAGTTCTTGCTATTAACTGTCACTCCATTTACTGGAACAAGCGTAGTTCTTCCTAATCCCATTTCAACTATAGTATATTTATATCCAACAGGAATTTCAACTAAAGAATTTAGCGGTATCACTAAATTCATTGCAGAAGAAGTAGAAAGCAAAATTGTTTTATTTACATCTAACGGGTCTAAGGTAAATCCAGATGTTTTTGTTACTACGGTGTTATTGTTTAATAATTGTGGCTCAAGATCAAACCTTAAATCAACAGAGTTCCAATCAATACCATCTCCTGCAAGATCAGGGTATCCTCCAGTAGCACCATTAACAGCATTAGTTATTGATGTAGTTACAAATGCTTGTGTTGCTAGGTTTGCTGTATTTGCTATACCGTGGACATTTGTGGTTGCTGAATTATGTGCTGTAATGGCAGTATTTCTATTTGTTGTTTCTACAGCAATTGCAGCATTTCTGGCTATTACCTCTGCTGCGTCTGCATCTACAAGGTTTTGAAGGTGTTTTGCAATTGATGGCGTTAAAAGAAGGCCAGTACTTGTATTTGAGCCGTCATAAGTATAAGATCCATAGTGATAAAGTCTTAGCGCTGCCTGAATGTCGGCAGCATCTCCAAGTCCAGGGATTTTGGTGTTGAAAAGCCCAGTACCTGTGGGGGTATTGTCAATGTTCTCTTCTGCCACTATAAATCACCTCTTGTCATTATACCACTGTAATAAATAAATGGACACGCTTTGGACCAGCCATAGGCTGCCAAGCGTTGTCAATATATTCTACACCCTTTATTTCAAGTGGTAATGCTAAAAATCCTTGACTAGTTATAAGTTCTTTTACTAGAAGCGTTGTTGATAAAGGACCAGACGAGTCTGAAGCCGATATAGAATATTGAACATTAAATGCTGTTGATGTTGCTGAAGTTATACCAGAAGAACCGTAGATGTCTGCAACATTTATTGGCGGGATTGAAAGTACTCCATTAGCAGCAGTTACATCTTTAATTGATGAGTAATAATTTGTCTTTAGGTTAAACAGTTGTGTCCATTGTGTTCCAGTTGCTGTTGCTACTCTTTGAAAAACTGTCTTATATGTTGTAGATGCTGGATTATAATCAATTGCAATATCTAATGCCTGAAGATCTTGAACTATTGTGGCATTTACATTGGCATCCTGTGGATTTCCATTTGATCCTACAATAATGCTTCCACGATCACCCTGTGGTCCTATATCTAAATCAAGACTGATTGTTTCTGGTCCACCAAATACAGTTAAGTCGTCATTTGATAAAAGAATATCTGCCATTGTGCTCCCTATGGCCTAGTCGCAGCAGTTGCGCCTGTGACCTGATCTGTAACTGTTATTTTCCCTGTTAGAAGTGTTTGAACTAGTGCATAATCTCCAACTCCTGAAGAACCCTTTTCTCTTCTAACCTCAACGTCATAAACATATTCTGTTCCAGCAAGTAATTGCTCTCCTTCTGGAGGTCTGATTGCACACTGAACAAATGTATTATCATCTGAAACTCTAGCAAAACATTCAATTGGAACTCCTGCTGAACCACGAACAGTAGCAATAGTAAACTGTGCTCCATCATATGGTGCTACTGTATCTAGCACATCATCTGGTTGATTAGCAAAATCTGTTGGCTGGTTTCTATAAGGACTTAAGTCAAAAACCGTTCCATCGTTCTTTTTCGGGTAGATACGAAATTCAAAGGTATCACCCTTATAATAGTTAAAGTCATAGGTTGCTGGAAATGCCATGGTTTTATTATACCACGCTGACGTAGACAGAATTGAAGATTACTGATGCATCAAAGTCTGTTCTGATTTGAGGAACTGCTCCATTTCCCCACATTTCATGGTTTTCAATAAATATTTTCTGTGTAACCGAAAGGTTGTAAGTATTTTGATACTTTAAGGATCCTACAAACTGGACAAACTCCTGATCATTGCTTGCAAAATAGGTTCTTAGCCAAACCTCTGTATTGGAACTATATGTTGTTAGTTCAAAGTTGTATGTTACTGATACTTGAGAGCCTTCTTTTATACCGTGGAAGTTTAGTGCTCTCTGGTGGCTATTCCAAAGACTAGTACACCCTTCTGGAAGATATTTTTCATTTTGACTTTTATCTTTTGTATCTAATAAAAGAGTTACCCAACCATCGTCTCCTTGAGAGATACCCAGTTTTGTTGGTTTGTCAATAGTGTTTGTATATGAAGCCCATCCTGCTTGCTGTCCTGCAGATGACAAAGAACTTTGCCCATTTACTCCTGCTGGACCACGATCTCCTTTGGGGCCAGGCTCTCCTTGTGCTCCCTGTAAACCTTGTTCGCCATTTCTGCCATCTCTACCTGCAGGCCCTTGTGGTCCGACTGGGCCAGGAACTGGAAGAAATGAAAGAGCGTTATCTACAGTAGGAGATGCTTGACTTTGTTCTACTTGTGCAGCATATGAAGATTTTTTTGCACCTGGGAAATCCATAGATTTAGAAACGGCCATGTGATTATTATCTCACGATATTATCCAATTATTTTTTGAATAAGTACTGGAAACCTTGTAATTGAGTTAGTTGTTGTCAAAGTCACCCTATAAACCTTTTCGTTTATAGCATCCGCCAGTGTTACTACCTGGGTTGCACCTGGAATGGCAACTGGATTAAGGTACTGGTTCACAACCTTTTGATATGTTGTTGTTGTATTTAATGTTCCAACACTTGAAGTTGGATTAGAAGATATAACATCGCCAGCCAATACTTGTGTATTTGTAAAATAATATGTATTTGAACCAGATAAAGATGCTACGTGTATTGAATAGTAATTTGCATTTAATGGATCAACCTTTATTTGAATTCCTAAATTATCTATTGAAAGAGTTTCATTTGGGCTTAAGAAACCTGAAATTTGAGTTGGCAAATCTCCAAGAGTTGCTACAACTTTGTCTGCATCAGAATAGCCAGATGTTCTTGCGCTATTAATTGTTGCACCACTATATGTATTGATATTTACTGAAGAAGGAACGGCATTTGAAGTAATGGTAACTTCAGGCGCTGCAATAGTTACTGCTCCAGAAGAAGCCTGTAGATATATGTCTGCATCATTAGCCTGTAAAGCAAGATCATTATCTCCTGAATTTATAAGTCCCAAAACTTTAAGGCCACCAAAATTAGTAGGTCCATACAAAGTTCCATCTTCAGCAAACACATCAGTTCCTGGTTCACCTTTTTCTGCAACTAAAAGCCAACCATTTGTTGGTGGGGCGTATGATGAAAATTGTCCATTGGGATGATAGTAAGTCGATCCTTCAAACTCAACTAAAGATCCAGGACCATAGTCAATTCCATTTGCCCATGGACCAGTAAAGTTCCAAAGTGCATCTGCACCATTTGTACCATTTGTCCCGTTTGCACCATCTGCACCTTTAGGAATCCAAACTTCCCATTGTGCAGTGTTTCCAACTGGATCTCCAAGTTGTCCACTTGCTTTAGCAAGATAGAGTTGTCCGTCTGATCCTCTAACTACTGCAATATCTGGAACGTATCCGCTATTTGGATTATAGTTTCCTAAATAATAGATTCCAAAATCTGCACCATTAGTTCCATTAGTTCCATCTGTTCCATCTGCACCCTTTGCTGCAATCAAATCAAACTTAACTGTATTGGTTGGAAGTGTTCCAGCAGTTGTTACTGACTTTGTATAATAAAGTTGTCCTTGATAAACTACGACATCGCCAACTGCATAAGCAGCAGCAG
>JGI25914J50564_10000106_pt1 | contig 23929 bp, 23 predicted proteins | sample LauGreSuBDMM15SN_2_FD_50564 | JGI IMG/M metagenome (IMG submission 50564) | reverse complement strand
CTATGCCAGCTATGCCAGCTATGCCATCATCGAATGCTACAACAATGAAAAAAGGTGGACGTAGACATCGTTCTAGATCCAGAGGTCGTCGTGGAGGTGGATTAGGTGCGAGTTTTGCCTTAAGTCCTTCTTCTTTTGATGGTAAAGGGGTTGGAACTAGTGGTAATGCCGTACAATTTGCTGCAGGTCTTGGTAATTAATTTCACACTATTCAATATAATATTATTTAATCAATTATATAATATTATTTTATTATATTAGTAAAAAATAACTTGTTTCGATAAATTTTTCATACACAATATAGTCTGATAGTTTAAAATATAAATATTTTTCAAAATAATGTTTGCTTACAATAAATTTATATGATTTTTTATTACAATATTTATAATAATAATTATATGCATCATCAAATGATATTAATTCTAATTTATAATTATTTTTAACTTCTTCTTTTATATATTCAAATGATTTATTAATATCAGCAATTTTATCCCATAAAGTGCAATTAATATTTAATACATATTTATCTTCAACTATTTCAATATTATGAAAAAAATGTTTGAGAATCTTCAATACATTTTCTTCTGTAATATTACCGTTCGTTAATAATTCTTCAGAATTTTGTCTTGTCCATAGTTTAAAGAGAGAACAAATTTCATCAATTTCAAAATCATTTTCAGTAAACGACTCATTTTCCATTAGATAAGTATTATTTATAACTGTAGTAACGCTAGTGTTAATTGTTGTTTCCCAAAATTTGATGAAATCACTTTGAATAGGTAAATATTTGCTTGTTATACCAATAAAACAATCTTGTTCTTCATTATATTTATAACGTTCTTTTAAAATATTCTTCAATGTATTTGAATAAATTATATTAGGTAAATTAGAATTAGAGAGAAATGTTTTCCAGACAAAATGAATATTTTTCCATCCAATATTTACATCAGCACCTGTTTCAATTATGTATTTATTTGTGAATTCATTTGTAATATCATTAGGATTTGAATTTTTAAGATAATATGAATAATTTTTAAGCTCTTCATCTGATTTATTTTCAATAAATTTATCAGAATTTTCATAACGCTTAGAATAATGGGTAGATACACATAACAAGTCTAAACCTATTTTTTTTAACATTTCTCTCCACATTTCATTTGAAAAAGTTTCATTTATTTTTATAAGTCTACAATTTTCATATGAATGATTTTCATGGTATTTAGTCATAAAGTTAAATGTTGTATTATTATATCCAATTGAGTTGAGTGTAATATTATCAAGTTCGTTTAATAGTCTCCTCATTTTTGATGTTACTAAAAATATTAAATTTGAATTTTTTTTAAAGATATTATCACCTATTATTGTTAAAAAGTATTTTGCAGTATTTTTGGAGGTAAATATAGATGGATATAACAAATTAAGTACGTTTTGAATGGTGTCAGATTCTGGTATCGAACTGAAGAGATTTCTCTCTTTAATTTGTTTTATAATGTTAAATTTTGTTTTGTGTTTCCATTGCATTAATATTCTATCTTTTGATATACTTGATAACAATTTATGAAGGACATCATCTTCCTTAACAATAAAATAATGTTTCCCATTATATTCATAGAAAAAATTATTACTATTCAAATAATAATATTGGTTTTTACTTAAAAAAACCTGGATAAATATTTGTTGCTCACCCATTAAATAATTATTACGGTTTAATCTCTTTTCATAATTCTTTAACTCATTGTCTAATGTATTTGGCAAATAATTAATAACATGATTATTTATCCGTTGTAACATATAATCATCATTTTTATATTTATTAATTAAATCTAGAATTGTATTACTACATTTTGTATATAATATAGAATCATTAGACATATTAAAAAAACATATATTATTGTTTTTAAATAAGTTTTTGAAATAAGGATATAATATTATAAGAATAATTTAGGGTTAAACACAAAATTAATTATGTAAATAATAAAATGTTTGTTGGTTTTTATAGTTCAAGGTCAAGATTTAGATGTATTTTAAGATATTTAGGATTTGAACCTTTGCAAGATATTATTCCTATTGTAACTACGGAAGGGAACGGAAACGATTATTCTTGTGGTGCTCTATGTTTATCAGCTGAAATAGGTTCTACAGATACAGTAAATGCTGAAGAAGTTAGAGCAACATCAGGAACAGCAACAGGAAGTTCATAAAATAGTTTTTTAATTTAATTCGTTTAAAAACTAAATTAAAATATTTACTTCATAAGTATTTAAAGATTGTAAAATAAATTGTAGTATAATGTCTACATTTTCAAATAAAAATCAAGTAATAACACAAACAGATGGAAATGTTTTAACTATTAAAACAGTACAAATTGCTCCATTTAGAACCCTTATGACCGCATTGAAAGATATTCTATTAGAAACAAATATTACATTTGAACCCGATGGTATTCGAATTATTAATATGGATAAATCGCATACAATTTTAGCACATCTTTATTTAGCTGCTCAAAATTTTGAGTTTTATGAATGCAAAAAAGAGAAAATTATTATTGGTGTCAATATGTTTCACCTTTTCAAGTTGATTAATTCCATTGATAATGATGATACGTTGACCATCTATATTGAGAATTCCGATTATGTAGATGGAATTGTTTCTCATTTAGCACTTAAATTCGAAAATGGAGAGATTAAACAATGTAAAACACAAAAACTCCGATTAATTGAACCAGAGCCAGAAGAACTTCAATACCCTGATGTGAAATTTTCTTCTATTATTAACCTCCCATCTGCTGATTTTCAGAAAATTATTCGGGATTTATCTTGTATTTCTGATAAGTTAGAGATTAAATCAGTTGGCAATGAATTGATTTTTAAATGCTCAGGACAATTTGCTTCAGCTGAAATTCATCGTGCAGAATCTGATGGTAGTATGGGATTTATATTAAAGCAAGACTCAAGTAAAATTATTCAAGGTGAATTCTCTCTTAAAAATCTAGGTTATTTCATTAAATGTACAAATTTATGCTCTCAAATTGAAGTATATTTAGAAAATGATTTGCCATTGGTTGTGAAGTACGATGTAGCAAGTCTTGGATCCATAAGACTCTGTTTAGCACCGCTTCCCTCAACATAATTTATTACCATTTATCGTAATAAATAAAAATGAAATAGTATATTGTATTTTATCGTGACAAATTTTACTTATTTTTGGCTATACAAATATAATATTTATTTGATTACAATAATGTTGATAAAGAACGATTGTTAAAAATATTAGATTTTTAAATTATTATTAATTTAATAATTTAAAAATGATAATTTTATTATTTATATTTAATATATATAATGTCCAAATACTATAGAGATTATAATCAATATTTAGGTTCCCAAAGATGTTGTGATTTAAGAGGTGAAGGTCCAGTAGGTCCTCAAGGTCCAGCAGGTCCAGCTGGTGTAGGACCTGTAGGTGGTACAGGAAAACAAGGAGATACAGGACCTACTGGTAGAAGTTGTAGAGGACCTACTGGTCCAGCTGGACCAGCAGGAGGAGCACAAGGAGATACTGGTCCACAAGGAGATACAGGAACGAGTTTTTGGGACCCGTCGGGTGCAACTGGTATATACTATTCAAGTGATGTATACATAGATGGTTACTTACTTTTAGGTAGTAGTTCACTAGATCCAAGTGCTGGTGGTACTCCTAGTCCTCTACAATATTTACGAATATTTTTGAATGGTACACCTTATAAAATTGCTTTACTTGAAGACAGTTAAATAATATCCTATATTATATAAAATAAATTTTAATTTAAAACTTGTTTTATAAAATAATTATGAAATTAACAAAGATACCTAGAAATATATTTCAAACCTGGGAAACAAAAGATATGTTACCTGAATTTCTCTCTATAACTCAGAGTTGGAAAAATAAAAATCCCACATATTCTTATTTTTTATTTGATGATAATGACCGTATTACATTTATTAAAAAACATTTTGATATAAATGTTTATAATGCATATAGCAGAATAATACCTGGTGCATTTAAAGCCGATTTATGGAGATATTGTATTTTATATATTTATGGAGGGGTATATGCAGATATTGACACTATTTGTTTTAATCCAATAGAATTATTTCTGGATGAAAATATAGAATTTGTAACACCCATTGATTTAAATAATTGTCCTACTATTGGTACACATAATTTATTTAATTCTTTTATTGCTTCTGTAGCAAAACATCCGATATTGATGGAATGTATAAACCGTATTATATTTAATATTGAAAATAATATTATCCCTCCTTCCAATTTAGATTTTAGTGGTCCAGGAATATTAGGACGGTCAACCAATACATATTTAAATTTAAAGGAAGATACAACTTTTATAGGAAAACAAGGATTATATAATGAAAAAATTTATTTATTATATTTTGAATATGGTTCACAATATGTAAAAGATAAAGATAATAATATATTATTTCAAAATAAAAATGGTAATCCTTATATTCAAAAAGTCTATAATGAAGAAATTAAAAGATTTAATCATATTGATTGGGGTAAATGTACGATTCCTATAAAACCATTACCTACCATTATTACAATGTTATATAATATAAGAGAGAAAGAAAATGATAGTACCGGGTGTGAATTTAATCATAAAATGAATAAATATATAGAGTCAGCAAAACAATTTATTTTGAAATTACCTTATCCATTAATTATATTTACAGACGATACTAATGTAATTCAAACGATTGAAGAAGAGAGAAAACATTTACAGAATAAAACATATATATTTAATAGAAAATTTGAAGATACTTATTTCTATAAACATATAGAAAGATTAACAGAACTAGAATCACAGTATCATATAAAAAATGGTTGTTTAGAACACGAAACACCTTTATATATTATTTTAAACAATAATAAATTTGATTTTGTTGAAAACGCAATAAATTTAAACCCATTTGACAGTTCACATTTTATCTGGATGGATTTTGGTATAAATCACGTATCACAAAATACAGATGAAATACATAAGTGGATATTAAATATTCCTGATAAAATTAAACAATTATGTATAAATCCTTACGTTGAAAATGTCAACGAAAAAGAGTTTTTCAAATATATATATCATCATACAGCAGGAGGTTTATTTTCTGGTTCATCCAATAATTTATTAAAATATTGCGAATTATTTAAAAAGAAAACAGAGCAAATTTATAAAGAAGATTGGTATCAAATAGATGAAGCAGTAATGACAATGGTCCAAAGAGAAAATAGTGAACTATTTGACTTTTTTTATGGAGATTACCAGGGAATAATATCAAATTATGTATCACCAATTCATAATATGGATTTAATATTATCTGGTTCTCAGAAATGTATAATAAGTAATAATTTTAAGTTCGCATATAAAATATTGGTGTATTGTACAGATTATTTTTTAAAAAACCATAATTCATCTTTAATTTATACTTTTATTCATCAACACATTATTGTTGATTATTATAATAATAATAATAATTTATTGAATGAAATTATTGATTTAATAAATACAAAAAAGAGGGAAGGAGATAAAACTATCAATATGGTTTTAAATCATAATAAATCAAATTTAAAATTTTATTTAAACAAAAACTTAATTATATAATTTTACATTATTTATGTATACTTTACGATTGAATCTATATATTTTTTATCGTAAATTCCTAACCGTGTTGTTCTATCCCAATTACTATAAGATAAAATTACTCGTTCATCTTCCACAACTATACCTAAACAGTACTCAATACATTCTCCTTCAAACTTGAATGGAGCAGAATAACGTGATAGATTAAGATTATCGTCAAAAATTACAATCATATGATAATAGTGACGAGGTTGTTCATATGACACAATATGTACAACAAACCATAATTCAATTTCTTCCATTTTGATTGATATATTATTAAATTCGTTACTTGAATTTTGCATATTAACATTTTTAATATATTTAAACCCACACGTAGAACCTCTTATTTTAGAAAATATTAGTGGTGTTTTCTTTTTCTCTACTTCTATTATCGTGTTGCTTTCAGTATCAATTTTACAAATATTTAATGGATGCCAATTATAAATAATATGAGTGGATTTTTGATAGTCGACATATACCCAATTTTTTTCACAAGTAGAATTACAAAAATTAGGCGTGATTTCATTATAAATTAATTCACTATTATTTAAATTATACGTTCCATTAACAATTCCAATATTATTATTTTTATGATATCCAGTACCAATAAATAATAAATCGTTTGTATTATCATCATTAAATATTCGCACATCTTCAATTCCTATATACAAACGTCCATCAAAGTTTAAACCAAACCATTTTTCATTTAATAGTTCAAAATCCGCCGTAATTTCAATAAATTTGTTAGTGGTTATAATATGTTTTTCACAATTTAAATATTGTCCATTTTCATTTATCAAGTAATTAACATATCGAATATTCATTAAATAAGTATTTTTGGTTTTATCTGGATTTTTAATAATACAACTAGAAGATGAATTAAACTGTATATTTTCATTATTTATAATAGAGTTATGTGTATTATCTAAAATTATTTTCCTAGATGGGATTAGTATATCTTTATAAAATTTCATATTGCATAATAAATTATTACTTTCCGCCATATCTAGTGAATTATTTAAAACCTGTATTACTTCATTATTAATATTATTAATACCAATATATGCTGCAATTATTGTATATTCATAATATAATTTATTAGCATATACATCTTTATGTAAAAATAGATAATTATCTCTATTTAAATTTTTATCTAATATTTTTTTAGAAATCTCATAAAACAAATGACATAATTTATGTTTTCCTATAATTCTATAATGTTTAATTATTTCATATAAACCTTCTAATCGTTCAGGATATGCTTCATAACCAGCCATCCAATAGTAAATTGCATCAGAAATTTTGCCTAGATTTTGATAACATAAACCTATTCTATAATGACTATACCATACCTCTTCAATCCATCCTTTAAGTGCAATTCTTTTATTGTATATTTCAATTGCTTCTTCAAATCGTCCACAGTCATAATAACTATTTGCTAAATAGAAATGATATCTAACATTATCTGGATCTTCTTTTAATCCTTCTCTTAATAATCGTATATCTCGATCAAACTTATCATTTTTTGCACCTCCATCCCCTAAATCTAGAATGAATAAATCGTCTTTTGTTATTTCTCCTAGTTTATTATTCGGAGGTATATTAATATATTCGTGAGTAACACCATTATAATTAAATAAGCCACTGTTGCGTACTATTCTTGTATTTTGATAATAAAAAGCTTCATTCCCTTGTAAAATAGCAAAACTATCCGCCAACAACAAAAAATTTTTATCAAATTTCTTAATTTGGAGAATCATATCAGCATCCATTAATAATACATAATCTGACATACCAATACAAGATTGTAAAGCAAAATTTCGATTGTGACAGAAATTCTTAAAAGGTTCGTGTACGATTTTACCAGGTATATTCTTACTTGAAAAGTAATTTTCAATTATTCTAACCGTATCATCTGTAGAACCAGTATCACATATACAATAACAATCAATAATAGATAGAACAGACTCTAATAATCGTGTAATTATTTTACTTTCATTTTTAACAATCATATTTAAACATAATGTTGGTTTTTTATTATTTGAAGATAATTCCATTAAATAATTTAATAATAAGTTTTTAAATTAAATTTTAAATTATTTATGTAATAAAATATATTATATAAATATAAAATGGCTTGTACTAGATTTTATTATGACCCATGTAGAACAAAAAAACAATTACAACAAGCAACAGATCCTGGACGGTGGATATTAAACGTTCCAGGAAATGGTGAAAATCCTTGTTATATTGAAGACCCGCAAATAATTATTCAAAAATGGGGTGCAAATTTAAGAACAAATACGATTAATCTAGAAAGCGATTTATTAGGAGTAAATAGACAATTAGGTAGAGATTGTTTAGGAAAAGATAATTATACTGCATTTAATGTACCGAATGAACCTATAAAATATCCGTCGTGTAATGCTTTGTACACAGACCAATCTAGAACAACAAATCCTGTTTGGTGGTATCGTGATTTAGAGCAAGTAGACTGGTATTATCCTCCTTTAAATCCCCAAGAAAACACGTGTTTGCCCTTTCAAAATAATTTAAATACCAGAATTTTAGAAAAGGATTATTTTACACCAAAAAGAGAATGTACTATCAATGAAACTAAAAATTATTTACCATCTAGTTACAGTTTGATTAGAGGTGGCTATGTAGGAGGTCCGACTACATGTACCCAAACAAATTCGTGTGCATCTTCAAAAAGAGCATAGATAAATATTAATAATCTTATAATATTATTTAGATTATTATGTGAATAAAATATAATACTTTATATATATAAATATGGAATTAGCAATCCCTTTAATAGCATTAGGTGGTATGTATGTAGTATCAAATCAACCATCAAGAGTATGTAATAGTGAAAATTCTAAAAATAAATCAAATAAAAATCAACCAGAAAAATTTACAAATATGGGTATAAGAAGTAATTTGGCTACAAAAACAGATAATTACTTACCTAATACACATATTCTTCCACAAAATTTTCCGGTAAGTAATATTAATCAACTTGTAGATACAGTACAAGAATATCAGAATCCAAATACTGCAACAGATAAATATTTTGACCAAAATTTGTATGAGAAAATGGCAAGGGATAATGTTAAAGTAGGAAAAGAAATTCAAGATATTTATTCTTTAACTGGTAATTATCTAAATTCAGGTCAATTTAAACATAATAATATGGTGCCTTTTAATGGTGGTAAGATAAAAGGTAATACATATAACACTAATATATCTGAGACAGTTTTGGATAATATGGTAGGTTCTGGCTCTCAAGTAATAAAAAAAATTGAACAAGCACCTTTATTCAAACCAGAAGAAAATATGCAATGGGCTTATGGTATGCCTAACAACAGTGATTTTTATCAATCACGTGTAAACCCTGTATTGAAAAATAACAATGTTAAACCGTTTGATAGTGTAATGGTGGGTCCTGGTCTAGATAAAGGTTATGCCCTTAATGGTACAGGTGGTTATAATTCCGGTATGGAAGCAAGAGATAAATGGTTACCTTATACAGTAGATCAATTGAGAGTTGTAACAAATCCAAAGTTAGAATATGAATTAACTAATCACGAAGGTCCTGCTAATTCATACATAAAATCCATTCCTACAAGTCAAATGATTGGTCGAGTTGAAAAACAAAGACCTGATACTTTCTATATAAATAGTCAAGATAGATGGCTTACTACAACAGGTTTAGAAAAGGGTGAAACATTAAGACCTATACAAGAAATGGGTATATTACGACGTAATGATGTAGTAAATAATTATACTGGACCAGCAGCTCCTGCTGATATTAAAGCAGGTCACGCACCTGAAAATTTTGAGCCTTCTAGACGAAATGAAGTATTATCTGCTGGAGTAAATCACTCACGTGCAGTAGGTCGTGGTTCGCATTTAGATGGCGAAAAGTTTTTACGCAGTCATACAAATTATGAAAATAATAGGTCAACAGTAAAACAACCAGAAACTCTAAGAAGTGGTTTTAGTGGTGCAATTGGTGCGGTAATAGCTCCCATAATGGATATTTTCAGACCTACCCGTAAGGATGAAACAATTAATAATGTACGTATATTTGGGGATGCAAATCCTGTAATACCAAGTGGTTATGTTATAAATAAAAATGATCAGACACCAACAACCATTAAAGAAACTACATTATATTCACCATCATTCAATGTGAATAATCAAAAGGAAGGTGTATACGTAAATAATTATTCATCACCAGATTTAACGCAAAGAGATACAACCAATTGTGATACAATCGGGCCAGCAGGTGGTTCTGCTACTGCTTACGGAGATATGAGCTATGAAGCAGCATATCAACAACATAATAACGAAATAAAATCTGCTACTATTGCAAATAGACCAAATCAAGGAGGAACACAAATATTCAACCAACAAATGAATGTTAATACTTTTAGAGAAGATACCAATAGATATGATGGCAGATTTAATCCTGCTTATTCCAATATATCAAGTTTACCACCATCAGTTCAAACATATGGTGCAATTAATGTACCACAATATTATAATGAATGTGCTGGATGTGACCGTATACAACCAGATATATTAAATGCCTTTAAAAATAATCCATATACACATTCATTAACTAGTGCAGTATAAATAAGTTATACACCTGTTCTCATTTGAAACACCGATTATTTATTATTACATATTGAATAATATACAAACATATATCTAATCATAATATATGTTTGTAAATTGTTTACAATTACGATATCAACTAAGATTTTTAAAATAGAATAATCTGTGTTTCAAATGAGAAGATGTGTAAATTTTTTATTTTGCAGGAATTAATTGACAACCTTTTAAAGGTCCTACACCATAACATACATATTCATCCCACTTGCCTGTTTTCCAATTATATTGTTTTTCACCTCTACTACTAGACAAATTAACTCCTGCTACAGTCATACTTGGATTCCATAATAATCCTCCTTTTTTATTTCTTCTTGTTTTATATCTTCTACTACCATTTTTTCTCGTTTTAAAATTTTTATTTTTATTTCTATATTTTTTTTTTGAAAATCTAATCATATAAAATATTATAATATTTTATTTATTATAAATATTTATAATAGGATAAAAAATTAACAAGAGTTGACTATCTCAAGGCGTGTAAATTCTACAATCGTTAAATGAGTAAATTTGTTAATACATATCGTAAAATTTACTCTTATATCGAGATTAAATACTGCGTAGATTTTTAGTAAAAACGCCAAATCTTTCTTTCAATTCATTAAATAAAAAATAAAATATAATCATATTTTAATGGTTAAAACTAGAAGAAATAAATATGGTAAAAACAATAAAACCAGCAAAAAAAATAGAAAAACTTTAAGAAGGAAGGGAACTAGGAAGGGTAAAAAAGGCGGTTTTCTTTCAACAACTGGTTTCGGAATAGGAAATTTTGGCTACAGTAAAACGGAGGGTGCAAGAAGATATAATCCTACAACTGGACAATGGGATTATCAAGATTGTTACGCTTTCGGTCCATTTAAAGGTTGTAAAAATAGAGCACCGTAAATAATAAATGTTTGTTAAAATGAATTAAAGATTATTAATTAATTTTATTTAAATGTTAAATAATATCTATCCTAAATGTGGCAATAATTTTAGGCAGTGGTATAAATCTCATCCAAAATGGGAATTATTTTATAAATATTTAGGTAATCCGAAACCATTTGATGTAACTTTAAGAGATGGACTACAGGGTTTATCTCTTTCGCAACAGAATGTATTTACTTTAGAAGAAAAAAAAGATTTATATCATAGTATCATTTGTGATCATAAACCGAAATATATGGAAATTGGTTCCATTGTATCAGAGAAATTATTGCCAATATTTAAAGATAGTATCGATCTCCATAAATATGTAGAAAAACAACAAAGACTAGAAAACAAGAGGGAACCAATTGATTTTTTTTTATTAGTTCCAAACCAACGTCAAATGCAGAAAATAATAAATAATTATTTAATTCATAATTTTTCATTTATTACCTCGATGTCGAATAGTTTTCATTTTAAAAATACAAAAATGACATTAGAAGAAGGTGATAAAGATATTGATAATATGATTACGTTATTAGACATTAATNCAGAAAGATGTAATGATGCAAAGATTAAATTATATATTTCTTGTGTAAACTATTGTCCATTTGAAGGTATTATAGATAATGATTTTATAGTTCATAGATTATTACAATTAAATCGAAAAAAAGTGGATATATTATGTTTATCTGATACGTGTGGAACATTAACATGCGATGATTTTGAGTATATTGTAGATACATGTTTTTATTTTGGTATACCATATTCAAAATTTGCTTTACATTTGCACGTTAATTATGGCAAAGAAATAGAAGTAGAGAAAATAATACATAAAGCTCTCGACCGAAAAATAATAAATTTCGATGTTTCTCTATTAGATAGTGGTGGATGTTCCATTACAATCCCGAAAGACAAATTACTACCAAATTTATCTTATGATTTATATTATAAGTCATTGGTTAATTATATAAAAAGAAAAACATAAGTAATTATTTTATATTTTATTAAATACGTTATATTAAAATATAAAAACACTTTTTAAATTATAGTAACAATTTAAATGCTATTAAATATACACGAAAATATAAAAGATAAGTTAGACTATTTTTATACAATCCATAAAATACCAAATATTATTTTTCACGGGCCATCTGGTAGTGGTAAAAGAACTATTGTACACGAATTTATTCACAAAATATATAATAACGAAAGAGATAGAATAAAAAATTTTGTGATGTATGTAAATTGCTCACACGGAAAAGGTATTAAATTCATAAGAGAAGAACTTAAATTCTTTGCAAAAACACATATTAATTCAAATGGTGGAAATATTTTTAAAAGTATAGTTCTATTAAATGCAGATAAATTAACAATGGATGCTCAATCAGCATTGCGAAGATGTATTGAGTTATTTAGTCACAATACACGATTTTTTATCATTGCAGAAGATAAATATAATTTAATGAAACCGATATTATCACGTTTTTGTGAAATATATGTTCCTGAACCGATTGTAAACGGCAACATAATTAATTTATACAAATATAATTTAAATGAAGTATTTAAAATGAAAGAAATAAAAATTACTAGATTAGAATGGTTAAAAAAGGAACTATTACGTAGTATAAACAAAAAAAATAATTTAGAGACCCTTATGAATTTATGTGCAAAGTTATATGAAAAGGGATATAGTGGTTTAGATATATTAAATCTTTTAGAAAACCCCAAGTTTTTGGAGGCAACCATAACACAAGAAAAACGGTTTGAGTTGTTATTATGTTTTAACAGAGTAAGAAAAGAATTTAGAAATGAAAAAATATTAATGTTATTTATTGTAAATTTTATCTTTTTGAGTTCAGAAATGTCTTTAGAAAATATAAGTTTTATGTAAATGGATGATTTTAATGTTAGTTCACTACACGAGTCTCGTAATGAATGGTCTGCAAGATTAGTAACTATACTAACTCCTTTGATAATTGATGGTTATAAATCTATTTTAGAGGAAGCTATAAAATTATGCAAAGAAAATGGAGAGATGGATAAATATTTAATGACATTCCAAAATTTTATTTCAAGGATACCAAAATGGAATGCAACCATTATTGAAGTTGAACGAAAAAGAATTTGTGAAAAATCTGGTTGTAATTATTTAGAAGATTTAGTTACTTGTGTACATATAATACAATTAAAAATTTTGACAACAATGCGGGTTGGACAAAAACAAAAAAAAATAGATGTGAATGTGCCAAAATTAGATGATTTTATTCATAAAGCTTATATTAATGTTGCAAGAAAGATTTATAAAAATGTATATTTATTTGAAATCAATATATCTCCACTTCAAATTCAAAAGCATAATCGAGAGTTAGAAATTATTGTACAAGAATGTATATTAAACACATTAAGAGAGAGTATCCCAGTAGAAGCGATTTTAAAGGCTTATATGGACGAAACTGTGGAAGAAGATGTAGTAGAGGAAATAAAAGAAGAAATTATAGATGAACCAGTTAAAAATAACGATTTACAAAATAACAATAATAGTACCTTAACAAATAATAGTGATAATGGTAGTGTATCGGAACAGAAATCAAGTGAAAATGTAAAACTAAGCTTTAATGACATAGATTATGTTTCAAATGTGGATGGTCAAATGACGTCAATAACTGCACCAAAATCAATTGAACGATTAGAGGAAATTAGTGAAATGAGAGCACATCAAAGAAGAATGGAATCAGAAGGAGAAAATAGAATAAAAATTTCAGAAAATTCTTTTGAATTAGATTCTATAGATGTTCACAATATTGATGAACCTAAAATAGATTTACTTCCTGATTTGATTATTGATGATATTGAAATTTTAGAATAGTTGCGTTAAATCTGTTATAAGAATATGATTAAGTAATTTAAATGGTAAATATATTTATGATTGCACTAATTATTGCCATAGTTTTTCTTGTTATTAAATTTATAGAAATGAGATTTATTGATAAAGAAAGTAAACCTTTAAAATTACTCATTAGAGATGCACTTTTAGTTTATTTAAGTGTAGTTGCTGGTTATTTTATTTTAGAACAACTAAAACCGGTAATTCAAAATGGTAGTGGTACTATTATTAACACGCCTGTTTTTACAGATAACCCTGGATTTTAACGACCAGTCCAAACTTTAACTACAACTTTGGGTACTTTATTTGTTTTAAAATCATTTTCATATTCATCATATGTATACCCCCATCTATGATATTTCATAATATTTCCTAATAATGATTTCTTGCCGATAATTTCAGGACTTTCTGTATAAAATATACATCCTAATATTCTCTCTAAACAACATCTATCTAATCTACAAGTTACAGTAGAAATCATATTAGTAATATTATATTTTTTTTGAATTAATGTTAAAAAATCGTGGTTTATAAAACTTTGTACACCAAAACATCCAAACCATTTATTATGGTTCATACCTATAACTAAATCGTTCAAGGCAACCTTATTCTGTATATTAAACGAATTTTTTAGACTTCTGGAAATGCGTATAGTATTATCAATATTCTCCTTATCTGGATAAAAAAACCATAATGGTAATACTTTGTTTCCTAATAATGTATCAAAATTAATCCGTTTATGAAAAAATATACTATCGTGGATTATTATTGCATTATCAAAAAATTTAGTTTTTAAATAATAATAATAGGGTAATAATTCACCTCTACCTTTAAATTCAGAATTTATAATTTCAATATTTTTATAATTAAATTCTGCTTTCAAAAAATCTGGATTGCTATTATCATCGATAATAACAATTTTTCTATACGGATATAAAGTTCGTAAGCATTTAACACAATGATTCCAATATTTATTTGTTTTTTCTGAATTTACGTGTCGCGTTATAATAAAACCGTAAGAATTCATAATATATAAATATATTTATTATTATGAATCATTTGTGAACCTTAGTATAATTAGTATAAGAATTATATGATTATTTTCTACGTGTAAAACTAAACCTAAATATAAGAAGGTATTGCGTCAATATCAATGACATCATTTGGAATTTCACCTTTAAATTTAGAAAAGGAATTGAATTCAGGTCGTTCCAATTGTGCTTGTGGGGTATGATTATGTACACATCTGGCTATCATTTTATATAATTTAAAATCTGGGTACCTATCTGCACCATTATTTTTATACAACATATTTATACCTTTGTCGTCTAAACACCATTCGACAATTAAGCGTTTAATCGGATCACTACACTTACTTAAATTTTTAATATCATCAAAATCTTCAATAACATAATCAAATATAGAACAAGCTAAACGGCATAAGTCAAAACTATAGTTGGGTTCTAAACGTGGTTTTTTATCATTGAAATAAGGTTCACTATTATATTGGGATGAAGCATCTCCACCATTTTGAAAACTGTCGCTGCAAAATAATATACCATTAAATTTATAAATGCTTCTACCAAAGTCTATTATCTTAAAAATGCGTCCATATGTTGGTACTTTATAATATTTTTTCTTATAACAATAATATATAAATTTTTTATCGGTATGATTATACATTACATTATTAGTATGAAGGTCATTGTGTGTAAAAGCAAATGATTTTTGATAAGTAATAAGAATCATAATAATTTGCATAAAAGCAGAGTACCATTCTTCTGGTCTTAAGTCATTTTTTAATATTAAATCATCAAAGGTATTTTCACAATATTCCATACATATAACTTGAACTGGAAATTTTGGTATTATTGCATTTACTCTTTCCTCTTCATAAGAAGATTCATCGTCCGAACTTTTTTCATAATTTACGTCGTCGTCGTCTTCCTCTTCTTCCTCGTCGTCTTCCTCTTCCTTTATTTCTTCATCACAAAAGTTACAGTTTCCATCCAATTCTCCGTCAGAGGTATGTGACGACCTAGAAGAACAAGTGGAATTAGATTTTAATGTAACTTTATTTTCATTTTCATCCCTACCATTATGGATTTCTGATACTTCAGTTAATTCATTCATATTATTTATATCCATTAATTCTGGTAATTCAGATAAGTTGTGTACATTAGAATTTTCAATAATAATATCATCAAATATATCATCAAATATATCATTATTTATTGAATCAACAGACATTTTTGACCTCATACTAGAGTCGTGTTGAATTATAATAGGTTTTAATTTTTGGTTTTCTTCTTGAAATAAATATTGATAGTCGTCTACAGTAAATAATACATTTTTATTTTTATTAAAAAACTCTGAATTAGTTAAATAATCAATGTCATCAAATATATTTATTTTATAATCATTTTTAATTGCTAAAAATGATCCATAATAATCTACTCCATTAATAAAGTTATTATGGTGTATTAATTGACTTGTTAAAAATAGAAATAATCCGTCAACATATGCACTGTTGTTAACATCAATAAATTTAGGATTAGTATTATTTTCATTTGAATATATATCAGGTAATTTGAATATATTTGGGTCATTAATATTATATTTTCCTATTAAGAATTTATATGGATCCAATAATGGTGCCATTTTAAAAAAAACAGGTTTTTCTTTCGATTTATTATTATTAATATTTTTAATAGTACAATAATATAAGTTTTCATTTTCTTCTCTATCTTCAGTTGCATCATACAAATTAGAAATGTACAATTTATTATTTAAATTTATTCCATTGTAATTAGTTTCATTTAATGTAAAAAATCTTTGATAAATGGGAATATAATTTTGTATATTTGAGAGAAATAAATTCTCTCTCTTTTCTAAACTTTCAAAAAGTTCGGAGTTTTTCCTTTTTTGATAATGAACATTTATCATTAGCTAATTAATATATAAATTATATGTGTTTTTAACTTATAATTATTAATTAATAATTTTACATTTCTCTCGTTCAACATAATATATTTTTATTTCTATATTAAATAATAATGACTTTAGAATTAAAAAAGTTTGATATGAAGAGTATAAGCTTCAAACCAAATGAAAATAAGGGTCCTGTAGTAGTATTAATAGGAAAGCGTGATACAGGTAAATCTTTTTTAGTGAGGGATTTGTTATATTATCAACAAGATATTCCAATTGGTACTGTAATAGCAGGTACAGAGGAAGGGAATGGATTTTATGGAAAAATGGTCCCAAAATTATTTGTTCATAATGAATATAATACCGCAATTATTGAAAATATATTAAAACGTCAACGTACTGTTTTAAAACAAATAAAAAAAGAAATGGAAACATATAAACGCAGTACCATAGATCCCCGTGCATTTGTAATTTTGGATGATTGTTTATATGATAATACTTGGGCGCGTGATAAGATGATGCGGTTACTTTTTATGAATGGCCGTCATTGGAAGGTAATGTTGATTATAACAATGCAATATCCTCTAGGTATACCACCAACTTTACGTACAAATATAGATTATGTTTTTATACTTAGAGAGAACTATATAGCAAATAGAAGAAGAATATATGAAAATTATGCTGGAATGTTTCCAACATTTGAATCTTTTTGTCAAGTAATGGACCAATGTACGGAAAATTTTGAATGTCTTGTAATTAATAATAATTCAAAATCAAATAAATTGCACGACCAAGTGTTTTGGTATAAAGCTGATAATCATAACGAATTTAGACTAGGTTCTAAAGAATTTTGGGAATTATCAAAAGGTATGAATGATGACGATGAAGAGGAAAAATATGACCCAAATTCAGTTAAAAAACGAGGCGCTGGACCTAAAATTAGTGTTAAAAAAACAAATAAATGGTAAATCACCAATTGTTGTCAGTATATTGTTCACCATTATCACTATATCCTGCCATTTGTTTACCTATTCTCTCTACAAAATAATACCAATTATCTTTTTTTTGTAATTGTTTCCATATTTGGTCATTTGCATATATCCAATGTTGTTTTGTTATTTGTAACAATGGAAAAGATTCTTCGTACAAATTTATTAAAGTGTCATAATAATGATTATTTACAAGATAACCAGATGCAGCTTGGGCTTCAATCACTTGATTTATTATACTATATTCAGTTGGTTTATTTTGTATCATATTATAAGATAACATACATACATCATATGGTATATTTATTTTGAAAAAATCATCTAGTAAAATATCTAATTTGGTTTTATTTACTGAAAAAACAAAATCATCTTCTAATATTAAAATATTTTTGTAATTTCTCTCTTTTGCAATTTTTAAAACGGATAAATGAGAATTAGCACATCCGATAAAACCCATTCCTAGTGTTTCTATAGCTTCAAAACGTTCATAATTTTTAAATCCGTAATTATCTAATTCATTTTCTATTGATATTTTTCTATCTTCACGTTTATTCAAATTAATATAAATAATTTTATCAATATTATGCGTCATTATTGTTAATAATATAAAATATTTTTTATATTATTAATTTTTATTATTGTTAGTTGTTATTGGACATTTTATTTTTTATTTTTATTTGCAAAAGGTCCGCTTATTAATTCACTTTGTCCATAGTCGGACTTTCCTACAACAATATTATCTCCTTCAAATAATTCAGTACATATATCTGCACTAGAAATATTATCTTGATCTTTTAAAGTTTTTTCCTGTGTATTAATATTATTGACACCAATTAAATTACCTTCTTCATCAATAGACTGTGTTAATGTGTTTCCAGATTTTTCTGCATTCTTTATATTTTCCTCAATAGCTTTTTGTTTTGATTCTTTTACTCGCTGGTCGAATGCATTTTTAGCATTATTTTCATTTTTATGTTTCTCAAACATTAATTGATTCAATTCTTCTTCCATATATTCCACACGTCCAGTTTTATATGCCTCTGGGTCCCACGGCATCCAAAGACCAACTGGTCCTACCATAATATCGTGATTTGGATCTATTTCTCTTAACATTTTACATCTTAATTCTGCTTCTTCCATTGTTGGATATGAACCACGAATTTTTATCCCACGTGTATAAGTTTGAAAATTATAAATCCTACTAAAATCCTTATCTAATTCTTCTTCATTATTATCAAGAAAAGTTTTATATTCATCTTCCATATTTGTTTTCACTAAAGCTTCTTTTTCCTCTTTAACAAACTCTTTAAAATCATTCGATAAATCATCAAAAGTAAGGTTATATTTATATGAAATAAAATTCAGAAATTGTACAAATTTTTCCATTGATTTATTCCATTCCCATTTCTTTAGGAACTCTTCAAACAAGAATATATTTTTCTGTTTAATAATTTTTTCTGGGGATACAAAAGATACACATACAAACTTTTGTCCTGCAATAGGTTTATCTTCTTCAAGTAAGTCAACATATTTAGGATTATTTTTACCATTAATTTGTTTACTTTCAAAACTATTTTTTTTGGTATGCTTTTCTTTAGAACTATCCATTTAATTAATTAATTTATTTAATTTTAAGTTTTTTATCTTATTATATATATTTTTTTCTTTTTATTTAATATAATGAACGGTTTGATTAACGTTGCTGAACTTGTCAAGAGAATCATTAAGTACCTGGTTGAAGGTTTAATGGTAGCTATTGCTGCTTATGCCATTCCTAAACGTTCCTTAAATATTGAGGAGATTGTTTTGATTGCTCTAACTGCCGCTGCTACTTTTAGTATTCTTGATACATATGTACCAAGTATGGGTGTAACTGCACGCTCCGGTGCTGGATTTGGTATTGGTGCTAACTTGGTTAAATTCCCAGGTGGGTTTTAATCAGTATAGCCAAAATAACATAATATATTAATCTAATACTAATATATTATGGTAAAAAATAGTCGTAGAAAACATAAAAGAAACAGACGTAAAACCTATAAAAAAAAGATGATTGGTGGTGAATTTAATACTTCTGATGTGAATGAATTATTATCATTAGGATTTACAAATGAAGATATCGAATTCCTATCTACAGTCTCACCTAATATTAATTTAATAAGGCAATCATTGCAACAAATTAACCCAGAAACAGGTTCTTTATTTACACCTGCAGAAATTATGGAGAGTGTACATCAAGCTTATAATGATAATATAAACGAAAATGATATTTCACAAATATCAAATGATAATGAAGATGAACATAATGATGATTTTATGTATGACTATCCAGATTCAAACAATACGTCCCAAGAAAGTATTTCTGGGTTAAATTTAGATAACTCATCATTCAATGACTCTTCATTTATGGCTTCATTACACGATTCCGATTTAAATACAAGCAATATCGCTTCTCAGAATACAAGCGTATCTAGTAGTTCTATGGGTGGGAAAAAACGCCGTAAAACAAACAAGAAACGCTCAAAAAGTAAATCACACAAATCAAGTCGACGTATTAGAAAAGGTGGTAACTATTATGGACGAGGTGTTGGTGCAAATAATTACGACCCAAATTTATCTATTTATAATACAAACTTACTCACTTTGTTTCCATATAAGCCATTAAATTAAAATTGAAGATGCACTTGAAGCACGTGTCAAAGGTGTTAATAAAATTTTTGGTGAATTTACTAATAATGATGAAAAAATTTAGATTGTAGGCATAAATTCCCAATCGAGTTCTTCACAAATCTTCTTCCATATTACGTCTTGTTCTATTCTTTTTTCGCGGTCCTTGAGCATGGGAAAGAAAGGTAAATATTTTTCTTCTCCTAGCAATTCACATAATTTATAAGCAGTATAATAATAATTCAAAAAATTAACTCTATCATCCGGACAATATTTCGAATATGGTGACTGTAGCTCGATAAAAAGGTTACAAAGTGTTTCTTCCAATTCTGGTGCCATAATAGGTGGTTTAATGCCTAATTTATCTTTAATAAACGGTATATGCTCATAATATTTATTATATCCAAGTTTTTTAAGTATTTCTTTAGTTTTGATATTTGTGATAATAGATAAGTCAATTCTCTCTTTTTTAATTTGTAGTTTAATATTTTCAATAACCTCATAAGGTATTTGTGTGGTTTCTTTACCTTGAAATTGAGCGAGTATTTCTTTAAAATGATTAATTCTTTTATAAGCATAGAAGCATACTTCTTTTGGTGGTTCTTTATAAGATGGTTTCTCATTTTCAATAAGATACTGTATACTTCTAGAACAATTATTGCATACCATAATTCCTTCATCCTCAAGAGGAATTAGTTCCCCTTTATTGCATACACTACAAATATCAATTTGACAAACAAATTGATTAATATCCAGAAAGGTATCATCAATATTGCTAAGATATTGTTGAACAATATTATTATTGGTTTGATTTTTCTCAACGTTGTCATTTTCAGGCGTGATTTTAAAAAAAGAATTTAATATTTTATTTTTATTAGAAATTTCGTTATTAGAACAAGTATTTCCTATAGAAATATTCTTTTTATTTTCAAAGTATTCGAATATACATTTAGAATTATCTAAAAAGTATTCTTTTTTTTTCATTTTAAATTCTCTAATTTTTTCACTAATTTTATTGATATTATCATTAATATCTAATAATTGTTCGATTGTTAATGACTCCTTTTCAGTTTCTTTTTTCTCTTTTAATAGTTGTCTTTCTATTTTCAAAGCTGGAATATTACAATTTTCATCTTTAGAAAATTCATTTAAAAACTCCTTATGTTTAGTATCGAGTGTAATAGAGGTTTTTTTATTAAATTTAATTTTTTTATTAGTTTTTGGTTTGAAACTTGGCATTTGATCTTTAATTATAATTAAATTATTTATTTAATTAATAATATAAATAAAATATATTTTACAAAAGTGTAAATAATAATAAGATAGTAATGTTATAATAAAATGTGAAAATTATACAATACAAGTTAAATAAATTTAATTGTTTTCTTAAATATAATTATTAATAATAATAGTAATGGATATAAAAATAAATTTAGATTCCTTAAAAGATTTAGAGAATGATAATTTAAAGGTTGACGCTATAAAATTTCAAAAAATGTTGTTATTATACAATTCAATAGAGCAGGGATGGAGTATAAAAAAAAGAAACAACGCATATGTTTTTACTAAAAATCACGAAGGTAAAAAAGAAGTGCTAGAAGATTCTTACTTATTAAAATTTATGAAGACCAACTTAGATTTAAATAAAGTTTTTTCATAATTAAAATTACTTTCAATTAAAATATTTTTAATTCAATTGAATTGAATTGAATTAAATTAAATTGAATTAAATTAAAAATTCTGATTTTTTTTTCTTTAGCAATTGTATAAAATGGGAGGTGGATTAATGCAACTCGTAGCCTACGGCGCTCAAGATGTTTACCTAACTGGTAATCCTCAAATTACTTTTTGGAAAGTTACCTATCGCAGATATACTAACTTTGCTATTGAATCTATTGAACAAACATTCAATGGTCAAGCTGACTTTGGACGCAGAGTCCAATGTGTGATCTCCAGAAACGGTGATCTTGCTTACCGCACTTATCTTCAAGTTACACTTCCAGAAATTAACCAACTTATGGGTCTTGGAAACTACACCACTGGACAAAACACTGGTGTCTATGCTCGTTGGCTAGATTATCCTGGAGAACAACTTATTGCTCAAGTTGAAGTTGAAATTGGTGGTCAAAGAATCGACCGTCAATACGGTGACTGGATGCACATCTGGAACCAACTTACAATCACAGCTGAACAACAACGTGGATACTTCAAAATGATTGGAAACACTACTCAACTTACCTTTATCACTGATCCTTCTTTCTCTGATGTTGAATCTCCTTGTGACTCCTTGGCTCCTCGTCAAGTTTGTGCTCCAAGAAACGCTCTTCCAGAAACAACCCTTTATGTTCCTCTTCAATTCTGGTTCTGTACCAACCCAGGTTTGGCTCTTCCTTTGATTGCTCTTCAATACCACGAAGTTAAAATCAACCTTGATATCCGTCCTATTGATGAATGTCTATGGGCTGTTACTACATTGAACTGCAACACAAGTCCTTACACTGGTGCCTCTGGACAATACTCTGTTGGACGTCCAGTTCCTGCTACCATTGCCTATAATCAATCTTTGGTTGCTGCATCTCTTTATGTTGACTATGTCTTCTTGGATACTGATGAACGTCGCAGAATGGCCCAAAATCCTCACGAATATTTGATTACTCAACTACAATTCACTGGTGATGAATCTGTCGGTTCTTCCAGTAACAAAATTAAATTGAACTTCAATCACCCTGTTAAGGAGCTAATCTGGGTTGTCCAACCTGATCAAAACGTTGATTACTGTTCTTCTTTGACTTGTGATGCTCTTCTTTTCAAGGTTCTAGGTGCTCAACCTTTCAATTACACAGATGCTATTGATGCTCTTCCAAACGCTATCCACGCTTTCGGAGGTCCTCAATCTGTTGCTGCTGATTCCCGTGCTTACATTGATGCTCGTGGTCTATTCCAAGATGCTGGAGCTCTTGATTATATCCCAGGAGATGGATTCACTGGATACTGGCACGGACCATCTAACCCTTACAATCAAAGTAACTTGGGAGGAAATGAAGTTCCAATTAACAGTTCTGGACTTTCTGCTTCTGTTCTTGCTTCTCTTGCTGAATCCGGATCTCACAAGGATAACTCTGGTGTCTCTGATGCCGGAACATTCGTTCTTTCTGAAACATCTATTGATATGCATTGTTGGGGACAAAACCCAGT